>Ga0316204_10001191_pt1 | contig 75341 bp, 70 predicted proteins | sample 6monrhotite_MG_2_FD_205661 | JGI IMG/M metagenome (GOLD analysis project Ga0316204, IMG submission 205661) | Microbial mat bacterial communities from mineral coupon in-situ incubated in ocean water Damariscotta River, Maine, United States -... | ecosystem: Environmental > Aquatic > Marine >...
TGATGCAAACGTTTAGCTTATCTAACGTGTTTTTGTGGTTAGTAAGTTCCCTTCTCATTTCGGGTGTTTCGGTGGTGTCTGTATCCTTTCTTTTGTATTTTTTATATTCTCGACAGTGAAAATGTAGACAAGAGATACCAGCAGTACGTTTCGACAAATTTGAGTATTATTTTTTTTACTTAAGCCTTTTCATTTTATGTTTTTTTTGAACAGCCTGTGCTAATATCCCGGCCGTTGAGTTGACTGGTGCAGCTATTGCTAAGCGGACTCATCACCCCTAATTGCTTAGGTGTGGAACATGAATGTAGAAGCTCAAGATGTCGATAGTTTAGAGAGGTCCAGGAAATATATTTATTCTATGGACTTATCGCAAATTATAGACAAAATGGTGTCTCATCAGAAGTGGCGAAGAGAAGAGGCTGAAAGCGTTTCTGTTTTTTATAGAAACTTCCTTTTCTTAAATTTAAAGTACGCTGATAAGGCGCCGCTGCCGCCGTCAGATGATATCGATGAGTTTTGGCATAATCATATTCTCGATACTGAAAAATATCATAGTGACTCTCAAGCAATTTTTGGAAAGTACTTTCATCATTACCCTTATCTGGGTATTGATGGGAAGACAACGATGCATGATCTCGTGCAGTTTTTTAATGAAACTCAGCAGTTACATTACCAAGAGTTCGGAGAGCACATTTACGCAATCAAGCGGAATTTTTTTGTGGCATGGATTCTAAGGCTGTTTTCAAAGAAATCGGAAGCTGGATTTTCGATTTCCGATGAGCCAAAAGAGGTATCGGTATGAATATATCCATCTGGATGATGTGGGTTTTGCCCGCAGTTTTTTTGTTGTTAACGTTGGTCTATGTGATTAACAATAGCTAATTCGCTTATTATTGCTGTTGCAAAGAGCTATTAGTTTTGCAGTAGCGCAAGATTTTTTTACATTGTTTCTATTTGTAGTGGCAGTGTGAAAAATAGGGACGCATGTGAGCTCGTAAGCTCGCGTGTGAAGTTTAAAAAAGTTGGAGAATAAAAATGGAAAAGTTGATTAAAAGATTGTTGAGAAAGAAAGCGAAAATGGCTATGTGTACCGGCCCCTGGTAAGTTTTTTATATAGCACCTGTTCGCTAACTAAGGGGCGGGTGTTTTTTTAACTCTTGCTTAACTCCATTAATGTTTCTTGATCTTCTTTGATGGATTGCCCCATTAAGTTGTCGATTTCGATTAGGTATGCTCTCCATTTATCGTCCTTAGGCGCTCCTTTTGCGCATACATTCTTTACGCTTCTGTCAAACTTTATAAGTTGGTCTACCTTTTTTTGTACGGCATCGTTGAAAATAAATTGGCTGCCTGTAAATGCATGAATGACATCGAGTGCCGCATTTAGTCTAAGTAGCTCTTGTTTTTCAAGGCTGTCGGGGTGGCCATGCTTGCAGCGCAGTAGGATATGGTATCTAACTTTCCGCATATTTATTACAGAGCTGTTCATTTTCTTCATCCACTCAATCTTACGCCGAACAGTCGCTGCCACATTAATCGCTTTAGCTTGATCATAAGCTCTTTTGTTTGCAATTGCTGTTTCATCCGTGCTGGCTTGATAGGCCAGATAAAAGGCCCCGATACCAATTAAAAATCCCAGGAAAATAACAATAGCATTGATAATCACCTTTGAGCGATGAGACTTTTGGGCATGGCTTAGAAAGCGCTTGAATAATTGTTCGACTTCATCATGCTTTATTAGCGCAATAATTTCATTTTTTATTGAGGTAGGTTTATTGTCATCTTGCGAGCTTGAGTTATTCATATTATAGATCCATCTATAAAGGCCGTTTCGCTTGTCATTCTATGAGCTTATTAATAGCTCTGCAATCTATTAGCGAGAAAACTATGTCCGGCTCAGCCCTGGTTCTTAAGGCAACAGCAATATAATTAAAAATCCAATAAAAAACGACAGCGTTGCCATGCGTGTCTCAGGGACCTCATGCGCTTCTGTTAATAGCTCTTCGGTGACTAAATAAAGTAATGCTGCTGTGCCAAAGGCGAGTATTGCCATATGCATAGCGTTTGATAGTTGTGAAGCAACGGAAAATCCTAGTAATGCGCCCGCAGGGATTAAGGCGGCAATCACAATCATGATGATAATGCCAAGCTGCTTTGAGACTTGTGCTTTGCTCATGCTTGCCGTTGTTGATATGCCTAAAAAGAAAACCTCGAGGGTTAAAGCAAACGCGATAATAATCCCGCTTTGTTTGCTCGCTAAAAATGCTACGCCAATTAGTAAACCATCGATAAACACATCCACAGCGACAGCGAGAATCATGCCGAGTGGCAGTCTGCTTTTAGAGGCGCTGCGCTCCCCCATTTTGTCGGCGGCCCAATCAGTTAAAAACATCACAGCGATGCCGATAGCAAAACCAGATGCGACGAGAAGTTGATTGGGATGGCGAATAATTTTAGGAACCAATTCAACAGCAACGGCTGCTATAACAACACCAGCAGCAAAGTGCTGCACCATGCTCGTTAGTTTCGGCCCTGGTTGTTTAAACCAGGCAATGATGCTGCCGATGGCCATTAATATTGCGGGGATAGCAACATAAGTGAGTAGCATGAGTATTCCTTAATTTTTATGCGATGGCTTCTAGTTTTGCATAACTGGCAACGAGCCACTTCGTGCCGCTGTTGTCGAATTTGACTTGAATGCGTGTGTGTTCGCTGTGACCTTCGTAATTTAAAATAGTGCCAGAACCGAATTTCTTATGGCGAACACGTTGGCCGATTTGTAGGCCGGTATCGCCTGCAGCTTGACCTGCATTTTCACGAAGCTTTCTAAATGAGTCTCGATTAAATCCCTGTGTGTTGAAGTGGTCTTTTTGTTGCGTATAGGATTGCGCGGGGCGTGAAATTTTCGCTTTAGGTCTGACGGGGGTGATAAATTTTTCGGGGATTTCGTTGATAAAACGAGAAGCTTGGTTGAATCGTTCTTGCCCGTGTAGGCGACGACATTCGGCATGGGTTAAATAAAGTTTTTGCATGGCGCGTGTCATGCCAACGTAACAGAGGCGGCGCTCTTCCTCGAGGCCAGCCGGATCTTCGGAAGACATTTTATGTGGGAATAAATCTTCTTCCATACCAGAGATAAAGACGATGGGAAATTCCAAACCTTTTGCCGCATGTAGCGTCATTAAGTTAACGCAATTAGAATTGGGTTCTGCTTGTCCGTCTCCGCTTTCCAAAGCAACGTGTGCTAAAAATGCAGATAGCGGCGTTAAATCAGCATCGTCATCGCTTGGCTTAAATTGGCTAGTAGCATTCACAAGTTCTTCTAAGTTTTCTACCCGTGAAAGGCCTTTTTCAGTTTTATCTTTTTTATACATGTCGAGCAAGCCGCTGCGATGTAGTGTGAGATCGGTTTGTTCGTCTAAGCTTTGCTTGCTAGTTTCATTTTCAATCGAATTGATTAGATCTAAAAAAGCACGTAGTGCGTTATGGGCGCGACCACTGAGTGTATTTGTTTCGATTAAATGCGAGGCCGTTTGCCACAGTGATGCGGATGAGTCGCGTGCAGTCTCGCGCAGCGTAAGTAGCGTGGTATTGCCAATCCCGCGTGTGGGTGTGTTAACGATGCGTTCAAAAGCGGCGTCATCATCACGGTTAGCAATTAAACGTAAGTAAGCAAGGGCGTCTTTAATTTCAGCGCGTTCGAAGAACTTTTGTCCGCCATAAATCCGGTAGGCAATTTGTGCATCGATCAGGCGTTCTTCCAGTATGCGTGATTGTGCATTAGAACGATAAAGAATAGCCATGCCACGATAGTCTTGGCCTTCGCGATTCTGAGATTTTATTTCGTTGACGATAAAGTAAGCTTCGTCACGTTCGTTAAATGCAGCATATAAAGTGATGGGGCGGCCTTCGTTGCCTTCGGTCCAAAGGTTTTTGCCGAGGCGATTTGAGTTATTGTCGATAACTGCATTAGCCGCGCTTAATATGGTTTGTGTCGAGCGATAGTTTTGTTCGAGTCGGATGGTTTTCGTGTCAGGGTAATCGTTGGTGAAGCGAGTCATGTTTTCAATTTTCGCGCCGCGCCAGCTGTAAATCGACTGGTCATCATCGCCAACGGCCATCACAAAAGCATGTTCTCCGGTCAGTTGTCTTAACCATAAATACTGTATGGTGTTTGTGTCCTGAAACTCATCGACCAGGATATGTTGAAAGCGATTTTGGTAATGTGCAGCGATTTCAGGATTTTGTTGTAGCATTTCTAGAGAACGCAATAACAGTTCACCGAAATCGACTAAGCCGCTGCGTCGGCAAACGTCTTCATAGGCCGTGTAAACACGCGCCATAGTTTCCGTAAAATAGCTGCCATCGCTGTCTTGAATATGTCGGGGGCGTTTGCCTTTTTCTTTACATTGATTAATAAACCATACCGATTGTTTGGGTGGCCATTTGCTTTCATCCAAGTCTAAAGATTTGTGGATGCGGCGAACTAAGCGTGATTGATCATCTGCATCTAAAATTTGAAAGGACTCAGGTAATTCTGCTTCTTGCCAGTGCGCGCGCAATAAGCGGTGCGCTAAACCGTGAAAGGTGCCGACCCAAATCCCAGAGAGTGATACGTTGCAAAGTGATTCGATGCGTCCACGCATTTCGTGTGCGGCTTTATTCGTGAATGTAACGGAAAGGATGCTATAGGGTGATACGTTTTCTTCTGCCATTAGCCACGCAATGCGATGAACCAGTACACGCGTTTTTCCGCTGCCAGCTCCCGCGAGTACCAACATATTGCCGGGTGGTGCCGCAACAGCTTCGCGTTGTTGCGCATTGAGCGAGTCGATTAGGTGTGAATTTTCCATGGCGGCGATTGTACCGGAATTGGTTTTCAGTTGACAGTAACTAGTGAAGTCGCGATCATGTGGCCTTATTTTTTGCAGGAATTACTATGACAGTCGCAATAAAACCTCGCTTACTAACGGGTGACACGCCCACCGGTCGATTGCATTTGGGACACTGGGTCGGGTCTTTGGAAAATCGTGTAGCAATGCAAGATGATTACGATTGCTTTTTCTTGCTTGCCAATGCGCATGCTTTTACAACGAAGGTTGATCAGCCTAAAGCAATTCGCGACAGTGTGTTTGAAATTACGTTGGACTATTTGGCAGCGGGTATTGATCCTACAAAAAGCTGTGTTTTTATCGAGTCTGATGTGCCTGCCATTTATGAGCTAGCCACTTGGTTTAGTATGTTGATCCCTTATCCGCGCTTGATGCGCAACCCAACGATTAAAGATGAAATCCGTGATAAAAAACTTGGGCATAATTATTCGATGGGCTTTTTATGGTATCCAATTTTACAGGTCGCAGACATTCTCGCCTTTTGTGCCGATGTTGTGCCTGTTGGGGAAGACCAAGTGCCGCACTTAGAATTAGCGCGTGAAGTGGCAAGACGTTTTAATCAAATGTACTGTGGCGTAAGTTCGCATACTGACGATGCGGCATATGTAAAAGCGGGTGGTATTTTCCCAGTCTTTGAGTGCAAGCTTGGGCGCGTGCAGCGCTTAGTAGGTTTAGGCGGCCCGAGTGATAATGGGCAACTATTGAAAATGAGCAAGTCGCTTAACAATGCTATTTTACTCAGTGATGATCCTGATGTGATTCGTAAAAAAGTGATGAGTATGTATACGGACCCTAATCGTTTGCGGGCCAGTGACCCGGGAACTGTTGAGGGCAATCCACTGTGGGTTTTTCACGATACATTTAATCCCGATAAAAGCTGGGTAGAAGAAACAAAAGAAAAATATCGTGCAGGTAGTATTGGCGATGTGGATTGTAAAAAGCGCTTAATCGAGGTGTTGGTTGCCTTACTTGAGCCTATGCAAGCGCGCCGAGCTGTCTATGAAAAAGATAAAGCTCAGGTGCTCGATGTATTAAGACAAGGCGCTGAAAAAGCAAATGAAGTTGCTCAAGTGACATTGGGTAGAGTCAAAAAAGCGGTTCATCAGAGTTTTTAGATTGCAAAAGTGAGTCATGGCGAAGAGCACATGTGGCGCGACGCTATTTTTGATAATCGTTATCCTACAAAAACACCCAGCATCACCCTATGACTTGATCAAAGGATCTGGACCCCACGGTCATAGCCGTGGGATGACATTATCGATGGCTTATTTTTTTATGCGCTTGCTGAGTACGCGTTGAGATTTCCCGTCTTTGATTACTTTTAATATCAGCTTAGGTTTTACAAGGTCGCCTTGTTGGTTGAATTGATAAGGTCCTGCGACGCCTGGAATGTTTTTTAGTTTTTTAAGTGTGTTGGCGATTTTCTTTGCGTCTATGGATTTTGAAGCCTCAATTGCTTTTACCAAAAGATTCACTGCGTCATAGCCAAGAGCCGCCCAAGTGTCTGGCATTTTCCCAAAACGCGCTTTATAGCCCTTTACAAAGTCTTTTGTTTGCTGGTTAGGCTCGTCTGGATGATAAGTTGAAATAAAGACTGTTCCCTCTGCCTCTTTACCAGCCAGCTTAATAAATTCATCTGAATCTAGACGATGACTGCCAATAAAGGGGGTCATAAGTTTGAGCTTACGTGCTTGTTGAATAATGAGCGCGGTTTCAGTCGGGTCTCCTGCAACAAAGACAGCGTCAAATTTGTGGAGCAGTTTCCAATCTTCTAAGGTGTTTGAAAAGTCTCTCTGACCATCTTCATAAGAAAGGCGATCGACAATATCTAGACCCTCAGCAAAAGCATTTTTTTCAAATGCATTCGCAAGTTCACGACCGAAATCATTTTTAACATAATAAATAATAATTTTTTTGTAGCCTTTTGCTTTTGCATAGCGTGCGGCAGCAAAACCAAATTTGTCGTTGTTTGGAATGAGCCTAAAGACTAAGTCATAGCCCCGATTCGTCAGTGCCTTATTCGATGTGGCAGGATCGATCATTATGATGCCGTGAAATTGAAAGAGAGTAGAAGTTGGAATCGAAAGATAAGGGTGATAGTGGCCGATCACTGCTAATACGTTTTTATTTTTTGTGATTTCTTTAGCGTCCAGTAAGCTTTTGGTGACGCTCTCTTTCCCGGGATGTTCTAAGAGTTTAAGTTTGCGTTTTAATACGCCGCCTTTGGTATTCACCTGCTCAGCAGCTAAAGTAGCGCCACGATATAAGTTTTCAAGTCTCCCGCGCTTAGGCCAAGTGATGGCTATAGCAACGGGCTCTTTGCTGGAAATGATATGTTTAGAACGCTCTTTTGCTTTGTCATTGCTGCAAGCACTAAGCAAGCTTACGGCACATATGCAGCTTATGGTGATTAAGATAGTTTTTAAAACGTGTTTTATTGCTTTCATGTTTTTTCTCTACATTCTTTTGGGTTAAGCGATTTGGCGTTTTGCCAGCTCACGGAATAAGCCTTCTTGTGCCATTAGTTCATCATAGTTGCCAATTTGAACTATGCGACCGGCGTCCATTACAATGATTCTATCAGCATCGATAATTGTACTTAGCCTGTGTGCAACAACAATGCGAGTTGCTTTTAAATCAGATAAGCACTGGCTTATCTTGGTCTGAGTGACATTATCAAGTGCACTAGTGGCTTCATCGAAGATTAAAATTTTAGGTTTGTGAACGATAGCACGACAAATCGTTAATCGTTGTAATTGTCCGCCGGAGAGGCCGCCACCAAAAGCACCCAGATAAGTATGCATGCCCATGGGCATTGCGCGGATATCATCCGCAAATCCGGCGAGCTCTGCTGCTTCCCAAGCATCATCTATTGTTAAGGTTGAAGCGCCAATAATATTAGTGAAGATGTCTCCAGAAAGAATTTGACTATTTTGTAAGACCACGCCGAACTGATTGCGTACCAAAGTGATATCTAAGTTCTCAAGGTTTTTGTCGTCCATAAAAACAGCGCCAGATTGCGGTCTTTCAAAACCTAGCAACAGCCTGATCAGTGTGGATTTACCGCAACCAGATCCGCCCACAATAGCGACATATTCTCCTGAGCCAATATTGAGTGATAAATTTTTAATAATTTCTGGCCCATCAATGTCGTACTGAAAACAGACTTCTGAAAGTTCAATATGGCCGGAAAGCTCGCTTGGGTCTGTTTTGACTTCATCAACCTCTGGCAAGCTCTCCAAGATAGGTTTTGCACTTTCAAAAAGCGGGGCGATATTAACGATGGTAAGAATCGTGTTTGAAATTTCGAGTGCACCACTCATAAAGTTGCCGTAGGCTGCGTTAAAGGCAATGAATTGACCGGTTGTTAGACCGCCCGTTTTTAGCATGTATACGACGGAGAGAAAAATGAGCGCCATGGCAAGCACAGGAAACATCGCATTGATGGACTCGAGAATGTTCGCGACATTTTCAGCTTTAAAGACCCACTGCCTTTCTCTTGTGAATAGCGTAGCCCACATGGAAAAAGCGCGACTTTCTGAACCGCTTGCTCTGAGCTTTGGGATGCCATTGACGATTTGAAGAACGGAGCTATCTGTTTTACGTTGAGCTGCATCAAGGTGTTTTTCGTAGCGTGTTTTCCAGTACCCAATGAAAAAAGTAGCGCCAGCAAAAATAATGGATAAGCCTACGACGACCATGGCGAGTTTAAAGCTGTAATAAAAGAGCAAGATAAAACTAAAGATGGTAAACAAGCCGCTTAGTAAGGTATTGAGTGCTGTGCCTGATAAGGTTTTGCGAATAACGGAAACAGCATTAGCACGAGCAGCTAAGTCAGCGGTTGGATATTTTCGGAAAAACGGCACAGGCAGTTTGAGCAGGCGATCCCAAACAGAAGCCTGCAAATTTGTATCAGCCTTTCCTTCAATGCGGATAAGCGCAAAGTTTCTTGTCATGGTAAATGCGGTAGACGCAAAAGTAACGGCTAGTAATCCCATCACGAGTTGGAATAGTTCGCTTCTGTTGCCGCTGGGAATGACTGTGTCAAACAAAGTCCCGGTAATTATCGGTGTTACTAGGCCTAGGAGGCCGACAATACAGCCCGTCACGATGACAGTCGTAATATCTGGAAGAAGCCCTGCTAGTGAGAAACGGAGTAGGGGTTTGAATTTGAGTTTAATGTTGTCGAAAGATCGATAAAACTGAAATGCAAAAAACTGCGTTTTGTTTGCAAGTTTTTCATTAACGGGTTTAAGACTGTTATCTTCAGGATCAAACATTTCATAGCCGCCGCGGCCATCAGGTAATAAAGCGACAGGTTTGTTTGTTTCATCAATAAAGGTAAGTAAGGGTCCGCTATCGCATTTCCACCAGCTTCCTTTCAAGGCGACTTCACGAACACGCAATTTTGCACCTCTGGCAATAAGGCCAATTTTGGCCCCAACGAGTTTACGATCGTCTTCAGGCTGATGGTCAATGCGCTGTGCGCCAACTTTGAAAGGCGCTTTTTGTTTTTTTGCAATGACATAAATCGCTTTTTGAAGATCGCTATAATGCGGTGTTTCAGTCGCTACTTCAGAGGAGATGCCAAGAATATTTTGCAAAGACAAGAAGGCGTCTTCAATAATTTGTTGGTTGTGGCTTAATTTTTCCGATAAAGCTTTCTTTTGGGTGCTCTGATAGCATGACAGTGTCGCTGCTGAAAGTCTTTGTGTTGTTGCTTGTAGTGCACTTTTTAAGTCATCACTAATGAGTAAGTCTTTTGTGCTGAGTGTCACTATTTCCGTGCTGGTCTCAGGGTTTAGCCAGCAGTTTTGATCGATAGCAACATTGCCAGTTGCTGTCTCGATGGGGGAATCATCCAGTGCAAATAAACAGGCTGTGCCTGATTGCAGCTGCACCCATAGCGTCTCTTGTCTTGCTTTGAACGGCGCCGATAGCGTTTGAGGCGTTTCTGATAGATCGATGTGTTGTATCAATCGATCGTCTTTAATAAAGCTGCTGAGCTTTAAAGTGAGTAGCCCAACCCATGTATCCACTTTCTCAGCTAAAGTCTCAAGATCGCCCTGCTTTTTTGCTTGAGAAATTAATTTTTCGAGCGGGCATGCCAACACGCTAGCCTCTTTTGTGGGGATGGCGATGATGGCCCAATCATCTTGCGAAGAAAACGAATCCGTGCCAAATAGTATGTCATTTTTTTCCAGCGAGCCTATAGGTATGCGAAAACCGTAGGGCAGCCCGTTGTCTAACCGTGCAAGAAAGAGTTGCACACTACCTGATGTTACTACCCAGGCAAGGTTTTTGTCTTGAAGGGCTAGGCTCTCAAGCGCTTTAAGTTCAATTTTATTTCCAATGCTGTCCAGATCTTTCATTTAGATAGCCTTGATCAGGTTTTGGTAATGGCCTTCTTGTGCATACAGCTCATCATGTGTTCCGCGTTGCATGACTTTTCCTTTGTCTAAAACAATAATTTCGTCACAATCACGAATGGTGCTTAGGCGGTGAGCGACAATCAAACATGTGCAGCCGCGCAATCGAATACTTTGGTCTACCAAGACTTCAGTAATCGGGTCTAGTGCACTGGTTGCTTCATCCATAACAATAATGCGAGGCATTATGCATAGCGCACGTGCGATTTCTAAGCGCTGGCGTTGACCGCCACTAAAATTAAACCCGCCTTCATCAACATAGGCATCATAGCCCTTGTCACGCATCATAATATCATCGTGAATGCAGGCATCTTTAGCCGCTTTTATGAAGGTGTGTTCTGGAATCGATGTGTCCCATAAGGTGAGATTGTCACGAATGGTTCCTTCAAATAGGACAATGTTTTGATCGACAATGGCGAGTGAGTTGGTGAGGCTTGGACGAGGGATATCATTTACTGGGACGCCATCAAATAGAATTTCACCGGACCAAGGCTCATTCAGTCCCATAACGAGTTTTGCAACGGTTGATTTACCACAGCCTGTTGAGCCAACCAGTGCTACACGATGTCCAGGTTTTAATTTTAAGTTGAAGTCTTCGATCAAAGGTGGGTCTAGCGGACTATAGCCAAAAGAAATATTTTTAAGTTCTAAAAAACCTTCCAGCTTTGGTGTTTGTGTTGCTGCTTTGCGCTCTTTTTCTTCGGTAACAATAGAAACATTTTTAGCAGTTGGGTGGTTGTGTACATCATCAAGTCTCACCATAGAGCCAAAAAGTTCGTTAAACGCAGTTGAGGATGAAACAAGTGTATTTACTGGACCAAGAAAGCTAGAAGTTAGACTTTGGAAGGCAACGAGCATCCCGATGGTCATCACACCGCTCATCACATGTAAGCTCCCTAGCCCTAAAATTAATGCGGTGTTTAGGCCACTTAAAATGACCGGAATAATAGAGGTTGTGTAGGTAAATAAGGTGTTTTTCTGAACGCCATTCGTCATTTTGGCCTGATAGCCTGACCACTGAGAAAAGAAATCATCTTCACGGCCACTGGCCTTTAAGGTTTCGATTGCCAGCAAGCCATCCATCGATTTTGCTGTGAATTTTGAAGCATCTACCAGGATGCTTTGGCTTAAATCTTTTCGTTTTCTATTAAAGTATTCAGAAATTCCTGCGGTTAGAGTTGCGCTGAAAAGCGCGATAAAAGTCAGAGTGACATTGTAATAAAACATGATAACAAGATAGAAGATAGCAAGAATTAAGGAAATGACTGTTGTCATAAACCGTCTAGAAAGTGCTTGTGCAACCGTATCATTGAGGCCAATGCGTGTGCTGACATCGCCTGGAGAGCGTTGTGAAAAGAACGTCATTGGCAGGTGCAAGACGTGCCAGAAAAATTTTGATGAAAGTGTAATAGAAAGTTTTGTTTCTAGTTTTATGAGAAAATATTCTTGCAGCCACGTAAGCCCACCACGAAAAATTGCAGTGATGACCATGCCGATAATCAACGGCGCTATCCAGCTTTTTAAGCCTTCAATTAAATACTTGTCGATGAATACTTTTGTGAATATAGGAATAAGAATGCCAGGTATCGCCAGACAGACGCCTGTAATGATCAAAAAAATCAACGCTTTTTTCGCGCCATAAAAACGTTTTTTCAAGGAGGCAAGAATGGAGGGCTTTTTACCTTGGGGCTTATATGTCTCTGAAGGCTTGAATGTGAGTACAACGCCAGTAAAAGCCAGATCAAACTCTTGCATAGTGATGGTGCGTTGGCCACCGGCAGGGTCGTTAAGGTAGACTTTATCCCCACTGAAGCCCTCAACGACAAGAAAATGGTTAAAGTTCCAAAATACGATGTAAGGTGTTGGTAGGTCTTTTAAGTCCTCTATGTCTTTGCGAAATCCTTGAGCTTCCAGTCCATACTTGCGAGCAGCTTTAATAACATTGCTCGCCTTGCTGCCATCGCGAGATACGCCGCATTCAACGCGTAGTTCCTCTAGGGGAATGAAGCTCTTGTAGTATCCAAGGATAATTGAAAGCGCAGCAGCACCGCATTCTACAGCTTCCATTTGCAGTGTGACGGGTGTTTTCGCATGCTTAATGTGGAAACGAGGCGTTTTTGTTGATGCATCTTCGTCAGTCATGCCTAAAATCCAAGATAATCTTTAACGAGCGGTATTAGCAGTGATATAGGTCGTTGTTTACGAACGGTAACCTCAGCTGAGCCTTTTGTTCCAGAACGCAATTTAATGGGTGGCCCTTCAGCAGATGTCCACTGGTAGCCGCTGGGTGATGTGCTGCTTACTTCAAGATCTGCTCTGGCGATAAAGTTGCGATCTTGTTGTATTAATTTCTGTGCTTCTGATTCATTTTTTAAAAGTGTTTGGAGCTGTTTCAATGAAGCAGGGAACTTTGAAACCGATGTAATACGTCCAATTATGCTGCCGTACTCTTCTCGTTTGATATAGCCAGGTGATATTAGAGCTTGCATGCCTGGTTGGATTTGTTTGCCCTGTAATGGAGATACAAAAACAAGGGCCTCAAGATCTTTTAAATGTGGGCCTGAGCGTTCTATCTTAACGACGGGATCTCCTGCATTAATGATGGCTTCATGGTTGGTGTTTACTTCAACGATGCGGCCGCTATAACGTGAAATGACGCGTGTAAAGTCTTCGTGCTTGTTCGAAACAGTAGACATTTTGCGCTTGAGTTCGTCTAGTGCATGGTTGATTTTTGCTTCTTCTACTTTGTATTGATCTAGTTTGTCTTTGGCAATATCGAGTTCGTGTTTTGTCTGCAGATATTTGCTTTTAACGATTAAACCTTTTTTGAAAAGATACTCTTGATCCTGAGCTTGTTTTTTTAAGACGTTTATACGCTTTCGAAGTGTTTCTTTTTCTTGGGCCCAAGTCGTGAGTTGTTGGCGAGTACTGAATTGTAGGTTTCTATATTTCTTGCGCAAGAGATATAGATCACTCAGGATATCGCCTTGGTAAATACGGGCAACTACTTGGCCACGACTAACGTGTTCTCCCGCCCTGACGGAAATATCAGTAATGCGGCCTGTAATGGGGGCGGGTATAACGGCGATGCCACCGCCAGAAATCAGTAATGATTCGCCTTGAAGCTTTGTTGAAATCGTTCCGAAGATTCCCCATAAAATTGCGAGAATTAGCAGTGCGCCTACGGTGGTTAAGGCAATCCAGCCTTTGGGGTTGGTAATACGAATCAGCTCGTCTAGCTGCTCTGGGGAAGAGAGTCGATCAAGTGACGCTTTACGAAATATTTTTTTGGGGTCAGCCATGCCGGAGTTCCTTTCCTAAAATGAATGGCAAATTTACGTTGTAATGTAAGTGGTCTAGTTGAGTGATTAAGGTTCCTGTTTCAAACATAAATTGAATCAGTAATTTAGCATATTCATTTTTGGCATTCACGTTGTTCAGCTCAGCTGTGAGCAATTGATCTTGCACACGAATAACATCGATGATGGTGGCTTCACCCAATCGAAATTTTATGCGTTCATTATCGACAGAAATTTTGTAAAGTCGGACAGCTTCTGCAGTTTTGCTAAGCCGACGTGAGGCGATAGGCAACTGTTTAACGATGCGGTGAATTTCAATATTAATATTACGTGCAAGATCATGCTCTTCTATGGAGGCTCGCATATAGGCGGCTAAAGCAGAACGATATTCGCCTCGTCTTTCGTTGTTGTTAATTGGATAGCTGAAGTCTAAAGATGCGCCGTAATTCGCACCTTGTGTCCTATCATTGAGAGAAGAAAAGAAATCATTACCTTCGTGCAATCCAGAGTAACCAACATCAAGACCAAGGTTGAGTTGAGGTTGCTCCGAAGCGCGTGCACCGTGTGCTAATACTTTGTTGCTTTTTGTAATCAAGTTTCTCGCTTTTAAATCTTCACGGTGCTCTAGAGCATGGCGTACATAATTATCGATACTGCGATATTTAGGAAGTGCTTTAGTCGATGCTTTCGGGAAAGGTGTCTTTGGTGAGGGTAAGTGTTGTTGCATCATGGGGTCTAACCCTATGATGCCAGCAAGCGTTGCACGATCACGATAATAATTGTTTTGTGCGACTAAAGTGTTCTGCAGTTTGATATTGTAATCTGCTTTGGCAAGGTCAATGTCTGATCGCGGTACTTCATTTTTTTCTGCAAGTATGCGCGTATTTTTTAATAAAGTTTTTGCTCTTTTTTCCGCTTCCCTTTGTACTTCCCAATTTAGCAAAGCTGCATGGTAATCCCAGTAGGCTTGTATGGAATTTGAAATGGTTAAAGATGCTTCGTGTACAGCATCTGCAATGCTGGCTTTGAAGCGCAGCTTTGCACTTAATGTCGGTGCGGTCGTGGCTACTGTGCGGTCTCGTAATAAAGGGATAGAAATAGCGAAATCAACAGTTGCTCTGTTTTCAGTCGCTTGTAGTGATTGTCGTTTTAGTGTGTCTTGGCTTGCTTCAATAGAAACCGAGGGAGTAAATACCATACCGTTAGTGAATTTTTTGCTGAATCCTGTTTCAAGTGTAGAAGTGTCTCTTTTAGTGCCGAAGACGCCTGAGGAAACGCTGTTTGCCAGGGTGAATGGTGTTGCAGTGTGGTCTTGTATAAAGCGGGCGTTATACGTTGTATCAAACTCACCATAGGCGCTTTGCCAGTTACCACGATTGCCTTCGATATCGGTAAGTCTGATTAAAATAATGGGATTTTTGGCTAGGGCAAATCTGACCACATCTGATAGTGAGAATAAGCGAAAAGCATCTGCAGGTATGGGAATATATCGTGGTGAAAAATGTTGTTTGAGGCGATTGTTGAAATGGTTAGGCGTTTTCACAACTTCAGTGTCAAAGTGCGCAATCACTCGGGGTGGGGGCAAAGCTGCTGCCTGGTAAACAACGATGCTGCGAGTTTTTTTGGGGACAGGCAGTTCCATCTGGGGCGGTGGAAGCAGGAGAGTATGGGTCCCGCCTGCGTTGAGAGTCGTGGCACTGAAAATGAAGCTAAAAAATATCCTCGCCCAGTTTCGATGGTGATGCACCAAGACAGCTCCTTGTCACTTCCCTTTTGATCAAGGTGCGATTGTATCAAGTTAGTTCGGGTATTTCATGCTAAAAACACGTGAGCATCTGCTCGGTTTTTGCCAAGCAGATGCCACGGAATTGCGGTAAGTTTTATTTAGTCGAACAGGCCTTTAACACCGTCGATAATTTTATTTGTAATATGTGGATTTTTAGCAACAGCTGCTGCAACAGCAAACCCTCCGGTGATAACGGCAGCGGCAACAACGGGAGCAATACCGCCGGTGACCTGCTCAAGCTGCGACTCCTCAAGTGCGCCCGTTTGGTTTCCCGTTACCTGCGGTGGGACATTCAGGTGAATGTTGTCCACGCTGTCTTCAAAAACGCTCACATTTATTTCTTGAGGGAATTTTTCATCGAGAATGCTGTTCAAGCTTTCCCTCGGAGCGCTTTTTAATTTTTCAAGATAGCCTTTATCTGTCCAGACCAGGCCTGCAATGACTTGTTGAGGTTTCGCTGTGGACAGATTTTCATCCTGTGGGTCTATAAACATAGACTTAAAGAAACTGCCTAGGCTTTCGTTTCTTTCTATCATTCCCTTTACCTCGTCGGGGCTGGGTGGTAATGCAATGACATAGTCTCCATCCAAGGTGCTATGTAAATGCACTATTGTTCCATCTCCCACTTTGACCCCACTCACTTCTTCAAATAAACCGACAGGGTCAGTTTTTTTCTCAGGATATTCTAAGAGTACTTCGGCTAACTTGACTTCGATATCGCTGTATAAACCGCTCATTTTCTTGCTCCTTAATCAGAATTTAAAAAATTGCTTTGAAGACTTTTTTAGCGCCATCTTCTACGGCTTCTGTTATGTCTTTATTTTCAACAATCGCTGCAGTGAGTGCGAGTCCACCACCGATCGCTGCTGCAGCTACAACAGGTGCAATACCGCCGGTTACTTGTTCTAGTTGTGATTCATCAAGAGTGCCTTTTTCAAGCTTTGATAAATCAGGCGGTACATTTAGATGCACGGTGTCTACGCTATCTACACAAACACTGACATTAATCTCCTGAGGAAACTTTTCATTGAGTAAGCTATTTAAAGTCTCTCTAGGAGATGTTTTGAGTTTGTTAAGGTAGCCGCTGTCAGACCAGGCAAGGTTTGCGATGATTTGTTGGGGCTTAGAATCGCTGAGGTCTGTCTCACCGGGCTCGATAAATAAGCTGGTGAAGTACTTCCCAAGCGCCTCATTAGTTTCCATCGTCTTTTTGATTTCCTCGGGGCTGGGTGGGATAACAATAGCAAAATCCGCATCACCTAAGTCGTGTAGGCAGACTTTTATGTCATCTCCTACTTTAATTCCGCTAGCTTTTTCAAATAGAGCCGCTGAATCATTTTTCATTTCAGGATGTTTCGAAAGAATTTCACCCAATTTAACTTCAATATCACTGTATAGGCCGCTCATGGTCTGCTCCTGTAATGGACATAAGTTTATTTAAATATAGTCCATGTATAGGTGTTTTCCAGGTGAGTGCAAAGCGTTTGGCGTTTTTCTTTTAATCGATTGATTTATAGTGAAGAAGAGTCATTCTTTTGCGTTATCATCAGCCAATAAATAGCGAGAATCGTTACGATAAAAAAGACCATGGTCCAGGCTGTAGGCATGAGTGAGCCGCCTTTTAGAAAGCCGACACCAGCTGCCGCTAAGCCAGTAATTAGCGAGAATGACATGCCCATAATCGCGCTGGCGATGCCTCTGCTCTTTGGGAAAAGTGCCATGCAGTTTGCCATGATGTTTGGGTACACCAGGCCGACCCCAGCTAAGATAACAAAAAATGGAATGGCAAAATTATATAAGTTTAGGCGGAATTCATAAGCGATAAACAAGAGGGCCATCGTTGCAAGTAAAGAAATGAGAATGCCAAGTCGAATCGTTCTCTTCGTGCTAATTTGTGTGAGTAAAATGCGATTGATGATGGTACCAAGGAAGAAAGCCATCCCCATAAATAAAGCGAGGTGCCCATACACGACAGCGTTATACCCTAAAACGACTTGTACGAGGAAGGGGCCGGTTACATTGAAGACGATGATCATGGCGTAGCCTAGTCCCAGTACGATGATACCGCCAAGGAAGATCTTGTGTGTTAGTGCGGTTTTGAAATGCCTAAGCAGTGTGTTCAAATCCAATGGTATGCGTTTGTGGTGTGTTTCTTTTAAGAAAAACAAAACACACAAAGTTAAGATGCCTGAGTATATGGCATAGAAGTAGAAATTTGCCTGCCAGCGGAAATAAAATTGCAAATAGCCACCAATTACTGGGCCGACGATGGGTCCAAGTGCCCAAGCGACATTAAGATAGCTCATAGAAATCGCGAGCTGTTTTCCCTCTAGTGTATCTGCGAATAAAGTTTTAGAGATTGCAGAACAAGCGGCTGCACCAAAGCCTTGCACGGCACGTAGTATAAGCAGCATGCCGATATCTGGTGCATTTGCTGAGGCTAAACTTGCAATCATAAAAAGTAGCGTCCCGAAGAATAGAATTTTTTTGCGGCCATAGATATCAGAGAGTATGCCAAAAAAGAATTGCCCAAAGGCGAAGCCAATAAAGAAAATGCTAATCGTCATTTTTGCTAGAGTGGCATTCACGTGGAAGTACTGGGCAATGGCTGGGAGTGAAGGTCCATATAGGTCAACACCAATCCCTGAAATGGTTACTGAAAATAAAGCAATAAATGTGAGCAGACGTTGGTTCATGGTTTTGGAGTGTAACAAAAAAAAGGCCCATTAGAAGGGCCTTTTTTAGTGCTTGTTTGTGAACGCTGGCTTTACGGTTTTGCTTTCTTACAAAAAGCAGTACAAACCTTATCGGCAATTACTTTACCACCACAATTCGAATAGCACAGGCGATAGTTCACAGCACAGTTACAACCGGACTGACACCCAGAATAATCAGCAAAGCTGCCGATGCTTTCTAAAACAGGTTTGCCTTGGCGGCGTTGTTGGCGCACATAGGCTCGGTAAGCAGGCTCCGCAGCATAATCAGCATTTGAATGACAGCGCTGATTGATCATTCGGCAGTTGATAGCACACTGGCTTTTGTCGCTCAAGCACTGGTTGATACACATTCGGGCGCGGTAAGATTTTGGTGGGATATAAGTGTATGTCGTTTTGTAGATAGGACCACAGCCAGCGATTAAAAACGTCACAGCAAGAATCGCGAGTGATATTACAGTAAAAATTGTTTTCTTCATGTTGATCTCCGTATCAATAACGATAGTAGTCTGGTTTATAAGGACCTTCTTGTTTAATGCCAAGGTACTTAGCTTGCTCATTCGATAACTGAGTAAGTTTCGCGCCGACTTTTTCTAAATGAAAGCGCGCAACCATTTCATCTAAGTGCTTGGGCAGCACGTGAACATCAATGCTGTAATTCTTAGCATTTTTCCATAATTCAATCTGTGCTAACACTTGATTGGTAAATGAATTAGACATCACAAAGCTGGGGTGTCCTGTTGCACAGCCTAAGTTAACTAAGCGACCTTGTGCTAAAAGAATAATACGTTTTCCATCAGGGAAGATAATATGATCGACCTGTGGTTTAATTTCTTCTGTTTTGTATTTGCTAAGTGATGCGACATCGATTTCCAAATCAAAGTGACCAATATTGCAAACGATGGCCTCGTTTTTCATGGCTTGCATGTGGTCATGAGAAATGACATCGCGACAACCTGTTGCAGTGACAAAGATATCACCCATGGGTGCAGCGTCTTCCATCGTAATTACACGATAGCCTTCCATGGTAGCTTGCAAAGCACAGATGGGGTCGATTTCAGTTACACAAACGGTTGCGCCCAGTCCGCGTAATGCTTGCGCGCAGCCTTTTCCTACATCACCGTAGCCAGCAACGATTGCAATTTTGCCCGCAATCATAACGTCAGTTGCACGTTTGATAGCATCGACTAAAGACTCACGGCAGCCATATAAATTGTCAAATTTTGCTTTAGTGACGGAGTCATTCACATTGATCGCGGGCACTTTTAGTGAACCTTCCCGCGCCATATCATACAGTCTGTGCACGCCTGTGGTTGTTTCTTCAGATAAGCCTTTAATGTCATTTAATAATTCTGGAAAACGATCATGCACAATCAGTGTCAGGTCTCCGCCATCATCAAGTAATAAATTCGGCTTCCAGCCATTGGGGCCTTGCAAAGTTTTTTCGATACAAGCTTCGTATTCCGCTTCTGTTTCCCCTTTCCAGGCAAAAACAGGGATACCTGCAGCAGCAATTGCGGCAGCAGCATGATCTTGTGTGGAGTAAATATTACAAGAAGACCAACGCACTTCGGCGCCAAGTGCTACGAGTGTTTCAATAAGTACGGCTGTTTGAATTGTCATATGTAGGCAGCCGGCAATGCGTGCGCCTTTTAAGGGTTGTGTTTTTGCATGTTCTCTACGTAATGCCATTAAGCCAGGCATTTCTGTTTCTGCAATCCTGATTTCTTTGCGTCCCCAGTCAGCGAGAGAAAGGTCAGCGATTTGGTGGTCTTGTGTTGCTTTTGTCATAGTAGCGGTTTCCATATTCGTTCCTAAGGTTATGAGTTAACGGTGCTTGTAGATGCTGCTTTTTTAAGTGCAGCGGCTTTGTCTGTTTTTTCCCAAGAAAAGCTTTCATCATCGCGGCCAAAATGTCCATATGCAGCCGTTTTAAGATAAGTGGGACGTAACAAATCTAACATTTTAATAATGCCGCCTGGGCTTAATTGGAAATGTTCTTTAACCAGCTCAGCGATGCGACTGTCTGCAATTTTCCCTGTGCCGAAAGAGTCAACGTTAATTGATGTCGGTTCGGCAACGCCAATGGCGTAAGATAATTGAATTTCTACGCGGTCAGCTAAACCAGCAGCAACAATATTTTTTGCTACATAGCGTGCTGCGTATGCGGCGGAGCGGTCTACTTTTGAAGGATCTTTTCCAGAGAAACACCCACCCCCATGACGCGCCATGCCGCCGTAGGTATCAACAATGATTTTACGACCTGTCAAACCACAATCGCCGACAGGACCACCAATCACAAAGCGACCTGTAGGATTAATAAAGTATTTTGTCGTTTTACTTAACCATTTCTGAGGAATAACAGGCTTGATGATTTCTTCCATCACCGCTTCGGTTAATGTTTTCTGATTGATGTCGGGGTTGTGTTGTGTTGATAAAACGATGCAGTCAATGCCAACGGGTTTGTCATCTTCATAGATAAAGGTGAGTTGGCTTTTTGCATCGGGCCTTAACCAGGTTAATTTGCCTTGTTTGCGAACGGCAGCTTGCTGTTTCATCAAACGATGTGCGTAAGTGATGGGGGCGGGCATGAGCACATCAGTCTCATTTGAGGCATAACCAAACATTAGTCCTTGGTCACCAGCGCCTAGTTTTTCATCTTCACGTTGATCTACGCCTTGTGCAATGTCTGAAGATTGTTTACCAATGGCGGTGAGAACGGCACAGGACTCACCGTCAAAGCCAAGCGCTGGGTTGTTGTAGCCGATCTGTAATACAGTGTCGCGGGCAATTTTTTCCATATCGACCCAAGCTTTTGTAGAGATCTCTCCAGCAATCATAACCATGCCAGACTTCACGAGTGTTTCGCAGGCAACACGAGAATTAGTGTCTTGAGCAAGTAGTGCGTCGAGAATAGCGTCAGAAATTTGATCGGCCATCTTATCCGGATGTCCTTCGGAAACAGACTCCGAAGTAAAATTAGTTATTTTCCCCATTGATTTCCCCAGTCATTTTTGAAAGCGAGGATAGTAGCACAGTACTAAGCGCATAAAAATGTGAGACCTTAAAGGCGCTGGCTAAGGCTTATTACATGTCAAGAAAAATATTTTGAAAATTTTTCACTGGAGCGAAAGAGTCTAAGCATTTGATAAGACAATAGTCGTTGCAATCCTAGAGTCGAAAAACTGCTTGTATCAATTTGAAATGATGAAGATATTAGGGATTTTTGATTGAAAATTAGCTCTCTAGATTTTCTACTTTAGGGCTTGTTATTCTGACGGGGTCCCTTTATGATATCCAGCATAAGAGAACGTTTGGAGTACGAGAAAAAGGTTGTTTAGCGCTAGAAAGTTGACCCTCTCAGCTTCTGGCATTTCAAAAAGGGAGGTGACTGGCATCGCCTCCCACCCTTTTTTTCAAAGATAAACATGGAGGATATTATGAATGACGTTTACCCCGCTCGAAATATTGCATTGAGTCCAATTGGCTACTGGCCACGTACGAATTGGCGACGGTTTTGCCGCTTTATGCGCTTTTCAGTACGTATGAGTCTCTTGGCAGGAGTACTGCTGTTTCTTTCAATGACAGGTTGTTCTGACAATCAATCAAGCACACAGATAAAAATGCATACTCTGAAAGCGCCTGGCTTGCTATCCAAGATCTACCATGAGACGCCTAGCTACACTTTTGCTAGAGCTGCGCTTGGTGTTGTGGTTTGTAGTCTTGAGCAGTTTGCTCGTTGATTTTTTTGCTGGCATTAGTGTCTCGTGCTTTGTTGCGGGGCACTTTTGTTTTACCACGGTATTATATTTTCTATAAAAATAGTATTATCTCTTCTTAATTCATTCTATATCGGTATTTTTTAATTAAGGAGGAGCGAATGCGTAAATTACTGATCATCATTTTTTCACTGATAGCAGCAGGTGTTACTGTGCAAGCTGTGGCACTTAATAATCCTTTTGATTCTGCGCCTAAAAAAACAAATAGTGTAACCCAACAAAAGAATGACAAAATTTTGTTGTATGCGGAAGCTAATACGAAACGTCTGATTGCCAAGCTTGAGCCTAATGCGGCTTTAATTCCGATTATTGATAAAGGTGCTTGGACGAAAGTAGGTAACCCAAGAAATGGTCAAGTCGGTTGGATACAGCGTCAGCAAGTTCGTCGTGCGCGCGAAGCATTTTATCGCCCTGATGTCCAAACAGTCTATGTTAGTCGCGAAACCAATAAATCAGGCAAGCCGTCTCTAAGTATTGTTGCCTATAAAAACGGTAAAAAAGTATCGCCTGCAGAGGCAAAAAGAATGTACCGACTGATTCGTATGCAAGAGGTTTGGGAAAACAATCGAATGAGGCGTATCGCTAGAAGAATGAATAGGATGATGGAAAGAGATCGTATTATTTTTAGTGAGCCTTGGTATCAACCTGAAATCATTTTTCCCGATGATCAAGGTGATCAGAGCGCTAGTGTAAGTTACGCAGATCCGGATGATTTGATGAGCTAAGTTGTTTAACCGCAAAGCTAAGCCGCGTGTATTTTTCAAAATACACGCGGCTTTTTTTATAGGTCAAGAAAAAGCTTGTGTAAGATCTGCTTTTAAGTCATCCAATGCTTCGATGCCAACAGATAAACGAATAAAGCTATCCGTAATGCCAAGCTGATCACGCTGTACTTTCGGTACTGATGCGTGTGTCATAATAGCGGGATGCTCAATTAAACTTTCGACGCCACCGAGACTTTCGGCTAGAGCAAATACTTTGCAACGTTCTAGTATTTTTACTGTTTCTGCTAAATCACATTTAAGCTCGACTGAAATCATGCCGCCAAAAAGAGCCATTTGTTTTTTAGCGAGTTTGTGTTGAGGATGGCTTTTTAATCCAGGGTAATAAACTTTATTTACTATGGGTTGTTTTTTAAGCCAAGCAGCTAGTTCCATCGCGCTTTCACAGTGTTGTTGCATGCGCAGAGCGAGTGTTTTTATGCCACGCAAAACTAAGAAGCTGTCAAACGGCCCTGCAACCGCGCCAATAGAGTTTTGTAGGTAAGCAATTTGTTCCGCGAGTTCAGTGTTGTCGCCAACGACAACTGCGCCACCAACAACATCTGAGTGGCCGTTTAAATATTTCGTCGTCGAGTGCGTGACGATATCAAAACCAAACTCTAGTGGACGGTGAATAATAGGCGTTGCAAAGGTATTGTCAGCAACGCTAATGAGATTGTTTCGTTTTGCAATCTCAGTAATGCCTGCAAGGTCAACTAAATGCAGCATTGGGTTGCTTGGTGTTTCAATCCAAATCATTTTTGTATTGGGTTGTATAGCTGCTTTTACATTTTCTAGGTCGGTGCAATCAACAAAAGAAAACTCGAGTCCTGCAGAACGTTTACGTACATTTTCAAAAAGGCGATAAGTACCACCATATAAGTCATGCAATGCAACGATGTGGTCGCCAGGTTGTAAAATTTCTAAAATAGTGGCGATCGCAGCCATACCAGATGCAAAGGCAAATCCTCGTGTGCCAGATTCTAAGTCAGCTATGCAGCGTTCAAGTGCCATGCGTGTTGGGTTTTGTGATCTGGAATATTCATAGCCTTGATGTTTGCCTGGACTTTCTTGTACATAGGTTGATGTCGCATAAATCGGTGTCATAACAGCGCCAGTCGATGGATCGGGATATTGACCGGCATGAATAACACGTGTTTCCATATTTTTTTTGTTAGTCATAAATGATACTCCGTGTCTTACGTTCTTTATTACAAATGTTGTTTAGTCTAAAAATCCTTGCTCACGCATCCAATGATCATCCACAAATTTTGTTAGGTAATTGCGAATTGAGTCGGGCAAAATTACTAAGCAGCGCTGTCCAGGCTTTAATTTCTTTGCTGCTTGTAATGCAGCCCAAACAGCACCGCCAGAAGAGCCGCCAATAAGAAGACCTTCTTCCTTAATGAGTTGACGTGCCATTAAAAATGAATCTTTGTCATTGATCTTGATGTATTCATCAATCAAATTGTTGTCAAGAACGTCCGGGAAAAAATCATAACCAATCCCTTCGACTAAGTAGGGAGTGACGGTATCTCCGCCGCCAAGAATTGAGCCAATGGGGTCGACGCCGATAATTTGTACCTCAGGGTTTGCTTCTTTTAAACGTTTTGCAATACCAGAGATCGTTCCGCCTGTGCCAACGCCCATCACGACCATATCAATATTGTTGCCCATGTCGTCTAAAATTTCTTGCGCAGTAAATTCATAATGTGCGTTTGGGTTATTCGGGTTTGAGTACTGATCTAAAATATGGGAGTTAGGTGTTTCTTTATTAATTTTCTTGGCAATTGAAATGTGACTATCGGGAGCGTCCCATGCAGCTTCTGTTGGTGTTCGTATGATTTTTGCACCTAAAGCTTCGAGGACGACTTGTTTCTCATGACTCATTTTTTCAGGCATGGTAATTATTACTTTATAACCTTTCACCGCGCCTGCAAGGGCTATGCCGATTCCCGTATTGCCTGATGTGGGTTCGATGAGTGTGTCGCCAGGTTTGATTGTGCCGTCACGCTCCGCTTGCTCGACCATGTGATAGCCGATGCGATCTTTTACCGAGCCGCCGGGATTCAGAAATTCACACTTAGCGTACATTTCACAAGGCAAGTTAGCACCAATTCGTTGAAATTTTACGATAGGTGTATTACCGATGGCTTGTAAGATGTTGTCGATCAGCATCATGTGTCCTTATAGTCTGTTGTGGCAGAGCAGTATACCCGAATATTATACATAGGTACCGTAGTAAAGTTTCCTGTGTTTCGCTTTCTGTAGAAACGGGTATGATAGCTGAAAGCTGAAATAAGGAGAGACAGTATGATTGACGCTAATAAGTTGAATGATATTGTGCAGCAAGTGTTGGCTGCAATGCCTGCGGGTTTGAAAAATTTGCCAGATGATTTGCAAAAGAATTTACGTGCAGCCATTCAAACAGCTTTTTCAAAAATGGATCTTGTGACGCGCGATGAATTTGATGCGCAAATGGGGGTGTTGCAAAAGACACGACAGAAATTAGAAGCGCTAGAAAAAGAAGTTGCTGCGCTAGAAAAACAAAAGCAGTAGTGACGTGTCGCTGGCTATTATCCATAGCCGCGCGCTTGCGGGCGTTAATGCGCCTTTAATTACGATAGAAGCGCATCTATCAAAAGGCATACCCGGCTTTAGTATTGTTGGCTTGCCTGAGAAGGCGGTTAAAGAAAGTAAAGATCGTGTGCGCAGTGCTTTAATCAATAGCGGATTTAAATTTCCAACCAAGCGTATTACGGTTAACTTAGCCCCCGCTGATTTGCCTAAAGAAGGCGGGCGTTTTGATTTGCCGATTGCTCTCGGCATTCTTGCTGCATCGGAACAGTTGCCAAAAGAAATTTTTCAGCACTATGAAATTGCCGGTGAGCTTGAACTTTCAGGTAGGCTGCGATCCATTAAAGGCGTTTTGCCATTTGCTGTTGCGACGAGTCAACAAGGAAAGCAGCTTATTGTCCCACTGAAAAATGCAGATGAAGCAGCGTTGTCAGAGGACTTAAGCGTCTACGCAGCAGAACATATTCTCGATGTTTGTTCGCACTTAAATGACAAGACGCGTTTATCAGAGCATGTAAGAGAGAAGTCCATTACGGCGAGTGTGAAATATCCAGATCTCTCCGATGTCAAAGGGCAGGCACATGCACGGCGTGCATTAGAAGTTGCTGCGGCAGGAGGACATAGTCTGTTGTTCGTGGGTCCGCCGGGTACCGGTAAAACAATGCTATCCAGCCGTTTACCAGGTATTTTGCCGCCGATGACAAAAGCAGAATGCTTAGAGGTTGCCGCTTTATATTCCGTGAGTAAACGAGGGTTTGATGCAAAACACTGGGGTGTTCGACCCTTTCGTTCACCACACCATACGGCGTCTAGTGTTGCATTGGTCGGCGGAGGTAGTCCGCCACGTCCAGGAGAAATTTCATTAGCACATGCTGGTGTGTTATTTCTTGATGAGTTGCCAGAATATCAAAGGCAGGTCTTAGAAGCATTGCGAGAACCATTAGAGGCTGGTGTAGTTACGATTTCACGCGCTGCAAATCAGGCGCAATTTCCTGCACGTTTTCAATTGATCGTTGCGATGAACCCATGTCCCTGTGGTTACTACACCGATCCTAATAGTGATTGTCGTTGTACGGACGAACAAATTAGTCGTTATCAGGCGAGAATTTCTGGACCGTTAATGGATAGGATTGATATGCATGTCGAAGTCCCGCCTTTGCCAAAGGGTGTTTTATTAGATGCAGCCCAATCTGATTCAGAACCAAGCGATGTAGTGCGATCGCGTGTGGTTGCTGTGCGAGACCGACAATTAAGTCGATCTAAGAAATCTAATGCCATGTTATCTTCATCAGAAGTTTTAACGCATTGTTGTTTGAGTCAATCCGACCGACATTTTTTTGAAAATACGGTTGAGAAGTTTGGTCTATCAGCGCGTGCTTATCATCGCTTGTTGCGATTGGCGCGTACCATTGCAGATATGGCGCAATCAGAAAAAATAAAACGCCAGCACCTGCAAGAAGCCTTTGCTTACAGAAGCATTGCCTGTCATAGACGCTAGTCCTGAGACGCTGTAATATAAGCGCCGCGCGCTCGTAGCTCAGCTGGATAGAGTGTTGGCTTCCGAAGCCAAAGGTCGCAGGTTCGACTCCTGCCGGGCGCAAAAGAATCATGACCACAAAGCGCCAAACGGCGCAGCAAAAACATGATTGCTATCGTAACATCAAACTTAAATCGCTTCCCGACTATATCTTTGAGTTGCCTGAAAAGTCGCGTGCTGAGAATGTAAAGTAATGCTTAAAGATCGTTGATCATGATCTTTGTCCAATTATGAACATAGGAAGTGATTTTGGGTAATTTTACCCATAGCATCAGTCAATAGAAGTTATTATTCTCTTATCAAATGTATTGTTTCTTGAACTAATTCTTGAGAAAAGGAGAATGATATGTCTGATGAGGTTGTTAAGTTAAATCCATCTATTCAATATTATGTAACGAGTGCCCAAGATTCAAGAAGTAGGCTGCTTGTGCGGAATATCCTAGTAGGTGGTGATTTTCCTGTGCGTAAAAACCCAGAGCATCTTTACCCGCAGATTAGGCATACCGAAAAATGGGATAGAGCTTACATATATAGTCCAAGGTATGACAGTGTGGCGTGCCGTGAAAAGAATGCAGAGTGGCGTTTTGAGCCAATCGGTAATGGAAACTATCATATTACATCGGTAGCGAATGGAGGAGATTACCGCTTATTAAGTATTAGAGAAGTCGAGTCAAAGAGTTGGGAGAGAGCGTATCTGTATCACCGTTCTTATGACGCTATCGTATATGATTCTGTTAACGCACAGTGGCGAGTTGAGCGCGTACCAGGGAAGCAAACGTACCGAATTATTAATGCAGGAAGTGGTGCACGATTGTTGACTCGTGAAGTAAATAATACCTGGGATAGGGGCTATGTATATAGAAAAGGTTATGATGACTACTATCATGATAGTAAGTATGCAGAATGGGAGTTGAATCCTACAAAGCTCCAAACACCCGTAAAAAACCCTTATACAAATTCTCATGTAGAAGTAGTAGAAACGAAATCAGTTGAAGTAAAAGAAAGTAAATTAATCGTGTATGTTGCGCTCGGGTTTGCTGCAACAGCTATAGCCTTACGCATCAGTGGTGTACAGGCTGGGCAAGAAGTTTTGTCAGCGGATCTAGTAAATATATCTAAAGGCGTGCTCATTGCTGTATCAATTCTCATGCTTGCACTTCGTTCATATGAAAACCTTTGTGAGGGAAAAAGTGTTTTAAGTTACAGCCTTTACAATGCAAATTGCTTGTTTGCTAGTTTGCGTGATACCAGTGAAGGTTCACATGATCTGATTGATTCAGGCAAGCAAGCACTTGGAGTGAGTGGGGTTGGAAAAGCGATTGAGTATGGTTGTAAGCTGCTTTCAGGCGGTTAAAGGATATGTATAAAGATAAAAGAAATTAGATAGGGAGAATAATTATGCAACAGCAAAATCGATTTCGTGAATTATATGATATTAGGCCAAGAAATCGTGGAGAGATTGTGATGCGTACGCTTGTTCATACTTTTTCCTCGTTAGTATTAGTTCCGATTGGAGCAGTAGGAGTAGTTACTGGTGGAGCAGTAGCATATGGGGCAACGGTCGTAGCACAGAATTTTTTAGGTAATGCGAACGAAGCTATGCGACCAGTCCCTGCTGCTGTTAATGAAGGGAGACAAACAGCGACACAAACCAATAAGATTTTAGAGTTTTTTTTAAAAAATTCTTATTTTTTAGGTGGAGTTGTTTCTTTTGTAGTTGCAGTTCATCTTTCTTCTGCATGTAATAACCATGGTGAAGTAACGAGTGATTGTACCTTGTCTCATGAGCTCAGTGGAAAATTATCTCTTTATGGTGGCGTAACTGCAATGGCTGCTGGCGCTGCTTCAATGGCTGTAGGGGCTTATAAAGTTTGCACGGCACGTGCTTAGTAAAAATAAAAAGGAGAAGCGTGATGAGTGATTTAGATAATAAAGAATTACAGGGAAAAATTGTTCCGTTAGTTGTAACTGTGTTAATTGCTGCAGTTGGTGCTTATTTTTTTAGGCAATGTTGGCGTCAATGGAAATCTCGTATTCCTGATTTGCAAGGTTATCGGTTCAGAGAACAAGAAACTATCGGCGAAGGTGGTTTTGGTGTTGTAAAAAAATGTACTTACACAACGTCTACAGATACGACTGGCCGCTTATGTGCTATGAAAGTGTTAAAAAAATCTGACGGAGATTTAAAGGTAGATTGGGAGCATGAAGCAAGGCGCCTTGCTCAATTGGAAGGCCATCGTAATGTTGTTCGTATACTGGGTGCTGACTCAATTGTCGAAGGTGGGAGGATGGCTTTTCGTATTGTTACCGAATATATTCCTAAAGGTCCATTGAGTCGCCACCTTTCGAATGGCTTTTTTTCAAGTAAACCGTGGCTGTTTAAACTGCAAGTCGCACGTGGAGTCTGTGAGGGTCTACGTTATATTCATGGTCGAGGGATCATACACATGGATTTAAAGAGCGATAATATTCTATTGGGTGAAGGCAATTTACCAAAAATTGCTGATTTCGGATTGGCAAGGTATCGACCCCATTCCTTTCTATCTAGAGAATATCGTGGCCCCGTTGGTGGTGATGCCAGATATATATCTCCAGAATGTTGTGTAACAAATGAGGATACGCTTCATGCGCTTGGTGAAGCGCAAACAGCAGGAGCAGGTGCGGGTTACGATCGTGCTGCTTTTGTTAAAGCACTTTTAGCGCGGGTAGAAGGGCGCATAACAAAAGCATCCGATATGTTTAGTCTTGGTATTGTTTTATGGGAAATTGCAGCTGGAAGAGTGACAGGCTTAAGAAGTGATGCTGATATTCAAAGAGGTGCTTTTTACGGTGATGTGAGAGCAAGTAAGGTTCAATTTTTTAATCCTGCGATTACGGGTTGTGTAAAAGCTTCGGCTACGGATCGTATAAGTATAGATAGAGCGGCAACGCTTTTTGATGGGCAGGATACTGAAGCTAGACGCTTAGATGCTGAGCCAGGTTGTGTAGTAATGTAAGCTAAGCTAAGACAGATCCTCTATATTGTTGTAGACTCTTCTCGAGTTGATTATTGTTAGAGGATCTTATGCTTTTTTTAACGACGCTTTGTTTGCTTGGTTATTGTTTTGCATTCACGCGTGTTACACGTTGGCCGGTCGAATCAACACCTTTTTTTGTCGTTTCGTTATTAATATCGCTATTGTACGGTTTTGCCTATTTTGGTTATCTGCATATTGGTGCCGTTATTTTGCTCGGCTTGGGTGCAGGATTCTTGTTGCTGACACCACTCTATATAAAACGAGAAGAACGATATAAGAAATACTTGACGCCAGGCTTTGTTGTTTTATTTCTCTTTACCGCCATATTTGCTGCTGTGGCAAGTCACTCACATCTATATTTGTGGGATGAGTTTACACAATGGGCGGCACATGCAAAATTTATAGCGCAAACACATGCATTTTGGACGGCCAATAATCAAGTGATCCATCCAGCTTATCCTCCAGGTGCTGCGTTGTTTTATTATCTTTTTTATCCTTTTGATGGCTATAGAACGGGTGGTGCTTACTTCGCGCAACAAATGCTGCTTCTATTGCCCTTGGGTGTGATATTGAGAAATAGTGCTTGGCCAAACTGGCAGCGACCGCTGTTAATTATGGCGATTGCTGCTGCTTGTATGATGTTGTTGCATGTGCACATGGGCGCGAAAATCACACTTTATCTTGATGGACTTGTGGGCGTGTATTTTGGGATAAGTCTACTATGCGCGCGCGAGTCAGCAGGTAGCTTGAAGGATGTGCTTTATTTTGCGCCAGTTGTATTCGCAATGATGCTGCTAAAAGTAAAGTTGTTAGGTTTTGTCTTGTTAGTTTTATTTTTCTTGTTGGTCGGGTCTCGTTCTGTGAGTCTCACGAAAAAAATATTCACAGTGTTATTGCTTGTATTGATTGCTTTGGTGGCGAGTTGGAGCTGGCAATACTATTCAATAATTCATGGTCTAAATACGGAATGGCGTATACATGCTTCCTTTTTACAAGTTACTCGTACTTTTATGTTGTTTGATTTTACTGCGATGCAAAAAGTAACAGCGTTACATTTTTTGAAAGCCTGTTTAAAGTTGTTGCCCTATGTATTTGTGATTCTTACAGTGGCATTTTGTCATATGCTCTGTTTGCAGGTGCGAGTAGATCGTCGTTCTATTTTAGTTGATCAGTTGTGGTTGTTGTTGGGTTTTACAGGATTTCTAACGAGTTTGCTGTTGATGTATCTGTTTGCCTTTAGTGGTTACGAAGCATCACAGCTTGCCTCATTTTCACGGTATACGCAGATCTATTTGGTTGGTTGGTTTTTATTTACGTATGCGCGTTTTTCACCCGCATTATCAGCGCTATCGTTTGCTTGGGGGAAGCGTGTTTCAACGGGATTGACAGCGTTAGTTCTGGTGATTTTACCCGTATTTTTAATAGCGAGTCATGCTGCGCGTGTGCATAAAGATAAAGAAGCACGCAGTTTGTGGCATACACAAAAAGTATTAAGTCGAATCGTCGATAAAATGTCTACACAGGTGCCCAGTAATGCGAAAGTATTTACAGTGTGGCAAGACAGTACGGGATTAGAGCGAGCGATATTAGCTTACAAACTCATTCCTCGGCGTTTAAATCTGGGTGCAAGCAGTTATGGTAGCCCTTATTTTTCTGGTGATGTATGGACGAAGACAATTTCAGCTGACCAGTTTGTTAAGCGCGTCTCAAGCTATGATTATTTATTATTGGCATATACGGATAAAAATTTTTGGCAGCATTATGGCAGCGTTTTTGAGAAGAATGTGAGAACGCGACCATTTGTCGAATACCTTATCTGCACAACACCTGAGTTTAATGGATTTCGAAAGCCAGGTTGCAGCATGCAAGCCGCTGCGGCTTATCTTTTTAAAGTTGAAAAGAAGAATGGCACAGTTGTTTTTCGTAGTTTGAGTTAGAACAGTAAAATCTTGTCCTAGAGTTGTTCGTAGATGTGATTGTCATGTCAAAATTATGAGAGGACTGATGCTTTTGAATATTCAACCTAACCCATTGCCATTTTAGCTGCAATATTATCCTGTTGTGCCAGCAATAGTATAAGTATCCGTGGCACAACAGACTTATGGGTGACTAGATTTATTACCATACTTCTAATTTAGATGCTATATTAGAATCATGGTGTAAATTTGTCGGAGATAGTGCCATGCGTAATTTATTGATTAATAGACTTTTAACGCTTCCTGAGGATGATAGTTTTTTGCTGTTTGGGCCAAGAGGGGTTGGAAAGAGCTCTCTGCTGAAACAGCGCTTTAATTCAGGTAATTGCTTATGGATTGATTTGCTTTCTCCTTCTCAAGAAGAACGTTACTTGCGTGATCCTGAAGTTTTGTCATCTGAAGTGAAGGCTATGTCATCCACGGATCGGTATGTTGTTATAGATGAAATACAAAAAATTCCAAAGCTGTTGGATGTTGTGCATCAATTAATTGAGGCAACTGACAAAATTTTTATACTGACAGGGTCTAGTGCTAGGAAGCTTAAGAAAAATGCGGCGAATTTGCTTGCAGGCCGCGCATTCGTTTTTCATTTAGCTACATTCACATTTGAGGAGCTAGGCAAGCTCTTCAATTTACAATCAGCATTAGCTTGGGGTATGTTACCCAAAATTTACCAATATAGTTCTGAGCATCAAAAAAAAGCTTACCTGAAAGCCTACAGCCGCACTTATTTAAAAGAAGAAGTGTGGGCAGAGCAATTTATACGACAGCTTGATCCTTTCCGTTATTTTTTAGAAGTTGCTGCGCAATGTAATGGGAAGACGCTTAATTTTAGTAAGATTGCTGCGGACGTTGGGGTTAGTTATAAAACCGTTGAAAATTATTATTCGATACTAGAGGACACTTTGCTTGGATTTTTCTTGCCTGCATATAGCGGCTCATTTCGAAAACAGATTAGTAAAGCACCAAAATTTTATTTATTTGATACAGGTGTAGCACGTGCTTTGTCTAGAATGCTTTCTGTGCCTGTTCGAGAGCGTACAAATTATTATGGAGAGTTGTTTGAGCAGTTTATTGTTTCTGAAATAAAGAAATATATTGAGTATTATAAGGATGAATATCGACTCAGTTATTTACGCACTAAAACAAGTTTAGAGATTGATCTCATCGTTCAGCGCCCTGGAATGAAGACGTTGCTAATCGAAATTAAAAGCTCGAATAACGTTTCAAAAGAGCAGTTAACTAAATTATCAAGCTTGAAAAATGAAATACAAAATCACGAGGCTATTTGTATCTCTTGTGATAAAAATAAAAAAGTATATGGTGATATCACAGTGTGGCCTTGGCAGGAGGCTATATTACATTTTTTTAAATCTAACTAACTGCGGCTTGGGGCAATTAAGCTCAGCAAAACAAACAATCCCCCAGTTGCAATGACAGCCCACTGCCAGTGTGAGGTTGTTGTAATCGTCGTTTGATGCGTGAGAAAGCTTATTCCACTAACGATAAGAAGTCCTAGGCCCGCACCTAAAAAGAAGGGCTTTTTGCTGCTTTTTCTTTCCTGTTGTGTAACAGTTGTAATGCGATGTGGTTGTAGTATCTGTTGTTGTGTGTTGGCTTTATTCAGTACGTCATAAACTAGGCGAGGCGTTTTTAAAACTTTTTCAGCCGTTGTTTGCCAGTCTTTAAAAGATTCGCTCGCAATATTTTTTAGGCTGTGTTGTTCGCGCATCCAGTTTTCCATAAAGGGTTTTGCAGTCGTCCATAAATCAAGTTCTGGATAAAGTTGACGCCCTAGACCTTCAACGTAAAGCAACGTCTTTTGCAGTAGCATAAGTTGTGGCTGGATTTCCATATTAAAACGCTCGGCTGTTTGGAATAAGCGCAGTAAAAGTTGGCCGAAAGAAATATCGCCGAAGGGTTTTTCAAAGATAGGTTCGCTGACCGTTCGAATCATCGCTTCAAATTGATCAATGCGCGTATCAGCAGGTACCCAGCCCGACTCGATATGCAGGATGGCAATACGGCGATAATCGCGATGAAAAAATGCTAGCAGGTTCTCAGCAAGGTAGCGCTGGTCTTCTGGTGCCAGCGATCCCATGATGCCAAAATCAACGCCAATGTATCGCGGGTCTTCAGGATTCGAGATGTCGACAAATAAGTTTCCAGGGTGCATATCTGCATGAAAAAAACTGTCACGAAAAACTTGCGTGAAGAAAATGCTGACACCACGCTCGGCGAGTTTTTTCATATTGGTTTTTTTTGCTTTTAAAGTTGCCATATCAGCAATGGGAATACCGTAAATGCGTTCCATCACCATCACGTTCGTTTTAGAAAATTTCCAATAGACTTTAGGGACGTACATAATATCAGAGTCGATAAAGTTGCGGCGCAATTGTGATGCGTTGGCTGCTTCTCGCATCAAGTCCAGTTCATCAATGATGGTTTGTTCAAATTCGGCAACCAGTGCGACAGGCCGTAAGCGCTTACCCTGCGCCCAAAAGCGTTCCGTCATTTTTGCGACAGAATAAAGCAGCGCAATGTCTTTTTGTATAATTTTGTGCACTTTGGGACGTAGGACCTTAACGATGACTTCGCTGCCATCATGTAATGTAGCGGAATGTACTTGCGCAATAGATGCAGAAGCAAGTGGCGCATCATCAAATGTGTGGAAGAGCTCTCGAATTTTTTTCTTGTAAGTTGTTTCAATGATTTGAATCGCTTTATCACTTGGGAATGGTGGCACACGGTCTTGCAATTTTGCGAGCTCATCAGCGATGTCATCTGGCAGTAAATCGCGACGCGTTGATAATACTTGGCCAAATTTAACAAAAATAGGCCCCAGCGATTCTAGTGCTAAGCGAATGGATTCTCCGCGTGTTTTTCCACGATTGAAGAAGCTCAGGGGATTTAAATAACTTAAAGTGCGCAGCCACCAAGGTTGTTTTTTCAAGACGGGACGATTAATGGCATAACGCATCAAAACAAAATTAATTTGTATGAGTCTAATAAGATGCATAGGCCTTATCATGATGCGCTTCCTTGTTGTAATCGTTTTATTCTGGCTTGCATACGATCAACATCATCGCGTAATGTGCCTACGTCTTGACAGAAGTTTTCGACAGCTTGCGGTGTGGGTAGTTGTTGTGATTCGTGGTGTAAATATTCTTGAATATTTTCACCGAGAGATCGAAGTCCTTTTTTGCTGAGGCTGATTGTTTTTTTGAAGTGAAAAGCCAGTTTGTGCGCGATGCCATCTCCGACGATTTTAGATAGATGTTCTTCCCAGTCAATATCTAGATTACGCAGTACGTTACGGATGGCTTCGCCGGTTCGTGTGTCACCAGAGATGGAAATAGATTCATCGAACATCGCGGTCGTTGTTGCGCCGGCTGTGCCGACCTTTAATAAATTAATAAGTTTACCTTTAATGACGGTATCAGTTTTTTTGTGGTATTCAGATAAAAGTTGTAGACCTTGCGTATAGGGTAAGACATAAAAAGCCGTTTCCCAGTCGCTTAGTTCTATTTTGATGGCCTTGCCATCTAGTGCTGCTAGTTGTTCGAGTGTGTTTGGGTCGAGTCGTAAAATACCGTTAATAGCAGTTTCAAGTCCGGTGAGCGCAAGTGTGATCATTAGTACTTGTAACCTCGATGTAATGCGACGACGCCTTGAGTTAGATTGTGATAATCACAATTTTCAAAACCTGCTTCAATCATCATTGATTTCAGCGTGTCTTGGTCAGGGTGCATACGAATAGATTCGGCAAGGTAGCGATAACTGTCTTCATCTTTAGCGATGGCCTTGCCAATTTTTGGGAGTAAGTTGAAGGAATAAAAATCATATATTTTTTGAAAAGCAGTAGAAGTTGGTTTTGAGAATTCCAGTACAATTAAAGAGCCGCCCGGTTTTAAGCAGTGAAACATCGAGGCCAGTGCTGCCTTTTGATTGGTGACGTTGCGAAGACCAAAGCCAATAATGATGCGATCAAAATAGTTTTCTGGAAAAGGAAGCTGTTCTGCATCCGCTTGAACGAATTCAACATTATCAACGATGCCCTGGTCGAGTAAACGACTGCGCCCGACGGATAACATATCTTTGTTGATGTCAGCAATGTATACACGGCCTTGTTTGCCAACGATCGGGCTGATCTTTGCCGTTAAATCACCCGTTCCACCTGCGAGATCTAAAACAACTTGTGAGGGGCGAAGCTGGCAAAGCCGTATTGCAAAGCATTTCCATAAACGATGAATGCCAAAAGACATTAGGTCGTTCATCAGGTCATAGTTTGAAGCAACGGAGTGAAAGACATCGGCGACTTTGCCAGCCTTTTCTTCGATCGCAACAGTTTCAAAGCCGAAGTGTGTTGTTTTTGATTTTTCCATGTCAGGTATATTAACCCGAATGGTTTACAAAATCTCTAGAGTGACGGTCATCCTATGACTTAACAGGTTGTCCTGTGGCTTGACCATAGGGTCTGTAATAATTTCCTGGATCCCGTATCAAGTACGGGACGACGCTGTCGATTTCCTGGATTCCGTGTCTTGTAAGGTAACCTCAGCAAATCTCGGGGTCTTCGCTTTGCTTATAAAAAGCGAATTGATTTATATAAAAAATAACACTATAATATCATTATATCTCAATAATACATTAAAATGACATTATGATATCACTAAATACTCCAGGAGAAGCACGCAAGCAATTGGCTGAACACTTTCGACAGTTGCGTAAGAGCCGTCGTTTAACCCAGCAGGAGCTAGCAAAGCGCTCTGGTGTTGCTTTGGCAACGCTGCGTAAATTTGAGCGTACAGGTCTCATTGCTTTGCAGTCTTTTTTAAAGCTAGCTTTTGTGCTTAATAAGCTTGATGCAATTGTGAAAGCAGTTGGTGCGCCACCAGAATTTAGGACGCTCGACGAAATCATTGCCCAGGACAAGTCATCATGAAATCATTACCGCCGCCAGTGAGTACGATCAAAGTTGCACTACAGTTTGAAAGACAAGATCGTGTTAGTGTTGGACGTTTGCATTATCGGGAGCGCTGTATTTTTTTTGAATATGATACTCACTTTTTATCTGTTGATATGGATATTTCACCATTTCATTTGCCCAAACAAGTGGGTGTTATGCAATTTGATCCTGCTTTATTTCAAGGTTTACCAGGCGTATTCAACGATAGCTTACCTGATGGTTGGGGTAAGCTGTTGCTGGATCGAGAAATACGCAGTCATGGTGTTCAGCCAGAGAGCTTAACTCCGGTAGATCGTTTAGCGCATGTAGGTCAATATGGAATGGGGGCTTTAGTGTATGAGCCTGACTATAGTGATGTATTAGATAATGGAGTTGTTGACTTAGATAGTCTCGCTAATTTGGCAAGTGAAGTATTAGAAGGCGGCTCCAGTGCTGTTTTTGAAGAGTTGCTGCAGTTAAATGGATCTTCAGCGGGTGTGCGACCAAAAGCTTTAATTGGTGTAAACAAAGATAAATCGTCAGTTATATACGGCGTGCACGACATACCTAAAAACTATGACTATTGGTTAGTCAAGTTTACTAATAGTTCAGAAGATCTCAATGCTGGTGCTGTTGAATTTGTATATTCTCAAATGGCCAAAGCAGCTGGTATAGAAATGAGTGATACTCATCTGTTTCCTGCGCAGCATTCTGCTGGATTCTATGCTACAGAGCGCTTTGATCGAAGCCGCAATCATCGATTACATTTACATAGTGCGTGTGGTTTGCTGCATTCTGATTTTAGAACGCCGTCGTTAGATTATAAAGATTTATTACATTTGACACATATACTAACTCAAGATTTTTCAGAAGTGAGAAAAATGTATCGATTGGCAGTATTCAATGTGTTGGCACATAACCAAGATGATCATGCAAAGAATTTTTCATATTTAATGAATGAAAAAGGACAGTGGTGCCTAAGTCCTGCATATGATTTGACGTTTTCGTCCGGTCTTGGTGGAGAGCAAAATACGATGGTCTTGGGTAAAGGAAAGCATATCACTACAGCAGATCTGATGCGGTTAGGAGGGTTGGCAGAACTAAGTTCTAGAGAAATTTCAGAGAGTATAGAGCAAGTTCAAGATACATTATCTCAATGGCCCAAGCTTGCAAAATTAGCGGGCATTACTGATGGTCAGATTAAACGTATTTCGCAATTGATTATGTAAGGCTATCCTATGGTTTACAAAATCGATCGGCTTAGGTCTTCATCATCTGCGAGTTTTGCCAGCTGTGTATCGACGTATTTGGCATCAATCTTCTTCTTTTCGCCTGCACGATCAGAAGCATCAAAGGATAAAGTTTCTAGTAGGCGTTCCATTAGTGTATGCAAACGTCTAGCGCCGATATTTTCTGCTTTGTCGTTCACGTGTGTTGCGATTTCTGCCAGGCGACGTATACCGTCCTTGCTAAATTGAATGGTAAAGCCTTCTGTGTCCATTAATGCCACATACTGTTCTGTTAAAGAGGCGCTGGGCTCTGTCAGTATACGTTCAAACTCGGGTGTTTTAAGGGCGTTAAGCTCCACACGTATGGGGAGGCGACCTTGTAATTCAGGCACTAAGTCTGAAGGTTTTGATAAATGAAATGCGCCAGAGGCAATAAATAAAATATGATCTGTTTTCACCATGCCATATTTTGTGAACACCGTGCTACCTTCTACTAGTGGTAATAAATCACGCTGCACACCTTCGCGTGAAACATCGCCACCAACATCGGAGCGGCGGACAATTTTGTCAATTTCATCGAGGAAAACAATACCGTTTTGTTCAACATTTTCTAATGATTGTGCGCGAATTTCATCTTCATTAATCAGTTTGGCTGCTTCGTCTTCTTGGAGTTGCTTTAGGGCATCTGGGACTTTCATGCGGCGTGTTTTTGTTTTTTGGCTCGACATGTTTTCCATTAAGCCTTGTAGTTGACCGACCATTTCTTCCATGCCAGGAGGGCCCATAATTTCTACGCCGACACCACTGGCAGAGACATCGATTTCAATTTCTTTATCATCCAGTTTGCCGTCTTGTAATTTTTGGCGAAACAATGCGCGTGTTGCGCTTTCTTTCTTTTCAGCTTCTTCTTGTTGTTTTTGTGCGTCCTCGGGTTCGCCTTCAAAAGCGCCACGTGCAGGTGGAATTAAAGCATCGAGCACACGCTCTTCTGCCGCTTCCAAGGCGAGGCTTTTCATTTCTTCCATCGCTTTTTCGCGTGTCATTTTGATCGAAATATCCATCAGGTCGCGAATGATGGAGTCAACATCACGACCAACATAACCCACTTCAGTAAACTTGGTGGCTTCTACTTTAACAAAAGGTGCGCCTGCAAGATGTGCTAAGCGTCTGGAAATTTCTGTTTTACCTACACCGGTTGGCCCGATCATTAAAATATTTTTGGGTGTGATTTCACGACGCAACTCTTCAGGAAGCTGCATGCGGCGCCAGCGGTTTCGCAGTGCAATGGCAACAGCGCGTTTGGCTTCGTCTTGACCGATAATATATTTATCGAGTTCTGAAACGATTTCTTTGGGGGTCATGGTAGATTCTAAAGCGGTCATAAGTTTTCTCTGAGGTTAAGTTTTTGTGTTAGGTTTCGCTATCGAGTTCTTCGATCGTGAAATTTTGGTTGGTGTAAACGCAAATGTCAGCAGCGATAGATAGTCCTTTCTCAACGATCTTAGCTGCGCTGAGCTTTGTGTTGTGTAGTAATGCTTTTGCAGCAGCTTGAGCAAATGCACCGCCGGAGCCGATTGCCATTAGGCTCTCTTCAGGCTCGATCACGTCACCGTTTCCGGTGAGAATGAGAGAGGCTTTGCTATCTGCGACGACGAGTAATGCTTCTAATCGACGAAGCATCTTGTCGGTACGCCAATCCTTTGCCATTTCGACAGCTGCGCGCACAAGGTTGCCTTGATGCTTTTCAAGTTTTGCCTCAAAGCGTTCAAATAGCGTAAAGGCATCAGCAGTACCACCTGCGAAGCCGGCAATGACTTTATTGTTATAAAGTCGCCGTACTTTTCGGGCATTACCTTTCATAATCGTGTTGCCCATTGAGACTTGGCCATCGCCACCGATAACGACTTTGCCGTTTCTGCGGATAGATAGAATTGTAGTTCCTCTGTACTGTTCCATAATGTTTCCTCGGTGGATCGCTAGGGAGTGATATAGATAAGGGTTTCCCTCGTAAATTTCAAGCATCTTAATGAGAAGAGTTGTTGTTCTCCGTTGCGGGGATCGGCACGTTCTCTTTGGGCAGTAAGGTGTAGAAGTCGAATTGTGGTTTACTTGCGCTGGTTTTTTTCGGTGCTGATATGTGCGCAGTTTTTTTTATGGGAAGTACCGTTTTTTTATATCGAACATAGTGCATTGCTAGAGGCGTGGCAATTGCCGCCAATAAAATAATGATAGTGATTACCCATTTTTTGTTGTTTGTTTGGGGTGGTTTTGGTTGTCGGGCGTAGTCAGTAACCATGACGTCATCCTCAGCGTTGAAGTTTGTTAAATTGCGTGCTGCTTCCTTGCGTCTTTTGTGGTTTATGAAAATTAGGTATGGTGCCATTGATGTTTAATTTTCCATTTTTAAAGCTGATCGTTGACACATAATAGTTCCCGCTGGATTTTAAATAATTTTTTGCTTGCCAGTTTCGGATAGTGGTAGTGGCTTTGTTTTGTGGTAGTGCTTCATTTTTCTGTTTGCTTTTTTGCGTCGCATAAAAGTTTGTTACCTGTTCTAGTAACCATTGCTTGGGTGCTTGAAAGTGAAAGCCCGCTGTAATTTGAGCGATGGTTTGAAGAATACCCATGTTTTCTTTGCGTTTTGGCACGTTGAATGTGCCCGTTGCTTCTACAGTGCCTTGTGCTGTTCCAACGTTGAGCTGATTGAGCTTAATCGATAAGCCGTTACGCAGTAATGAGAGGGTGGGTTTGGTGATGCGAAGTTTATTATTCGTACTTAGTTTTTGTTGTCGAATCGTTTTTAAGAATTCAGAAAGTGCTTTGGTGTTTAGATCATTGAAAGAAAAATTTGCCTTTAGCATTTTGGCGCCAAATTGGGAATTCTTTATTTTTTGCGCGATTAAAGTCATTTGTATGGAGGTTGCCCCATCTTTTTTAGAGATGTTTGATTTGACAGATATGTTGTTAAGTAGGCAAATTTTCTTGTTGTTTGCCGGAATGGATAGCGTATCTAGTTGAAGGAGTTGCTTGCCGTAGTTGATTAAACCGATACGATGAATATTGCCGGCGTAGTTAATCCCTGTGGCACTTAGTAGTGATGTGGGTGTAGTGGAGATGGATGTTTGCATGGCGAGTTGTGCAGAGCCCGCTTTGATACGTGCTTTGAGGGATTTTTTATTTCGGTTAAATGAAGTTGATCCTCGAAGATTTTTGACGCTGAAGCTTGTGTTGGCAACTTTAATTGAGGCGAGTTTGGAGAAAATTTTAGAATCGACAACATTATTAAAGTGCCATATGGCGATGGATTTGATATTAATGTCTTCCGACGTTGTGATTGTTTTGGCGAGTGCAAATAAGTAATGAGTAGAGCCGTCGATTGCTTTTGTGACAATAAGAGGGCCTTGTTCTATTTCCATATTTATGGTGTATCGTGCGTCTTTTGCTTTTCCATGCGAAGTGAGAAGGATGGTAGCTTTTGAATCGAACCAGCCACGACTAAATTGCGTTATTTCAGCGGAAAATCCAGGTGTTGTTGGAATATGGTCAATGATACGTTGGTAGCTGTGTTGCATCCAGAACCCAATACCCATCGGTACGATAAGGAAAACGAATAGCAGCAAAATAATCAGAATTGAAAGGGTGTATTTAAGAGATTTCATTTACATGCTCTCCGGGGCTGAAATTCCTAATAATTTAAGCCCATTTTTAATAACTTGCTGTATCGCAGCGACCAAGCATAGTCGCGCATTTCTCAAATCTTCATCCTCAATTAAAAACTTGAAGGAATTGTAGTAGCTATGAAATTGATTAGCGATTTCTTGTAAAAAATTTGTGAGTAGGTGGGGTTCATAATTATTGGCGGCAGTCGATATAACTTCAGGGAAACGGGATAAGTTGTTCATCAAGCTTTTTTCAACGCCATTTGTTAGTACGGCAATTTTTTTAAGGCCTAATGTTTTGTCCCAGCTTAATTTGTCTGTTTCGAGTTGCTTCCATACGCTGCAAATTCTAGCGTGCGCATATTGAATGTAATAAACCGGATTATCATTGCTTTGGGATTTCGCTAATTTTAAATCGAAATCCAAATGCTGCTCGGGTTTACGCATAATATAAAAGTAACGTGCAGCGTCATTGCCAACTTCAGCGCGTAATTCTCTGAGTGTGACGAACTGACCAGATCGGGTAGACATCGCTACTTTTTCTTTGCCTCGATATAAAATGGCGAACTGCACAAGCAGAATGCCGAGCTTTTCGGGATTTTTCCCAAGACCCAATAGGAAGGCGTTGATGCGTGCAATGTATCCGTGATGATCGGCACCGAATACATCGAGGATCCGGTCGTAGTTCTGATTGTATTTATAAAGATGGTATGCGACATCAGAAGCAAAATAAGTTGGCTGCCCATTTTGGCGAATTAGTACGCGATCTTTCTCGTCCCCAAAGTCTGTGGCACGGAACCAGGTGGCTTCTTCTTTTTGGTAGGTGTGATCATGTTTTTCAAGTGAGGCAATACCTTCTTGAAATAAATTCTTTTTGAAAAGTTCGTTTTCGCGGAACCAGTTGTCATAAGTAACACCGAATTCAGCGAGATCTTCCTTGATGTCATCTAGAATTGATTCTAGTGCTGTTTGACGAAAAATTTCAAAGTTGTCTGCACCGATCAATTGAATCATTGTGTCGACATAAGTATCGATTTTTTTTTCGATATCATCTTCAGTAAGTGTTTGTGGCAATAAGGCTTCAAGGTCATGCTGGCTTTTTTGAAATTGGTTGCCATATTTGTCTTTGAGTTTTTTTGCGATAGCAATAATGTATTCGCCTTGATAGGCATTACTCGGTAAGGAAATATTTTCTTTATATGATTGAAGATATCTCAGCCATACGCTCACAGCCAATATGCGCATTTGACGGCCTACATCATTGACATAATATTCACGATGCACTTGGTATCCAACGGCGCTTAGCAAGCTTGCGACACAAGAACCATAAGCTGCGCTGCGTCCATGACCAACATGCAGCGGTCCTGTTGGGTTTGCAGAAACAAATTCAATGTGAATGCGTTTGCTATTCCCGGCATTTGAATAACCATAAGTATCCCCAGCGCTTAATACATCTTTAACAACTTGCTGTATGGCATCTTCAGCCAGGAAAAAATTAATAAACCCAGGTCCTGCCATTTCAATTTTAGCAATTTTGGATGCGTCGGGAATGTGTTGAATGATTTGTTGAGCGAGATCGCGCGGCTGTTGCTCTGCCTGCTTGGATAGTAGTAACGCGATATTGCAGGCAAAGTCTCCGTGTTTTTGATCGCGGCATCGTTCGATTTGAATTTGGTAGTTAAGGGTTTTTGGAAGGACGGCCTGGGATTGAAGCTGTTCAATGGCTTTGGCGATTATTTCTTTGATGAATTCTTTCATTGTTGGTGTTTTTTGCTTGTAGGTTAATTGGGACGAGGGATTATATAACAGTTATCTTGCTATAGCAGCTAAGACCTGTAAGGTCGACATAATTTGTAGCCCAGGATCAGCGAAGCGCAGCCCTGGGTTAGAATGCACGATAATGTTCTAGCGCTGGGTTTTGTACGTATGCACATCACCCCAGGGCTGCGCTTCGCTGACCCTAGGCTAAAAGCTATAACGGCCCGTTGGGTCTTGTGCGTGTTATATACCCGGTTCGGTCATTTGCTGGGTCACATGTTTAAAGCGAGGCATGACGAGAGCATATGGTGCTATTTTGACCAATTAGTGGTATACTCTGCGAACTATGACTGAAGATCAACAACTTATAATGATCGTCGACGACGATCTTGGCATTAGAGACCTTCTGGGTCGTTTCTTTCGTGAGCATGGCTATGCGACCGTTCTCGCCAAAAGTGGTGAGGAGATGATGCTCGCTTTTGATAAGAAAAAGCCAGATCTAGTCATCCTCGATATCATGTTGCCGGGTGATGATGGTCTTAGCTTGTGTCGCAAACTTCGAGTCAAATCCCAAGTGCCGATTATTATGCTCACCGCAATAAGCGAAGAGATAGAACGTATTCTCGGATTGGAGATGGGCGCTGATGATTACATCAGTAAGCCTTTTAATCCACGCGAATTATTAGCACGCGTTAAAGCAATTCTACGACGTAGCAGCAAGTCTTCTGATGAAGCATTTGACGAAGAGCATACTTGTTTTCGTTTTGCGGGCTGGGAGCTTAACAAAACCGCACGCCGATTAACTTCACCCGAGGCGATTGAAATTACCTTAAGCAGTGGAGAGTATACTTTGTTGTTGGCGCTATTAGAGCGGCCGCAACAGGTGTTAAGTCGAGATCGTTTGTTAGATCTTACGAAAAATAGATCGGCTGGGCCCTTTGATAGAAGTATCGATATTCAGGTGAGTCGATTGCGTTCTAAGATAGAATCAGATCCAAAACAGCCGCAGTTTATTAAAACCGTTCGTGGTGGTGGCTATGTGCTAGCAACGACCGTTGAGCGTTCTTAGTCTGGATGTTCCCATGAAGTTTTTCAAAACATTATCACGAGGGATTAGCGGTAAAACGGCATTAATTATTTTGTCTGTTGTTGTCGTTTTGCATCTTGGTGTGATGTTTTTCTATTTGCAAAGCAGTGATGCTGTTCGAAAATCAGCGCGTCGTGATGCTGTCATTCAAAAAATCATTAACGCAATTTATTTGGTTGAGGCCATGCCCAAAGACCATCGTCAGCATGCTATTTCAGCTATGGCCGATCCAACTTTACATGTTTCTTTGTCGAGTCAACCACAGTGGAAGATGCAATTTAAGACCGTTTCTTTTTGGAAAATTAGTCGAGCCTTGCGTGATAAACTGAGCTCATTTTCGGTGTCTATTCATTTAGATGATCATCAATGGTTGAATCTGGAGGCGACGGATTACTCCAATGCTTTATTTCATCAACTGTTGTTAGTGAGCGTTGAAATTTTAGTGTTTGGGACCATTCTTATTGCCGCATGGTCTGTTAATCGATTTACACGACCACTAGAAGATTTTAAGCGGGCGGCTGAGCAGCTGAGTGTGAATCTTCATACAGATCCTATCGATATTGATGGCCCAACTGTGGTGCGCGAAACGGCAGAGGCGATGAATGAAATGCAGGATCGTATCCAAAAGCTCATTCATAACCGCACGCAAATGTTGGCGGCTATTTCGCATGATTTGCGCACACCGATTACACGGATGAAATTGCGTTCTTCTTTTATTGAAGATGCTTCTGTCGTAGAAGGTTATTTGAAAGATCTCGATGAAATGGAAAGCATGATTCAAGAGACTTTGTCTTTTGCAAAAGATGATCCCGCTAAGGAAACGATGAATAAGCTGGATTTAGTGTCCTTGCTACATTCCATTTGTGTTGATGCAAGAGAATCTGGGTATGATGTCAATTTCCACAGTCGCCAAAACCGCATCCCTTTTCAGGGCCGTGCGCTGTCATTGAAGCGCGCTTTTACGAATATTATTTACAACGCGATTCGTTATGCGCATAAAGTGAATGTGATGATTTATATGCGCCACCATACAATATTTATTCATATCAGTGACGATGGGCCTGGAATTCCTGAGGACGAAATGGAGTTGGTCTTTACGCCATTTTATCGCGGAGAAAAATCACGATCACGTGATACGGGTGGTGTTGGTCTTGGCTTGGCTGTCACAAGAGACATCATTAAAGTGCACCATGGTGATATTAGCTTGTCGAACTTAAAGCCCCATGGTCTGCGCGTCGTTGTTGAGTTGTCTCAAACAGCAAGTTCCGAATAAACTTTTAAATTCCCCAAACTTTTAGTATCTTTGCTAGTTCATTAATTATCAAGGAGTGATAAGAAGGTGTCGCGACATGATGTTTTAGAGGACCCACAACCCCCGCCAGAGTTAGACAATGCTGATTTAGAAGATATCTTAGCGGCCTACACGATTAACCCTATTTTACTCCAAAAGATTTTTGGTCGTATTGCTTATTTGCGTGCAAGTATCGCGGCGCAGCTGTCTGCTGCAGGAGCGGCCCGCGAGTCAAAGAGTGATAATGTGACACCAAGATCTGGGAGAGATAGGAAGGCAAAGAAAGCATCTGCTGATACGCCAACACGTATTCGACGCACAAAAAGTATGGGAGATGGTTTGCGTAGTTTCGCTCGCGCTTTTTCGTCTTCCGTATCCTCCACAGGTCATGAGCTGAAGATGAGGCCAAACAGAGTCTTGCTTGCAGAGATTGATCGCCTAGTTGCGTCGGTGTGCCCAGGTGAAGGGGGAGGGCCTTTAGATAAGCTTAATGCAGCAGATAAAGCACTAGCGCAGCAGCACGAGCTTGCTGAATATGTCAGTTCAACACCCAATTACCAGCCAATTTCCTTAGGGCCTAATGTCGTACAAAAGTTAGCGAAAATTTTGCGGTTGCTTGAACAAAAAGGGCGGAATGTTATAACAGATGATGCAGCCCCTTCAGCGGATGGTGTTGCTGCCGTTGCTGAGACAGAGATTGAGGAAATAATTGCTGCAGATGTTATCACGTCTGCTGAATATGATGAGCTTAAGGAGTGCGCAAAAGATTGGATTAGAGGTTTGATGCCTGGATTTGATGTCGAATTTTTAGGTGGTCGTAATGGTGTTGTTGTCAAATTTACACCGCTTAGGACGAATCCAGAAGCTAACCCTTTTGTGATGAATTTAATTGTGCTTCAAAAAGACCTTATTGATCGAAGACAAACTTGTCTTGATGCACGGATGAATTTATTTATGAAAATGCGAGAGCGTCTTGTCGCTGCAGGTGCTCGTATTTTTGCGGAACCACCTCGCGATACTTTGTTTAGCCGCCTTGCAGTGCCCTATTATGCGACACGTGTGCCGCTATCGCAGCTTGATGATTCTGCAGCAGCGAGTGCTGATCCTTATCGTCAAGTCAATTTAAGTGATCTTTGTCTTGATGGGGTTTTAGTTTTGCAGGGATGCGAATTCGTTCCTGATGGTAATATGGCTGATCGTTATCGTGATATGCATGCAAAGGCAAATGCAAGAAGAATTAATGAAGCACGTGAAATGCGTAAAAGCATTGCAAGGCAGGCTATTCATGATGCAGTAGATTGGGCAAGTACCTTTGGGCTGTTAATCAGTAATGGCTTTTTATACACGGATGTGAAACCACAGAATTTGCTTGCTAAATTAAGTGATATAAAAAGCTTTGTAGAGTTTGATGGAGATGCTCGGGAGGGGTTTAAGCTGCACGCTATGGACGTCTCATCAACGTATTCCGATCGTCGTGTTGATGCGCGATGTTATAAACCTGAGCTTGCATTAAAGATTGCTATTATTGCCATACTGCACCACTGTATTGTTGGTAAACCGCCAGAGTACGATCATGCGTCGGGTGAGCTAAAATTTGAATGGAGTCACTACTTGTTTGCTAGTGACCAATTTGAAGTTGGCGGAGAGTCTTTAGGTGATTTTCTTGAAAAATTTTACGGTAAGGTTGACGGAAAAGGGGATGAAGCTGATCAGGTTGACGATAACTTCGCTGCTTTTTTTGCGGGCTTAACTGCTTTTGATGATAAGTATAACCCTTCCGTAGTCGCTCCCGCTGCGGGTGATCCTGTTCCTGGTGCTGCTCCAGCCGCATATCTTTAATATTTGCTGGGATAATCTTCCTTGACAGGGCGCTTTATTCGGATAAAATGCCCTGTATGGACGTATTATCAAGACTGCTTGCGATAGATCTGCCTAAGAATAAATCTGCTTTTTTGTGGGGTCCGAGAAAAGTCGGCAAGAGCACCTGGATCAAGAAGCATTGTCCCGATGCTATTTTGATTGATTTTTTGAAGACGGATGTATTTGCTGATTACATTTCAAAACCCGCTTTGTTGCGTGAGCGTTATAGTGATGCTCAGCAGCGCATTATTATCGATGAAGTGCAGATGGTTCCTGAGATTTTAAATGAAGTGCATTGGTTGATTGAGAATAAAAATTTATCTTTTTTGTTAACAGGTTCGAGTCCGAGAAAATTAAGGCGCCAGCATGCGAATTTGCTCGGTGGTCGTGCATGGCGCTACACGATGACACCACTTTGTTATCCTGAAATTAAAGATTTTGATTTAGAGAAAATAATGGTGAGTGGATTACTGCCATCACATTTGCTTTCTCCAGACCCCATACAAGAGTTGCGTTCTTACGTTGCAGATTATTTGAAAGAAGAAATTATTGCAGAAGCTGTTGTACAAAATATTCCCGCATTTTCTGAGTTTTTAAAAGTAGCTTCGATCACCTCTGGAGAGTTGCTAAATTATGCCAATGTTGCCAGAGAGTCTGGTGTTAGTGCGAAAATTATCAGGAATTATTTTCAAATTTTAGAAGATACATTGCTTGGTTTTCGCTTGCAGCCCTGGCGGAAATCAAAAGCACGGCGATTAATAGAAACGGAAAAGTTCTATTTATTTGATGTTGGCTTATCAAATTATTTAGCGCGCAGGCAACCAAAACAAGGTACACCTGAGTTTGGAAAGTCTTTTGAACATTTTATATTATTGGAATTGATGGCATATAAAGCATATAGAAATCCTGAGCTTGATGTGAGCTATTGGCGAACGACTGGTGGCCGAGAGGTTGATTTTATTGTAAATGATATGGCAGTGGCCATTGAGGTGAAGTCATCTAAGCGTGTCCATGAAACAGATACAAAATCACTAAGGATACTGCAAGAAGAGCACAAAGTTGGAAAAGCACTCATTGTGTCGCTTGAGTCAGAGCCAAAGCATTTGCCTGGCAATATTGAAAGTTTGCCTTGGGGGGTGTTTTTACAGCGACTCTGGGGTAACGAGCTATTTTAGATCAGTTTTATTCTGTCTCTGGTTTTTTTCGCATTTCTTTAAGTTCTGCGCGTTGACGTTTTTGTTCTAATATTTTTTCTTGCGCTTTCTTCGATCGCCGGCGTTTTTGTCGGCGTATTTTTTCAATCTCTTGTTGTTTTTTACTTTTCTCGCCCAGTTTGATTTCTTCAATTTTTTCGCAGAGTCGCTGTCTTGCATGATAACGATTGGTTTCGCGCGAGCGACTTTCTTGACACTTAACATCAATGCCGGTCGGTTTATGTTGTAGGTAAACTGTCGAGGCAGTTTTATGTAGTTTCTGCCCGCCGCTACCAGAGCCTACGATAAATTTTTCCAGCAAATCTTCCTCGTAGATGCCAAGTGATTGCATCCAAGATTGTAGCTGCTGCTGTTTCTTTGCTGTGATCATCGGGCGATTATCCTAAAAAAAACCGCTTAGTGCGATACCTGACAATGCCACCAAAATCGGTTTTCTTGATTTGGTGGCATTTTTTTGCCTGTAATCAATGCCACCAAAATCGATTTTCTTAATTTGGTGGTATTTATAGGGGGTAAGTCCATGACCAAATTTGTTGGGCGAAGAAAAAATCTATAGGCTTTGTTTTAGGAATGAGTTTGATGCGATCTTTCATCGCTTCTTTAGAAAAAAAGGCCTATTTTATAAAGAGATTGTTCGGTAAGTATCTTTGTGAATTTAAATTTAGTAAAAATATAATAACAAGCACAGCAGTTGATGATGTTAAAGAAAAGATAAATCGACTTGTGGTGCCGAAAAATTTTTCTGTGCGCAGTGTGTTGGTGCATGTGAATGGAGTCAGTGATGCTGTTCTTGGGGCTGGCTTTTTTTCTGAGGTTATTAATTTTGGTGAATTTCTAGAATGACCGTGATTTGTTTGTTGTAGAGCATTAATTAGAGAAAAAATATATGTTAGGCTAGCGGCTTCTTTGATTGAATGAGAAAGGACTTCATCATGGCGCTGACCACCGATATTGTTTCACGTATTCAATTTGCTTTTACCGTGAGTTTTCATATTCTCTTCCCGGCGTTGAGTATAGGTCTTGTGACCTTCTTGGCAATTATGGAAGGCGTTTGGCTTAAAACACGAAAGGTGAAATACAAGCAGATCTGCCGTTTTTGGACCAAGATCTTTGCCCTGACTTTCGGGATGGGTATTGTTTCTGGTATTGCCATGGAGTTTCAGTTCGGCACCAACTGGTCGGGCTTTACGAATGTAGTTGGTCCTGTGCTCGGTGCATTGTTCACTTATGAAGTGTTGACAGCATTTTTTATCGAAGCTGGATTTTTGGGTGTGATGTTGTTTGGTTGGGATAAGGTGGGCCCCAAGCTGCACTACTTCGCTACCTTGCTCGTCGCGGTCGGCACAACACTCTCGGCGTTTTGGATTCTATCTGCTAATTCTTGGATGCAAACGCCTGCTGGATTTGTTCAAAAAGCTGGGAAACTTGTCGTTTCCAGTTGGCAGCACGTTATTTTTAATCCTTCTGTGATGCCACGGTACTTTCACATGTTGATGGCGGCATATATTACTGGTGCATTTGTGATTGCAGGTATTGCAGCGCATTATATTCTTCACAGGCGCCATGATGAGTTCGCTAAAACCTGTTTTTCTTTTGCAGTGCTTTCATTAGCGATTCTAATGCCGCTGCAGTTATTTATGGGAGACCGGGTCGGGCTTGAGGTGCATGAAAACCAGCCGATTAAAACAGCAGCGATGGAGGCCGTTTGGGAGACGCAGCGTGGTGCGCCATTGTTATTGTTTGCGATCCCAGATCAAGATGCTCAGAAAAATTTATTTCCTATTGCTATTCCACATGGCGCAGCGCTTTTGAATACGCATCAATGGAATGGAAAATTACTAGGGCTAAAAACGGTAACTCGAGAAAACCAACCGATTGTGCCGATTGTATTTTTTAGTTTTCGTATTATGGTGTTTTTCGGCATTCTTATGGTTATCTATGCAGGGATGGGTTTTTATCTCAGGATGAAAAAACGCTTATTTCAGCACACTTGGTTTCTGAAATTATCTCGCTGGATGATTCCATCGGGTTTTATCGCGTTATGGTGTGGGTGGATCACTGCAGAAGAAGGAAGGCAGCCTTGGGTGGTTTATCATATTTTGCGAACAAAAGATGTTGCTTCTAATGTTCTGTTATCGCATGTGATCTCTGTCTTTATCTTGCTCGTGATAATTTATGGCATTATCTTTGGCTTTTTTTATTTCCACTATCTACTCAAAGTTATTCGTAAAGGGCCGCTTGAGATAAAGCCAAGTCCAGAAGATCAACCGTTCCAATATATGTCGGCTATGAAAAAAGGAGAAGACTAGTGGATTACTTGTCAGCAACTTGGGTAGGCATTATAGGTTTTGTCATTTTAATGTATGTCATTTTGGATGGCTTCGATTTGGGTGTTGGTATCATCGCGCCTTTTTTTGATGCGAAAGACCGAGATGTGATGATTAGTACAATACTGCCAGTTTGGGATGGTAATGAAACTTGGTTGGTGATGGGGGGTGCAATGTTGTACGGTGCCTTTCCGCTAGCATTTAGTTTGATTTTACCAACTTTATATTTGCCCATCTTGGTGATGGTGGCTGCTTTGCTTTTTCGTGGTGTTTCTTTTGAGTTCCGGTTGAAAACAGATACATCAAATCGACTTTGGGATTTTATGTTTTCCTTTGGTTCAATTGTTGCGACTTTGATGCAGGGCTTGATGCTTGGCACATTTGTTCAAGGTTTTAATGTGACGCCAGGCGATATTAGGCAGTTGGTTGTGCCAGGTTATTTTTGGTTTTCACCTTTTAGTGTGACCTGTGCTGTAGCACTTTTATTTGGTTATGCACTTTTGGGTTCATCATGGTTGATTTCAAAAACGCAAAACCACATCCAGCAAAAATGTTTTTCATCAGCAAAAATCTGTCTGCTGGTCATTGCCGTTTTTGCAGTGGTTGTGAGCTTTTGGACGCCTTTTGTCGACCCGCATGTCAAGGCACGCTGGTTGGATCCTGACTTAATGATGTATCTGGCGATATTGCCAGCTTTGAGTATCGTGAGCTGGTTTTGGGCTTGGTTTTCTATTGAGAAGAAAAAAGATCACAGTCCGTTTTGGGCTGCGGTAGCGATATTTTTATGTTGTTATGCTGGCTTTGTTATTGGTGCATGGCCGTACATCGTGCCACACCAAATTACTTTTTGGGATGCGGCTGCACCACCACAATCACTGAAGTTTATGCTTTATGGGACGGCGATCATGCTGCCAATCTTGTTGTGGTATACCTTTCACGCTTATCGCATCTTTAGAGGGAAGGTCACAGATGTCATCAAGTACTAAAAAGCTTTTTTGGTTCTTGGGTTTGTATCTAGGATCTTTGCTAGCCATTGGTTTGTTTCATTTGTTTTCTCATTGGCTGGTCCAAGTGTTGATGTAGTGCATCCTAATTAGGCTGGCCTGATGACTTCGCCGGTTATGGCTGACCTAATTTCAGTGGGGTTTTTCTCACCGCCGACTTTTCCGGGAAGAATAAAGTCGACATCCGCCTCAAAAATAATCTTTGCTGTGTGATAACTGCGAGCAGATGCTTGCCCGCTGCGGTTGGCGCTTGTAGAAACAATGGGGCCGCCAAAGTGATCACATAAGTCTTTTACCGTCGGGTGTGCGCTGACACGAATAGCGATATTTTCTGTGCCACCATGTATCCACTCAGGAACATCCGGTTTTGCAGGAAAGAGCCATGTATTTGGTCCCGGCCATGTTTCGAAGATGCGAAATAGCATGCGTGGTTCAATCGGATTAACAAGCGGTTCTAGTTGTTCCCAGCGGCTGGCAACTAAGATAAACCCTTTTTTTATCGAGCGTCCTTTCAGTTGTAAAATTTTGGTTGCAGCGCTGGGATTAAAAGGATCACAGCCGAGGCCATAGACTGCTTCGGTAGGATAAGCGATCACGCCGCCATCATGTAGCGTTTTAACGGCTTGGTTGATATCTGCAGCAGTGGTTTTCATTTTATTGACGCTTTTCTATTGTGCTTGCAGTGGGGGTTTTTATTCTTCTCCCGCTTCATAGGGTTCTGCAAAACTACAGTCTTTTTGTGGGCAAACTTTTTCAGTGCCACGTTTTTTAGTTGTTTTTATAGAGACAATGGGCCATTTACATTTGGGGCATGGTTCATCAAGTGGCTCGTTCCAAATGGCATAATCACAATCTGGATAGCGTTCGCAGGAGTAAAAGATTTTTCCGCGCCTTGATTTACGTTGGAGTATGTTGCCTTTTTTGCATTTTGGGCACTGTACTTCTGTGTCTTTCGGTTTTTCAAGTGGCTCCATATGTTTGCAGTCTGGATAGCTGCTGCAGCCAATAAATTTTCCATAGCGACCATCTTTGATGACAAGGTCAGATTTGCATTCAGGACATTCGCGCCCTTCGACCACTTCTGGTTTTGAAGTTTCAGCGTCGCCGTGCAAGTTGCGTGTATAGTCACAATCTGGATAGGCAGTACAGCCTATAAAACGTCCGCGTTTTCCGAGTCGAATGGATAAAAGTTTTTCGCATTTCGGGCATTTCTCATCCATTTTTTCTTGTGTCACATCACTGCGTTGTACATTCTCTGCAGTGTGGTCGATGAGCTTTTTAAACGGTGACCAGAAATCTTCAAGCACAGGGACCCATGCTTTGTCGCCGCTTGCGATTTCATCAAGGTCATTTTCAAGGTTGGCTGTGAAATTATAATCGACATATTTTGTAAAGTAGTTAGTAAGAAAACGACTAACAACGAGAGCAACATCGGTTGCTTTAAAGCGTTTGCTTTCTAGTGTGACGTATTCACGACTTTTTAGCGTAGAAATAATAGAAGCATAAGTAGAGGGTCGGCCAATGCCATATTCTTCTAAGGCTTTAATCAAGCTGGCTTCCGTGAAGCGAGGAGGCGGCTCCGTAAAATGCTGTTCGCCTTTAATTTCAAGTACTTTAACCTTTTTGCCTTCTTCCATTGGCGGAAGAATTTTATCTTTACTGTCGTCCTGTTTGGTATCGTCTTGGCCCTCTAGATAGACTTTCATAAAGCCCGGATCAGCAATCGTTGAACCGTTTGCACGAAAAATATGATCATCAACGGTTAAATCAACTGCAACGGTATGCATGGTTGCTTCAATCATTTGGCTGGCGATAGTGCGTTTCCATATGAGGGTATAGAGTTTCAATTGTTCTGGTGTTAGGACGGATTTTAAATCTTCTGGCGTGCGGCGGATTGATGTCGGACGTATTGCTTCATGGGCTTCTTGCGCGTTTTTAGATTTGGTTTTAAATACGCGGATTTCTTTAGGTAAATTTGTTTTGCCGTAACGCTCGGTGATGAATTCACGAATTTCATCGAGGGCGTCTTGTGCTAATGTAACGGAGTCGGTACGCATATAAGTGATTAAACCAACATGACCTTCTTCTCCAACATCAATCCCTTCATAGAGTTGTTGTGCAATTTGCATGGTACGTTGCGCTGAAAAACCTAATTTTCTAGCTGCTTCTTGTTGTACGGTGGATGTAATAAAAGGTGCGGTTGGGTGGCGCTTGCGTTCTTTTTTGGTGACTTTTGAAATTAGCAGTTCGCCATCTGCTGCAGCCAGTAAAGTATCGGTGACTTTTTTTGATTGTTTTTCATCGGTGAAAGTAAATTGTTCGACTTTTTCGCCTTGGTATTGAATCAGTCGTGCAGAAAAAGGTTGTTTTTCGGTTGATGCTTTAGTGTGGATGGTCCAGTATTCTTTTTTGATAAACTTCTCAATTTCGTCTTCGCGTTCAACGATCATTCTTAAGGCTGGACTTTGTACACGTCCAGCAGAAAGGCCGGGGCGAATTTTTTTCCACAATAAAGGTGAAAGGTTAAAGCCAACTAAGTAATCTAATGCACGTCGAGCTTGTTGTGCATTCACTAAATCCATGGAGATGCCGCGGGGGTTGTCAATCGCGGCTTTAATCGCACGTTTGGTAATTTCATGGAAGACAACACGAGCGGATTCTTTGTCTTTAAGAGCGCCACGTTTTTTTAGAATTTCAGAGATGTGCCATGCAATGGCTTCACCTTCGCGATCTGGATCAGGGGCAAGCAAGATGCCGTCGCATTGTTTTAAGGTTTTTTTGATGGCGTCAACATGACGCATGTTTCTTTCGATATCTTGATAATGCATCTTGAAATCGTTATTTGTATCGACAGCGCCCTCTTTTGGAATTAAGTCACGAACATGGCCATAACAGGCCATGACTTTGTAACCTTTCCCGAGATACTTTTGAATAGTTTTAGCTTTAGCCGGAGATTCGACGATCACTAAGTAGGATGCCATTAATGAATTCCACCTTGTGCATTGTCCAACACCAAAAATTCCATACAAGCGAGTGCATTGTCACTATCAGAGCGATTGAAAAGTACCATTAAAGTGACCCATTTAATTAGGCCAAGGTCGATACCTTCTGAGCTAAGTGCAAGTACTTGGTTGATGACAGTCTCGCGCGTTTCAGGTGTTAAGATGTTTTGTTGTTCGAGCGTCATTATTAAACGTTCGCAGGCAAGGTCTATATATTCTTTTTCGTAGGAGGATAAGACGCGAATGGATTTCGTCTGTGGGGCTTGTAAAAGTTTGTTGTCTTCTTCGACGAGTTTTTCGAGCCAGACCATCGCTTCAGCAATTGCGTTGCTTGGGAAACCTGCATCTTCTAGCTGCTCAAATAGTTCATCATGATGTGAGCTTAGGTTGCAGCTATCTTTCATGTGGTTTTGAAAAAGATACATTAGTACGTTTAGTACACTTTCTTCTTTCATCATTTTATCCGTCGATAGCCGCCTGGAACAGCGCATATATAACCATGTAATTCTGGAATTAACAACATGGCTGTTACCTCTGACGCTGATAATTGGCTTCGCATGATTATTTGATTAATAGAGGTTACCTCAAAATCGACACACTCTAACAGTTTAATATGCTGTCTTTCAAGCCCTTCAAAATTGTGCAATCTTTTCTGATTTGATGTTGTTTCATCGATAATATTTGATGTTATTCCTAACTCTTCGAGGATATCGTTAACTGTTTCAACCAACTTTGCGCCATCTCGTATAAGTTGATGACAGCCGCGAGCGAGTGGGTTGTGAATAGATCCTGGAATTGCAAAAACATCTCGCCCCTGTTCGTTGGCGAACTTTGCAGTGATCAGAGAACCGCTACGTGGTTTTGCTTCAACGACTAAGGTGCCAAGACTGAGTCCGCTTATAATTCGATTGCGTTGTGGAAAGTGCTGCGGTCTAGGAGATGCGTTTAGTGGAAATTCAGAAACAAGGCAGCCGTTGCAGATAATTTCGTCTGCAAGTGCTTTATGTCTTTTGGGGTAAATAGATTCCACGCCACTCCCGAGTACAGCGATGGTTGTTCCTTCAGCTTTGAGTGCGCCGCGATGCCCGGCAGCATCGATACCAAGCGCAAGGCCACTTGTTACACAGAGACCGAGGCTTGATAGGCGATAGGCAAATGATCCTGCTGTTTCATGACCGAGTGGCGTGGGGTTTCGGCTCCCGACAATCGCTATTTTGTGTTGTTCTAAGGTATCCAGCTTGCCTTTTATATAGAGTACGGGCGGCGGGCTCGCTGTTTCTCGTAAAAGTTGGGGGTATTTTGGGTTATCTAGTGTCAGTATGTGTTGTTCGGCTTGCTCTGCCCATCGACAGGTTCTTTCGATGGCGTTCCAGTCTGGATTTTTTAGCGCTAATAATGTCTCTTCAGAAAGTTTGAACTTATTAAGAGATCTTATATTATCTTTTAATATCGAGTGAGGAGATCCAAAAGCCTTAAGCAGTTTGTTGATCGTGATCGGTCCTATTCCAGGTGCCCGGTTTAAAATCAGCCAGTCTTGAAGTTGTTGAGTTGGCATTGTGATTCCTTGTTTGATGATTTTTCTAGGTTAACTTTTTTATCTTGTGCTGCAATACCGTGTTTATGCGGAAGCTTTTGTTTTTTGATATGATCGCGCATCGATAAAGCTGAGAGCCTCGTATGGGACTGAAAGTCATTTTTGCAGGAACCCCCGAATTTGCTGTACCAGCACTTGAGGCTTTGCTGTCTTCTTCGCATGATGTGCTCGCAGTCTATACACAACCAGACCGGCCTGCGGGTCGCGGGCGTAAGCTAACCGCGACACCAGTGACATCTGTAGCGCAAACAAAGCAGTTACCTATCTTTCAACCAACAACTTTAAAAGACGCTAAAGAGCAAGCTCAACTGCAATCATTCAATGCCGATGTCATGGTGGTTGTTGCCTATGGTTTGTTGTTACCGGAGGCTGTTTTACCGCTACCTAAATATGGATGCATCAACATACATCCTTCTTTGTTACCACGTTGGCGTGGTGCAGCACCCATACAACGCAGCTTGCTTGCAGGAGATACGTTAACCGGTGTGACGATTATGCAGCTTGATGTTGGTATGGATACGGGGCCGATTTTAAAACAACAGAAATATACCGTTGGACCTGATGATGATAATAAATCATTACACGATAAATTAGCAGTGATCGGTGCAAAATTATTAGTGACAACATTGGATGATATTGAGCAAGCTTGTCTTGATGCGCAGAAGCAAGATGATGCGAAGGCGTGTTATGCTAAAAAAATTCAAAAGTCAGAAGCACAAATTGATTGGACGCAAACAGCAAAGCAGTTATCGAATAAGGTGCGTGCTTTTACGCCTTGGCCAGTTGCGTTCGCCCACTTCGGAGATGCTATTTTACGTGTTTGGAAAGCAGTTCCATTGGATGTGTTGTCTGATGATGTGCCGGGAACCATTGTTCGTGTAGAAAAAAAAGGTGTTGATGTGGCAACCGGAAAAGGACTGTTGCGATTGCAGCTTGTCCAGTTGCCAGGGGGGCGTGCCTTATCTATTGCAGATTTTATTAATTCGCATCGTGATAAGCTTATTCCAGGTAAAGCAAGATTTGGGTAAAACAAGAATTGGGTAAAATTTATTCCCAGTGGCTTGTCACGGAACTTTTCGCGTGGGGTTTCTTAAGGGGAGCGCGCGTGCGCTCCCTTTAAGTCGCCGTTCGCGCGGGTTTCCCGCGCAGGCGAAATATTATCAGGTAAAAATACCTCGGGGCTTGCCCCAGGGTTTTTTATATAAGGAAGTGATTGGTATGGGTAGTAAAATATTGGGTGGCACGCTATTAATTGTGGGGACATCATTGGGTGCGGGCATGTTGGCTTTGCCACTGGTGACAGCAGGTGGTGGTTATTTCCATTCGTTGTGGTTGTTTTTTGGGATGTGGTTGGTTACCGTTTTTGCTGCGTTTTTATTGCTGGAAGTGAATCTGTGGTTTCCTGAAAGATCTAATTTGATTTCTATGGCGCGAGACACTTTGGGTGTGCCCGGACAAATTGTAACGTGGCTTAGTTATTTACTGTTGTTGTATTCGTTGTTGGCTGCTTATATTGCTGGCGGTAGTGATTTGCTCCAAGGTTTGTTTTCTTTGATGCATTTTTCTACGCCACTGTGGTTGGATTCTGTCATATTTACTTTGCTGCTTGGTGCTATTGTTTTTAACGATATTCTATTTGTCGATTGGGCTAACCGCGGATTAATGACGATTAAAATGTTGGCTTATGTGATATTGATTGCCCTGATAACGCCGCACGTGCATTTTAAAAATTTAGCCTATGGACATTTTAAATTGTTATCAAGTGCTGTCATGGTTGTCGTAACAGCATTTGGTTATTCAGTAATTATTCCGAGTTTACGCACTTATTTTAATAGTAATGTGAAAGCGCTACGTATCACGATTGCATTGGGCAGCTTGTTGGCGCTGATGTGCTACTTGGCGTGGGATTTCGTTGTGCAGGGTAGTCTTGCGAGTGCGGGCGCAGGTGGTCTTGTGCGCATGGCGATTTCAGGACATGCGACCAGCGATTTGACTGCAGCACTCAGCACACAGCTGCATAGTACAGAGATTGCGAAGGCTGCACGTGTTTTTACGACGGTTTGTGTGACGACATCTTTTCTTGGCGTTGCTTTGTGTTTAACAGACTTTTTAGCAGATGGTATGCAGGTTAGGAAAGTCGGTATGAGTCGTTGGTTGGTGATGTTGGTCACGTTTGGCCCGCCTTTGGCTGTTATTATTTTATATCCTGCTGGGTTTATATTGGGGCTTCGATACGCGGGTGTCTTCTGTGTGATTTTATTAATATTGACTCCGATGTTAATGACATACAGTGGGCGCTATGTTAAGAAAATAGCAAGCGGTTATCGGGTTTGGGGTGGTTGGCCTGTTTTATCATTTTCTCTGATTGTTGCGTTTGTGTTATTGGTTTATGGTGTTGTTCATGTCTTCTGATAGGAGTTTTTATGCTGATTATTATGGATAGAGATGGTGTGATTAATCAGGATTCGCCTGATTATATTAAGTCACCGAAGGAATGGATTCCGATTCCGCATAGTTTAAATGCAATTACTCGACTCAATAATGCAGGGCATCAAGTGGTTGTTGCGACGAATCAATCGGGTGTTGGTCGTGGTTATTATTCTCAAGCTGTGTTGGAGAAAATTCATCAAAAGATGAGAGATGAGTTGGCTGCAGTTGGTGGTCGTATTGACGGTATTTATTTTTGTCCGCACACGCCAGATGATCATTGTGAGTGTCGTAAACCCAAGCCGGGGATGTTGTTGCAAATTGCCAAAGATTATAATGCAGATTTAAAGCAAGTTTACTTTGTTGGCGATAGTATTCGAGATATTCAGGCAGCACAGGCTGTTGGCTGTTTGCCGGTTTTGGTAAAAACAGGAAATGGTGAAAAAACAATAGCAGAAAATCGCTTTTTAAAAATTCCAATCTATCGTGACCTTAGTGAGGTTGTTGGGGCACTTATTGAAGGAGTATTAACATGACTAAAAACACACGCAATTTATTACTATGTCGTATTGCTTCTCTCTTAATCGTAGTGATGCTGTTCCGGTATCGCGCGATATTTATGACGATTCAAGGGGCAGGGTCCCAAGTATTTGTAGTGGCTATCGTTGCTATATTCTATGTGCTTAATATTATAACTTTGGTAGGTTTATTTTTTAGAAAGTCTTGGGGTTTTATCACCAGTTATTTTGCATTGCCGATTTCAACGTTCTTATTTGCTGTCTCATACGTGCCTTTTATAATAGACTGGTTGCCAATGCCGCTGCGGATGTATTCAGTGCCGTTTTTAAATGCATTCTTGTTGGTAGGTATTGTATATCTGCAAGTACATCATAGGCGGCACTAGCCTGGCAGATATTTTGCGCCTAGGCGTATTAGCTCGGCAGTGCTTTTTACTTTTAATCGTTTTTTTATTTTCACCAATTCGTTGGATACAAATTTCGGCGTGATGTTCAGTTCTTTTGCGATCATTTGCGGCTTCTTGCCTTCTGCTGTTTTTAATAAGATTTCATATTGCGTTTGATTTAATTCTTTAAGCTCATGGTCGTTGAGCAGGGCCTGCATTAAGTCGTATGCCATGTCTGGCTGTAAGTATCGTTTTCCTTGCGTGACTGCACGAATAGCTTTTGAGATTAAGTCACGATCGTTTTTTAGTATGATGCCATCGACACCCATTTTTAGTGTGCGTGATAAGCGATGTAAATCCGTATCAATAGTGATGATAATAATTTTGGTGTATTCCGATGCTTGTTTAATTCGCTTAATCAACTCGAGCCCATCAATGCCAGGAGGCATATGGAAATCCATCAGTACAGCATCCGGTGTTTTTTGCCGAATGAGTTTGATGGCATTGTCCCCGTCAGACGCTTCGCCAATACATTCAATATCCTCTGCTTTGGCAAGGCTCGCAGATATGCCCGCACGTATTACGTCAACATCATCGATGATCATCACTCGTATCATAGTCGGGTCCTTTCGGTCTTACCGATAACTATAGTCTAATGTCATCACTTTGAATTTTTGTTTAAATATTATGAAGTTATTCTATTTATGGTACTGCAAAGGTGAAAATTGCAGGGCGATAATATGGAAAATTTCATTTTGGATGATGGCAATTTTTTCTGTTTAGATGTTGATCAAAGTTGTGTTTCAATGCATTTTTTTAGGATAAACGTATCAAATCGAGGGAGGTGTAATTTTATTTGAGAATAGGTAATTAAGATGAGTTTAAATGTGTATGCGGTTGAGTTTTATCAGATACGTGCGCTGTCAGATGAGTTAATGAATTTATTATGTCAGGCAAAGGCAATGTTACATCCAATTGGTGAGGATACATTTTTCGATCGTCATGATGAATGTATGTTGAAGAGTTATTTTTTTGCATTTGAAACGATTATTAATTCTGCTCTGAAAGTAAAAGACGAGATGAATACTATTGTTGATCGGTGGGAAGAAGCAGAGAAAAATTGCTGAGCCGGGTATAGCGTGTAATGCATTCAATGCAATATTTCAATGTGGGACATAGGTGTTAGGATGGATGACATGGAGTTAGCACTGCCAGTCCCCTCTCCCCTGGTGGGAGAGGGCTAGGGTGAGAGTTATTAACTTTTTTCAAATTCAATCACAGAAAAGTGTACCCCTTGTGGATCAGCAATCGCGGTAAAACGACCGACGCTGGGTGCGCTGATGGGCTCATAGACAATTTGCCCGGATAAGCTTTTTGCAGAAGCAATTGTTTTATCCAGATCAGCAACACTGAAATAGACGCCCCAATGTGGTGGTGCACCATTCCAATCTTCTGTTAGCTCAAGCATGCCGCCTACAGTTTTTTCGCCATTAAAAAAGCTTGTGTAAACTTTTCCAGAAGGCATTTCTTGTGTTTCTGCTTTCCAGCCGAAGAGGTCGGTATAAAATTTAGCTGCGGTTTTTGTATCTGGGGTGACGAGCTCATTCCAGCCAAGGTTGCCAGCTTCGTCTTTCGGAAGCGCATCGGCAGGACCTTGTTTGGGTTGCCATAAATAAAAAACAGCACCTGTAGGATCTGCTAAAACAGCCATGCGTCCCATGTCGGATACGTCGAAGGGTTCTTTGTAAATGGTAGCGCCTAAAGTTTTTGCGCGCTTAGTGGTGTTGTCAGCATCGTCGACTAATACATAAGATGCCCAGTGTGGTACTGCGCCTTGTGCTTCGAGTTCGGGGGTGATTTGGTAGCCGCCAGCAATTGGAGTTTCGCCCACTTTCATCATTGTGTAGTTAGCACCATCTGGCATGGGGATATCTTCTAAATGCCAACTAAATAATTTTTTATAAAACGTTTGCGCTTTTTGAATGTCGGGTGTGCAGAGTTCTACCCAGCAAAAATCACCTGTCTTTTTGGTTTGTGTATCCGTCATGTTGATCTCCTAGATGTGAAAGGTTCGAGTATATCGGAAGCAATATCGTGAGTACACGTGCATGTAAAAGGCGCGCACGTCAGTAAGCGCGTTAGGGGTATTGGAGTGCTTTTAAAAATTGCGCTTCGGTGTGTGGGCCTTTCAGTGTTTTTACTAGTTTGCCATCAGGATTAATAATAAAAGTAATGGGCAAGACTGTGATGCGTGGGAGTTTATATTTTTGCGCGGGGAACGTAGTCAGTAGTGGGTACTGTATCGAGAGTGTTTTTTTGATGTCATTGAGATCCTTGGTCGGTAGTTTGTCGAAGCTAACGCCGAGTACGACTAATTTATTTTTATGTTTCTTGTGTACGTTGTTTAGTGCCGGCATTTCTTTTAAGCAGGGTTTGCACCAGGTTGCCCAGTAATTAACGATAAGCCATTTTCCGTTTAGATGCGCGAGGTTGATTTTATTGTTACTGTCGCTGGTGTTTGTCTGTGATGAACAGGCAGTGAGTAAGAGAAGGAGAAGCGCAGTGAGGGTGTGTTTGAGCATAAGGTACAGTCCTTTTTATGTTTTCTGGTTCCCGCGGTCGTAGCCGCCCTATCGTCATTAAGTCAAAATTGGGAAGTAATGATCGACCAGCATCAGTGCAAATAACAAGCTCAAATAGGTAATTGAATAACGGAAAAGTTTTAAGGCATAGATAGAGTCATTATGTCGATACATGCGAACTACATGATGTAAAAAGCGCACGTTTAATAAAGTTAATCCAATAAAGTAAATCAAACCAAACATGTCAATAGCAAATGGTAGGTAGGTCGCGGAGATCATCAGTAAGGTATAAAGAACGACATTGATTTTCGTGAAATGAATACCATGCGTTACAGGTAGCATAGGAATGTTTGCTCTTTCATATTCCTTATGTCGGTGAATAGCGAGCGCCCAAAAATGTGGTGGTGTCCATGTGAAAATAATTAAAACGAGCAATAAACTGGTGCCATCGATAGTGCCTGTAATTGCAGACCAGCCAAGTAAAGGTGGCATTGCGCCTGCGAGACCACCGATAACAATATTTTGCGGCGTGGTTCGTTTTAAAAATAAAGTGTAAACCCCGCCGTAACCAACCAAAGCAGCCAAGCTCAAAATTGCCGTCATTGAGTTGACGTAATAAAAAAGCACATACATGCTGCCCGCGCTGAGTGCAGCAGCCATTATGATAGCGGCAAGCGGTTTTACACGACCAGAAGGTAGTGGTCGGTTTTTTGTGCGGTACATGATGCTATCGATGCGACGATCAATAATGTGGTTAACTGCAGCGCCAGCACAAGCAGCCATGCCGATGCCCAGAGAACCGAACACAATAACGTGCCAAGGAAGCACTTCCATCGGTGACGCCAGTATCATAGAGACAACGGCAGTCAGTATCATTAACAAGACGACACGCGGTTTGCAAAGCTCAATGTAGTTAATGATGCTGGCTTTAGCTGTAGTTTCGTTCACAATGTCGACCTTGGTTTATCTTTATTGTCGTAGAGTTGATAAATAAAAGCAGTTACTGTCATCAATATTAAAGTCGCGACAGCATTGTGAGCGACTGCAATTTTAATGGGTAATAGTTTGATGACGTTGATCGCACCCAATACGAATTGCAAAATTAATAACGCTAAGATCATCCACCCGTATCTACGTAAAACGCCAGCAGTTTTGCTGGTGGCCAAGTATAAGGAGAAGGGTAGCCAAAAAGCAACCGTAACAAAGGCGCCGTATCGATGTACCATTTGAATCGTCACGCGTGCATTTAAGGCGAGATGTCCGCCTTCATAATTCGGTCCAATTGGACTCATTAGGTTAAAGGCCGATCTCCAATCGAGTTCAGGAAATAATGTACCGTGACAAAAAGGAAAGCTGGGACATGCCAGCGCCGCGTAATTTGTGCTGGTCCATGCGCCAAGCAGTATCTGTAGTGTAATAATAATAAGTCCTAGAATTGCGAGTGGACGTAATGCGCCAAAATTGTATTGTTGTATTGTACGTTGTGAAGATGACAGCATTAGCAAACAGAGTAAAGATGCGATCAGCATACCACCTGCCAAATGCGCCATAACAACAACGGGCAGTACTTTTAAAGTCACCGTCCACATGCCCAATATAACTTGAAAAATAAGAGCCGCAACGAGTGAGAGCGGCAGCCACACGGATTGTTCCGGATGTTTGCGTTTACGCATCAGGCTCCAGATAGCTAGGATGCTTATTAACAGGCCGAGTGTTCCTGCAAGATAGCGATGCGCCATCTCAGTCCATGCTTTGCTGATGACAATGGGTTGGTTTGGAAAGTTTTGTTGTGCCTTTTTAAGTTTAGCGGGATCATTTTTTAAAACGAGTTTTCCGTAGCAGCCTGGCCAATCAGGACAGCCGAGTCCTGCATCCGTTAAGCGGGTATATGCGCCCAGCATAATCACACTGAGCGCAAGTACCAACGTTAATGTAACGACCCAATAATAATGCTTAGCCAATTTGCGATACCTTGAGTAAGCGCTGGATGTCTTTAAAGATCGCATTAGGTGTGACATTAGGTTTGTAAACCATAATGACGTTACCCATTGGATCGACAAGGTAGATAGTGCCAGATTTTAATGCGTCAGATGTTTTTACATGTTTCTGAATGATGTTATTAAAATCTTCTTTTGTAATAAATAAATGACGTGTGCCTTTGTATTCCGTTTGAATCATTCTATTGAGCCGGCTATTGTCCTGTGTTTTGTCGGTTAAAATGACGCGTTCAACGCGATTCATGTTTTTGCCGGTAGCAATGCGAATTTGGCGCATATTCAGCAGCCCTTGTTGGCAGGCTTTTTTGCATTGACCGGGATTTAAATACAACATAGCCCAGCGACCTTTTGTAAGCGAATCACCTTTTTCGTTATGTATTTTTAGTAAGGCAACTGAGAAGGGTGGGTCGATGAGTATTCCTTTGTTGGTGGTTTTGCCTGGCATGTCATTATTTTTAAGCATGACCCAAGCGATACTTAAAGGGATAGCAAATACCAAAATTAAAATTAACAGCATGACACCGGGGCGGCGTTTAGTTTTTCCTTGTTGATTCATAACGTCCTCGTTGTTTTTTTAAGTTTAAAGCCAGGTACATGATAACTAATGTGCCTGCTAGAGCAAACCATTGCACTGCATAACCCCAATGTTTTTTGGGGGGCATTGCCGTTGGTTTCCATTCTCTTATATATCCATGTGGTGCTTCAGGTGATAATAAAACGATAAAGGGATAAAGCGGACGCTGGTAACTCGCGGAGATTTTTTTTAAGTTGAGGTTTTGTGTGAGGCGTGGCCAAGTTTGGGAAATGGTGTGTTGGCTGAGAGTGAAGAATTTTTTCATGGGTAACTTGATCAGGCCTTTTATGTGTTGTGTCCCGTTCACTTGTTTGATGCGTGGCAATTGCTTGCGATCTCCGGTGCTTGGTATCCATCCGCGGTTGACGAGAATGATTTTATTACCTTGTGAGGGAATAAACGGTGTTAAAACATCATAACCCACTCGTCTATGACGGACGCGATTATCCAATAAGAATTGGTGTGCATTATCGTAATGACCAGTCAAGGAAATAGGTGAATAGTCCAAGGCCTCGATATTTTTAGTGTTTAATTGCGATAGAGGAAGCGGCGCAGCCTGCGAGCTTGATTGATATTGTGCTTGTATATGTTGCTTGAATTCGGCACGGTCGAGTTGCCAGAAACCGAGTTTTAGTAAGAGAGGAAGTAAGACAATAAAGCCAAGTGTAGGAAGTAATTTAGGGGTGAAAGCCCAGCCGAAGCAGTGTAATCTAAATAAAGTTTTGCGGGTTATGCTTGTCACCTAGTGGGCTCCCTGCCATGACACGAGGAAAGTCACATGTTACTAAAGATGATAGTGATTGCGCTACTGATTATTATTTTATATTGCTTGGGTAGCGCCGCGTTTTATTTGATAAAAGGTGGCGGCTCTCCGGAAAAAATGGCCAAGGCGCTTTCTTGGCGTATCATGATATCATTGCTGCTGTTTTTGTTTTTGATCGTGAGTTTGTTGTTTACACAAGGAGTGTTTTGATTATGGGATTTCGCGGAATTAGTATTGGTTCGATTCTATTGGTGTTGTTGATCGTGTTTTTAATTTTTGGCACCAAGCGTCTGCGCGGTATCGGAGAAGATCTAGGCGCGGCTCTGAAAGGTTTTCGTAAAGGCGTGAAAGATATTACTGATGACGCCGATCAAGATAAAGCAACGAAGTCTTAGTGATGTTTGATATGGGTGTTTTTGAAGTTAGCCTAGTTGTTGTGGTCGCTTTAATTGTGTTGGGACCAAAGCGTCTCCCCATAGTCGCACGCGCTGCCGGAAAAATGATGGGAAAAGGACAAAAACTTTGGCGCAAGGCTAAAGCTGAATTTGCTGATCTTGATAAAGATCCAGATACGCGAGACAAGGATGTCTAACACTTTTTTCTATTTGATTGAATTGCGTCGGCGATTGATTCAGTACTTGCTTGTATTGGGTGTCGTCTTTGCCGTCTTTGCTTATTTTGCGAATGACATTTATCACTTGTTTGCGATGCCCTTGTTAAAGCACTTGCCAGAAGGCCCGGGACTGATTGCCATTGCAGTGCCCGCACCGTTTTTAGTGCCATTTAAAAGTGCATTGGTCGCGAGTGTTTTTATCACCATGCCTTACTTGATGTATCAATTGTGGCGTTTTGTAGTGCCGGGCTTGTACCAACGTGAGCGTCGCTTAGTATGGATATTGTTGTTGGTGAGTTCTTTTTTATTTTATGCAGGTGCAATGTTTGCATACTTTATCGTGTTACCGGTGGTGTTGAAATTCTTTATGTCCGTTGCGCCGGCAGGTGTTGAGGTGAAGCCGGATATTGCGCAATATTTTGGTTTTTTGATGCGGATGATGTTGGCATTTGGTTTTTCGTTTGAATTGCCAGTGTTGATTGTGTTGCTCAATAGTACGGGTATTTATCCAGTTGAAAAGCTTTCCAGAAAACGCCCTTACGTTATCCTTGCTGTATTTATTATTGGTATGCTACTTACACCGCCGGATGTTGTGTCACAAGTTTTATTGGCGGTGCCTTTGTGGATGTTGTTTGAGATGGGTGTTTTACTCGCAAAACACTTGGTTCGTAAGCGTACGGTAGGATATGATACTCACTGAAAATTTTGACGGAATTAGTCGCGAGACACTAGATACCGCGATCAAGTCGCGGTATGACGGAGTGTGTCGTTTTCCCGCGGCATGACTGAAGCATGTCATCCCGTGGCTTGGCCGAAGCACGTCATCCCGTGGCTTGACCACGGGATCCAGGAATTAAAAAATTGGCAAGGACACCCAATGACCGATGAAACCATCGACAAAAAACGCCGTAAATTTCTTCTAGGCGCAACAGCAACACTCGGTGCTGTTGGTGCAGCCGCAGCGACCGTACCTTTTATTTCATCCTTACTTCCCACAGCAAAAGCCGAAGCAGAAGGTGGGCCGGTCAAAGTAAAGATCAGCGAAATGAAACCCGGGGATCAATTAACAGTGATCTGGCGCGGACGTCCAGTATGGATCGTTGCGCGTAGTAAAGAAGCTCTTGAGGTGCTACCCAAATTAACGCACTTATTACGCGATCCCAATTCCGATGTGCCGCAACAACCGACTTATGCGAGAAATGAATATCGTTCTATCAAACCAGAGATTTTAGTGCTTGTGGGAGTTTGCACACACTTAGGTTGCACGCCAACTTTTCGACCGGATCCAAAAAGTCTTGCGCCCGATTGGCCCGGCGGATTTTTTTGTTCCTGTCATGGATCTAAGTTTGATTTAGCAGGGCGTGTCTATAAACATGTGCCGGCACCGATTAATTTGGAAGTGCCACCGTATGTTTATTTAAATGATGATGAAATATTAATTGGTCTTGATAAAAAACCTGAGTGATGCAGAACATACGCCATCTCACGGTTTGACCGAAGCGCGTCATTGCGAGCCGAAGGCGAAGCAATCTCCCGAGGAGATCGCCGCGTCACTGCGCTCCTCGCGATGACATTGAGTTAGCACGGCCAGTCCCCTCTCTCGTTTTGGGGATGGTGAGAGCTTATTGCATGTGTAGAGTTTGGGTTTAGCACGGCCAGTCCCCTCTCTCGTTTTGGGGATGGTGAGAGCTTATTATATGTATAGAGTTTGCGTTTAGCACGGCCAGTCCCCTCTCCCCTAGCGGGAGAGGGCTAGGGTGAGGGGTAATAAAAAAATGAAAAAACTAACCAGCTGGATCGATGCACGCTTCCCCATGACCGAACTATGGAACGAGCACGCTGCCAAATATTACGTCCCAAAGAATTTTAATTTTTGGTATTTTTTCGGCATCCTATCCACCGTCGTACTACTCAACCAAATTATCACCGGCATTTGGCTCACCATGTATTACACACCAACCGCGGCAGGTGCATTCAGTTCCGTCGAACACATTATGCGAGACGTGCAATACGGATGGTTATTACGCTACATGCATTCCACCGGCGCCTCCGCATTTTTTATAGTCGTCTATCTACATATGTATCGTTCGATTATGTATGGCTCCTTCAAAGCGCCGCGCGAATTAATCTGGTTGTTCGGCATGCTAATTTTCCTATTCCTTATGTTCGAGTCTGGCACCGGTTACATGTTGCCTTGGGGGCAAATGTCCTACTGGGCGATCAAAGTATTAATTTCCGTGTTTAGTGTCATTCCTTGGTTGGGTAAAACTATCACCGTTTGGTTGCAGGGCGATTACAACGTGAGCGGCGTGACACTGCATCGTTTTTTTGCTTTTCACGTAATCGCATTTCCTATGATTATTTGTTTGTTAGCTTGGTTGCATGTGATGGCGCTGCATAAAGTGGGTTCCAACAATCCAGACGGGATTGAGATTAAAGACAGGCTTGATGAAAAAGGTAACCCTGTCGATGGTATACCTTTTCATCCGTATTACACCGTAAAAGATTTTGCAGGCGTGGTGTTGTTTTTATTTATCTTTTCTGCTGTTATCTTTTTCTCGCCGATGATGGGCGGTTATTTTATAGAGTATGCCAATTTAGTGCCTGCGAATCCGACCGTTACACCCATGCACATCGCGCCGCCTTGGTATTTCGCACCATTTTACTCCATCTTGCGTGCGGTGCCGAACAAGTTGGCAGGTGTGATTGCTGCTGCAGCGTCTATTGCTTTCTTATTTGTTTTGCCCTGGTTAGATCGCAGTACGGTGCGTTCCATTCGTTATCGTGGTGTATGGACGAAGACGGCACTGATGCTGTTGGTGATTAGTTTTTCCGCCTTGGGTGTGTTGGGGACACAAGCATTAACGCCAATGAATGTTTTATTCTCACGGATTTTTATGACGATTTACTTTTTGTATTTTATTCTGATGCCGATTTACACCAAGTATGAGAAGACCAAGCCATTGCCAGATAGGTTAACGAAATAATGCGATCTATTATGAAGAAAGTTTTGTTTACACTCGTACTGTTTCCATTATTTGTCTATGCCGCAACGGGTGTGCCTGTAAAATTAGAATCCGTAAAAATTAATATCAAAGATGAAGCCGCTTTGCTGCGTGGTGCAAAATTCTTCGCGACCAACTGCATGTCCTGTCACACGTTAAAATACTTGGCGCATAATAAATTAGCGAAAAGAGCCGGTATTACGCTCGATAAAATGCCGCTCAAAAATAAAAAATGGTGGCTCGGCGTTGTGCCGCCCGACTTAACCTTGACGGCATTACAGCGTGGGCCTGCTTGGTTATACACTTATTTGCATGCTTTTTATAAGGATGCGAAGCGCCCAACGGGCTACAATAATTTACTCGTACCGAATAGTGTGATGATGAACGTGATGGCAGGCATGCAAGGGCAGCAAGTCTTAAGCCCGCAAGGCAAATATGCATTGGCACATCTTAAGACAGCAAAGCCACTGCGGTATTACACACTCTTGCGACTTGAGAAATCCGGCAGCATGATGCCCGAACAGTACGATCAGTCCATTACTGACCTAGTGAACTTTTTGGCGTATGCCAGCGAACCTGCAAAACTCCATCGCATCCACCTAGGTTGGTGGGTGCTCTTATTCCTTGCTGTCCTATTTATTTTGGCTTGGCTGCTCAAAAAAGCCTACTGGCAAGATATTAAGTGAATAGATTGTTCCCCCTCACCCTAACCCTCTCCCGCTAGGGGAGAGGGGACTGGCCGTGCTACCGAAGCAGTACATACTCTCGACTGAGGCGCGCGTGACAACAAGCGCGTAAATACTCGCGATATCATCTCCGAACGCGTTATCCCGTGGCTTGCACCCAAAGGGCGCTTACCACAGGATCCAGGACCTAAATTATTTCCCAAATTTAAGATTCCCTTAATAATCCGCTGTTATATTGATCCGATATATATGTACATCCGAATGAATAATAAAAAAGTGTTGGTGAAAAATGAGAGCAGCGCAAAATATACTTCCCCCTGAAGTTAAGCGATTACTAACAGACCCAAAGTATAAAACTGATCTATTCTATTTTGATTCGGGAGATCGGTATTACACGGTAGAAGGGTCAGTGTACACAACTCATAGAAATGACGCTGAGAGAGATCAACCATTAACAGTGACTCATCCGACTCCAAAGCGTATCCGAACTTATGGAAGCTTAGCTGAACACCCCCTGTTTCGTAAGCTCATAGAAGATGACAATTACCCCGAGATAATTTCCTCTTTTGGTTCTGAATTACGAAGCGAACTAAGAGAGTTTCTTGTTAAAAGAAAAGAGCTTTCTCAATTATTGCAAACTGCAGGTCCAAAAGAAGCGTTTAGTATCGTATTAGATTATTTGATCTCACCTGTCTATGGCGATTTCAATTTAAATTGGCTCTATGTTCCGTTAATAGATGGCAAAAACTTACTACACATTTATGCAGAAGCCGGCTTACTTGCTGCTTTGATGGAGCGCGTTGAACAAAACGTTGGTTCACGTGAAAGTGATCCCTTTGTTTTCTTAACCCTAGCCGCAACCGACGAAAAGCAAAGAACACCATTACATTGTGCTGCAGCATCAGGTGGGCAGTCTGATGTAGATTTTATTCAGGAAGCAATTCGAAGAGCGATGCTAGCTTCAAAAGCTGCCGGTGCAGGTATTGCAGTTCCTGATTATGATGCCCGAGACGCAGATGGAAAAACTGCGGTTGAATTAGCTCGGGCAGCTGTAGAACCTGCAAAAAGAAATGAAATAGCAGCTAGATATGAGTATATACTTGATTTGGGAATACAATCGCTCTTCGGATTTCGTGTTGCTTCAGCTGCAGTATTTAAAGCACGCGAAGCGGTGCTAGGAGCTGAGCGTGGAGTGCGTGCTGCCCAAAAAAGTCTGAGATTGATTGGGTGTGAAGCTGCAGGCGGTGATGTTGACGGTGATCCTGAATATATACGAGCACAAGGTGCCGAAGAGCTGGCAGAAATCAATCTGTCAGTGGCTAGGGGTGACTGGCTAACTGCTTTGGTAAAGGATTATGTGCGTCAATCTTCACAGTGCTTAACAATCAATATTCCAGCACTATCACCTATCGAGCTTCTAGAAAGAGTAGAGCAAAAAGTCGGAGATGGATGCTTTACTTCTGATGCTGTTTTCTATGCTCGTCAGCGCGTAAATATTGCGAGGGCAGAGCTTGCTGAAGCTGAAACGCAGTCAGGTATAATAGCACAACCGACTGGACATGCTGGATATACACAGGAAATTGGAGAACCCGATCCACTAGGGGTATCTAGGGTCGATGCTGCGAAACGCAATTTAGCATCTGCGGAAGAAGGCTTGCTTTGGGCAGTAGCCACTGAGCTGGAAGCAGAAGCGCACACTTCAGGAGTGGCCAAAGAGGCTGCGGTTCTGGCAAAAAAAGAGGTTGGGCCTCTCCCTGCTAGAGCTGAGTTTTTGTATAGACGTGCAAAAGCAGAGTATAAGTGTAGACAGGATGTAGTGTCTGGATTGGATGCAGAATTAAAAAGATTAGCATCACCACAAGTAACATCTGTTGGTTTATTTTCTGGTGGAGAACAACAAGCGACTTTTCGAATTGCTGTTGAGCGAAGCATGCATGTTACAGTGGATCGCCTCCATGCTGATGGTGGTATAACCATTACAGCCGATCTTGCGAGTAAGATTATTGATGCAGGAGCGAGTGAGCTTGCTCAGAAAGCCGATATTATTTTCAAAATTTTAGTTTGTGTCTCTCGTCTGCAAGTGGGTAGGCTAGCGCTCCCTGTTGGCGATACAAGAATTGAAGATCTGGGTATGATGCATGGTCTTTTAATGGGTGTGCTTACAGAACGCTTCAAGCTTCAAGAAGGACCATTTACTTGTGGTAGAGGGCAAAACGTTTTGACTAACCCAGCATGTCAAGCAGCTTTAAAATTAGCGTTAGATGAAGTAGGCGCTCACCTTGAATTAGCTAGAGCAAGTCTTGCAGCGCTTAATCCAACCAACGGCACAATAGCTACAGCAGCTGCAAGTGCTGCGTCTGCAGCTAGCGACACTGCCGGCGATGCCAGCGCAAGTGCCGATGCAGCAGAGCAAACCATTACAATCACCGTAACAGCACCACCGGCACCAGGGTCAGAAGCAGCATCAGCGACCGAAAGCGCAGCTCCTGCTGGTGATGCAGGGTTTTGCGACTTTGGTTTTGTTTAAATTGGTGATGCATTTCTAAGAGAGTCACGTGTTTAATGCCCCCCCCTCACCCTAGCCCTCTCCCGCCAGGGGAGAGGGGACTGGCCGTGCTGATACTTAAAATCCATTCTTAACAAAGTACGAAGACTTTTGATCTCGCGAAATACAATCCCCTCTCCCCTGGCGGGAGAGGGCTAGGGTGAGGGGGCAGAGTATTTTTTAAAATTTAATATTCCCTTAATAATCCCCTGTTATATTGTCGGCAGAAATACCTAATAACATAGAAAAATATCCAAGAAATGCAGTGAGAATACTATGAGAAGAAGAGAGCCTATCCCCGATTACGTTTGGCGGGTTTTAGCAGATCCCAAATATGCAGCTCAACTACAAGCATTAAATAAAGCATCAGAAGATACAGATCGTGTTGCAAAAGGCCAAGCACTGTGTGCTGCGCTTGTGGAAGATGATAACTACAGTGACCTCCCTGAAGGCTTTGATACGAACCCTGCTGCTGGAGCATTTAAAAACCATCAAGCGATTACCGCTGCATATGTAAAAAGAGCTTACTTGCTTTATCACGCAAAACGCGAGCGTACTGGCTTTCAGGAAGTATTAGATACTATTTTTGGTTTTAGCGATGATGAAGCTGAGCCAGCCTGGTTATTTCAATCTTTAATCGACAGGAAAAATTTACTACATATTTATGCTGAAGCGGGTTTACTTGCTGATTTCTTATCAGAAGATACGCTTAACGTTCCTCTGGGTGCTTCACTTGCTGGAGCAGGATGTGTTTTACCTTACCGTGAATTTTCAAAAGACATAACACTGATTGCAATGGCACAAAAAGACGTACAACAAAAAACGCCCCTGCACTATGCAGCAGCACGTGGCACCATTAAGGATATCAATTATATTTTGATACAAATGGAAGAGCTACCAGATATTGTAGATGGAGGGCTAGGGTCTGATGAGGATGTATTTGGTAACGCTCCTGCAGCAGACGGTAGCGCTGCAGGTTCAGCCGATTATGTGGCGGATATGGATCACCCCCTTAGGAGTACGCTTGGTAAGCGGGTTGGCGGGAAGATTGCTAAGGAGGTTGCTCGAAGGAGACAAAGTGACAGCCTAGCTACAATCACAGCAGAAGAGGTGGTGCAAGCTGCATTGCTTGCTGAGTCTATTGCTGCCACATCTGTTGCCTTATCCACAGCAGCAGTATTAGCGCAAGAAACTGGTCTCGATATCAACGCACAAGACGCAGACGGCAACACGCCTTATCACTTAGCAGCACTAGGCGCACACCGAGAAGTTGTCGAGCGATTAGAAGAAAAGCCAGATCTTGATAGAACGGTAACAAATGGCGATGGAAAGCGTGCCGATCAAATGGAACCCGTTAACTTTCTCGGCGGCAGTTTATTTGCATCTGCGAATCCATTACAAGCAAGGCAAGAAGTATTTGCTCAAGCTGTAAGAGCGCGTGATACTGCAAAAATTGATGGGCTGATCCTTCAGGGTGTAAATGTTGTTGTTATGCCAATGCCTGAAAGAATAGCTGCATTTTCTCGCATTCAAGGTGAGAGTAGTGGTGTTGTAAAAATTGATAAGTTGATCCTTCAGGGTGTAGATGTTACTGCTATGCCAATGTCTGCAAGACAAGCCGCATTTGTCAGAATGGTTGACGCAGATAATGCCGTTGGTATTGAACGATTGTATGGTGAAGGTTTTACTCTTACACCAGCACATGCCACTACAATCCTAGCCGGTAGCAGCAAGCTCGCACAAAAGGTCAATGCAGTTTACGAGTTATTCCAAATTGCTTCCTGCATCAATGCCAAGATGCAACCATCAGAAGGACATCAAGAGAATGCAGAAGCAAAAGCGCAGTACGATTATGTAATGGATATATTGACTGGTGCGTTACAGATATCTGAAAGCACGCAAGTGACTTGTGCAAGTCCGGCTGATGTTTTTTCTAACCCAACATTGATGCCAATTGTTCTTCGATATAGTGAAGAATGTGAGGGTATGCATTCTGCAGCCTTTAAAGCGCTTTATCCTGAATTCGAAAAAACGATCAGTGGGTCAGCATCAGACTCCGGTGCTGCTGGTGATGCCTCAGCCGCCGCTCAAGCAGCAACTGCCGCAGCACAAGCTGTTGTGCCTGCTGGTACCACAGTAGATATGTTGATCTCCAAAGAGCTTCCTAGGGCAGCAGTAAATGCAGGGTTTTGCGACTTTGGTGGTCTTGGATTAGGTTAAATCGACAACTCGCGACGCGCTTTAATCAGAGCCGTGTCATATTAGCAAAGTGACCAACGGGAACAATTGGAGAGGGGCACGGATGAGGCAGAAATAAGCGTGCAAAATGATGATCTAGGATAGTGCTCGGATTATGCATATCAATGTGGTCTCTAAACACTCGTCATACCGCGACTTGATCGCGGTATCTACTGTCTTAAAAATCAAATCATTTAAGACTAAATTCTGCTCGACTCCCATGGAGTTTCGTTTTTTACCATGGCATTCATCATGATCAACATTTTC
>Ga0316204_10001192_pt1 | contig 75232 bp, 58 predicted proteins | sample 6monrhotite_MG_2_FD_205661 | JGI IMG/M metagenome (GOLD analysis project Ga0316204, IMG submission 205661) | Microbial mat bacterial communities from mineral coupon in-situ incubated in ocean water Damariscotta River, Maine, United States -... | ecosystem: Environmental > Aquatic > Marine >...
TTCGTCGCAGTGGGCGCGGGCGAAGCCGTTAGCCAGAATTCCACAGTCGAGATAGCGGCGAAAAGCTTGCTCAATATAGGCGGGGGGCGACTCATCGCACGGCCCGGTAGCGAGCGCCAACCACGTTGCGAAGTGCGTCTGCACAGTGCGATACCAGTGCGTTTTCTCGGGTTGGCGGCGCTGATAGCACTGCGCTTGCGGCGTGATACGTTTGGCTGCAGCATCCATGGGGCAACCCAATTTTGGTCAAGAACCAGCCTGATTTGATGTTCCGTATTGCGTAGGCTCCGGGTTTTGCTGGCATTAATGGACATGCTATTCCCCAATGCGCCGGGAGCACGCAGTTGGTTCGACCATGATGAACAGGTAGCCTTTACCAACGCCTTCCGTGGCGGCACATTACAAGCCGCCTACCTCATCATCGCCGCACGTGCCTTAGGCCTAGATTGCGGCCCTATGGGTGGGTTTAATAATGCCAAAGTGGATGAGTTGTTCTTCGCAGGAACAAATGTGAAATCAAACTTCCTGTGTAACCTCGGCTACGGAGATGTAGCAGGTGTCTATCCGCGCAACCCGCGACTGACTTTTGATGAGGCATGTAGCATCGTTTAAGGGCACTTCTATAAATCAACCTAAAAATCTCACCACAGAGACACAGAGAAAGTCAAAAGCACAATATGTTGCTAATGTTTAGTTGCTCAATTAGCGAGCTATCAGATCGTGGCAGTGTTTTGTTTTTACTCTGTGTCTCTGTGGTGAAGCTTTTAGGGTTTTAGGGGTAGCACACATGCCCCTTAAGCTCTCCCCAGTTCTTGTAATAGCGCCTTAAGCAAAGTCCAGCAGCGCGCGACTGATTCGATCTCAACTTTTTCTCCCGGTGCATGCGCGCCACGTATGTCTGGCCCGAAAGAAATCATATCCAGATGCGGATGACTGGCGGCAAACAGGCCGCATTCCAGTCCGGCATGAATCACCTGCAAGCCTGAGGGCTGAGCAAACTGCCTTAGATAGACCTGCTGACATAAGGCCAGCAACTTAGAAGACCGATTTGGAGTCCAAGCTGGATACGCGCCATCCTTCCAGGCACCCAGTTCATAACTTGCGGCAAATGAGATCAACTTGTCAGCTAGTGCATCGGCACGCTCATCGTGCAAAGAACGTACTTTCAACGTCACCTTGAGTGCCCCCTGAGCAAGTGAAAGCACACCGAGATTGCACGAGGTGTCGGTCACATCTGGAAAATCATCGCTCATGTATACAACACCATTTGTTGCGATGTCTAGAAAAGTCAGCACATGCTCGCGATCTGACAATTGGATAGCCTTACCCACGGGCATTTCGTCCAACTCATAATGAAATGCAATATCCGCATCTACCTCGGCAAAGCGTTGCCTCCAAGCTGCAAGCCTGTGTTCAAGCCATTCATCTATACCTGAGACAACCGCGACAGGAATAGCGCATACCGCGAATGCCTCACGCGGGATTGCATTACGCGCCGTGCCGCCCTGCATTTCGATCAAGCGTAGCTCAGTGTGTGCAGAGAGATCACGCAATGCCTCCGCCAACAGCTTGATCGCATTACCTCGTCCAAGATGAATATCAAGACCAGAGTGACCACCGCGCAATCCAGACACATAAAAGCGCAAGATCGCATAGTCCGGCGGCACATCTTCCTGTTTACAATCTTGACTCACCTCCACATCCATCCCACCTGCACATCCCGGATAGAAGTATCCCCAGTCCTCGCTATCCAGATTAATGAGTAGCTTGCCGTCTAAGGCACCTGGCATCAGCCCGCGCGCTCCGTCCATGCCAGACTCTTCATTAATCGTGAGTAGCACTTCCAGCGCGGGGTGAATCAAGCCAGGCTCTTCTAGCGCAGCCAGCGCAAGCGCTACACCGATGCCATTATCCGCACCTAATGTCGTATCCTCCGCCACCACCCAGCCATCACGTAGCTGGGTATTGATCGTATCGCTTTCAAAATCATGTGTTGTTCCAGCATTAGCCTGACAGACCATATCGAGATGGGCTTGCAGAATCACACCCGGCATCGCCTCGCAGCCAGGGCTGGCAGGCTGTTTCAAAATCAAATTCCCCACCCCATCTACAATGGCGGCAATACCACGCGCCTGTGCCCAGTCGATCAGATGACTACGCAGCTCAGCCTCATGTCGTGAGGAACGAGGTATGGCGCACAGCGTGGAAAAATGCGCCCAGACAGGACGAGGTTGAAGATTGTCCAAATTAGCGATACTTGTCATAGATGAATGCTTAAAAATTAATCCTCTAGGCCTGTTGACGTAATTGCCTCAATTCGGCCAAGCACAGGTGAATAAATGCCAAACCAACATAGATAGGAGAAAACAGATTTAGTAAGGGGATAAACTGCAACAAACTTAGCACTGCGCCAAGCAAATAAAGTTTTACTGTCATGCTTCCCAAGAGCTGCTCGTACTCTTCCTTGCTAGCATGCTCGGCTAGCGCATCATAGCGAAACAGACGTTGATTCAAATAGGCCATCAGAATGATAGGCAACAATAAGGCAAGTGGCGAAAACAGCCACAATGGCATAGTCAATAACCAGCCGGCGGTATATACAAGAATAGCAATCACTGCATTGGCAACACTACCGGAGGTACTGCCGCCTTGTTTGAGTTGCAACTCGGGATAAGATGTCTTGGCCACGTGGCTAACCATCATCGGCATCGCAAAAATTGCAGTGATGAGCAGTGCCGTCACATAGATTGCTGGGAGCAGCAGCAGCATCAGAACGATGACTATAAAGTAATGAGAAACAACAGCAAAAAAGCCCTGCATCATCCATTGCTCTAGCGGTGTCGCCTGCACTAGGCTAGTCAGACTGTTAATCCAACTTCCCCAGAAAAATATTGCAGCCCCTGCCCACACCACGATCGCCACCAGCATGGGCCATAGCACCAATGCCAGCATTTTTGGGTGGATAAGTGTCTGAAGTGCTACAAGCAGCGCGCGAAGAATATCTTTCATGGGATGAAAATTTAATTAAGAGCGATCATTGTAGCGCTGACTGCCTACTTCATTGTGCGACTCCGTCGACTCTCTTGCATTTTTCAGAAGTACTGGCAGGCCTACAAAAATCTCAGGCACCCATAGCACTGAAAGTGGCATCTATCTAAAACGGGAGGGAGACACCCACCCCCCATGTTTCATGAAATTGATTGTAATCAAGTAAACTTTCACCATAGCCTCTAAAATATTGAATATGAACGTTTGCACTCTGTTCGTATTCACCATCCAACAAAAGCCACGATGTCCAAGGGGCTGCAATATCTAACTGACCTGACTTACTTCTTCCTATCGCTGAAATCTGCCAGCTATTTTTATAGTTATAACGCAACTCAACTTCCCTGTAGCCAAGAAAGTCTCCGATATCTGAATTATTATCACCGGAAGGAGCCTCTAAAAAACGCTTCCACCAGCGTATTTGCAATAGCAACCTTACATCCCCTGAGTCAATAATATCCACTCCAGGTTGAATGTAATACCTGTCCCAGCTACGCGATCTAGGATTGTTCTCGCCATTCGACTGATGTACTACCCCAAAATTCAGAATGCTTGACTCGAAAGGCTGGAGGGAATAAATAAGTTCTGGCGAATAGTCTGTCTCTCTGAATGGACGGGAGTTAGTTCGATCGTAAAACTGCCAAAATGATAGTTGCGTATAGGCGAACCACAAAGAGCCGTACTCTTTGTTATCAGCCAAGGCAAGTTTCAAACTTATTTGAAATTTTGCATCTCGGTTGTCCAAAGTATAAGGAACTAACACCTGATTGTTGGGGTTTGGACTAGTAGGTAGATTGTTGGAGTTTGAGGAATGGGCATACATAAGCAGATAGTTCTGCTTATAGGTTCTTAGCTCGTAGCTTGGCTCCCACTCGTAAGCCAAGCCGTGACCAGCCGCCCCTCTTGACTTGGCTGCCTGAACAGGTGTTGACATCCCTGCTAGACAAAGAATCATGCCAAATATGGCGAGTAAGTTATACCTTAAATCTATTCTCATTTTTACTGTACTGGCTCTATGAATTTCTCTTGTTCGCATGGCAGCAATATACACCGACTCAGGGCTTTACCCCGCCGAACTTAGCTGCTCGCGTTCACCGCCCCTAGGAAAATGTCAAAATCATCAACACTCCACATGTATATATATGCACTCTAACCATGCACTCACATCCATATCAAATGTCCAAATCCACCCTCATTCCCGTCTTAAATCATCCGTCTCCAACTAGCTAAAAGCTTACATCACTGTCTATCGTAACAGCGTTAAGACTGTATTGGGTGATTGGTTCGCCTGTGCCAACATCGCAGTACCTGCTTGTTGCAGAATCTGAGCGCGGGTAAGTGCAGCAGTTTCAGCAGCATAATCAGCATCCATAATACGACTCCGCGAAGCAGTTTGATTCTCAGAAGCGATTTGCAAGTTATTAATAACCGACTCAAAACGCGATTGAACCGAACCGAAAGTCGCCCGCAGAGAAGCCACTGTTGCGATGTCCGTGTCTAATTTTGAAATTTCCTGTTGAGCCGTCGCAGAAGTCACGCCCAGAGATACTGAAGTCGGTGCCAATGCTGCTGGTGTGGTAATCGTGATGTCATCAACACCTGCCACGCTGTTAGCGCCCACCTGGAAGGTTTGACTCACTGGCTCAGAAAGCAATGGGATATTGTTAAACGAAGTAGCTTGAATGACACGCGTATTCTCAGCATTTAGCTGCGTATATTCAGCATCAATTGCCCCGATATCTGAGTTGGATGTCGCATTGGCCGCTTGCACTGCCAACTCACGCATACGTGCTAAGTTGTTTTGTATGGCACCCAAAGCACCTTCAGCCGTTTGCGCCAGAGAGATACCGTCACTCGCGTTACGCACCGCCTGATTCAGACCGCGAATTTGACTTTCCATCCGTGTGGCAATCGCCATACCGGCTGCATCATCTTTTGCACTATTCACACGCAAACCTGAAGACAGTCGCTGCAATGAAGTGTGCAATGCACTCTGCGATTGATTCAAATTGCGCTGCGCATTCAAGGACGCAATATTGGTATTGATATATGAAGGCATTTTATTTCTCCTTTAACTTTGCTTTGGTTAATTCGACACTACTGCCATTGCTTCCATTTTTTGGTTACAAGGCAGATTATCTGCCGTTGGTCCAGTTATCAGAGCATTCAACAAATGCCCCTTTCTTTACATCTGCCACGTTCCCAATCTGTGATGTAACTGCTCAAAGCAAATCACTTCTTTTACGAAAACCAGCAATGGGTACAATTTATCCTAATTAATAAATATTAAATGTTCGATTAGAGGGGGGTTTTCAGCCCAATTCTAATTTTTCAATAAATCCGAGCTCGACAAATTCCTTTATATTCCCACCCTATAAGCGACGAATTCTTTACAATACACGCACCTAGCAAAGATTGATGTGATGACTAAAACCATTAAGGAACCACACTACACCGAAAATGTTCAAGAACATCTTCAACGGATACAACGTCTGTTGGAAAAACATGCCCTTGTCACAACGGTTGCGAATCAGCAAGAAATACCTCGTGCAGAACGCCACGAATTAGTCGACTTGCTATTGCAAAAACGTCACGTAAGCGAATTGCAAGACGCACTCGCCGACTTACACTCTTCTGATGTCGCATTCATCTTAGAAGCACTTCCCATCGAAAAGCGTTTACTGGTGTGGGAACTAGTTAAGGCTGATCGCGACGGAGATATCCTGCTTGAAGTATCTGACGCGGTGCGTGAGACGCTAATTGCCAGCATGAGCCGCGAGGAGTTGCGTGATGCGGCAGGACAGCTAGATACGGACGAGATTGCCGACCTCGCCCCCGATCTTCCGCAATCTGTCATGCGGGACGTATTCAAGTCTCTTTCCATCGAAGAACGCGAGCAATTACGCTCCGCAATGTCATATTCGGAAGATGCTGTGGGAGCATTGATGGATTTTGACATGGTCACCATACGCGAAGATGTGACACTAGAAGTCGTATCACGTTACCTGCGACGCTTTGATAACTTACCAGACCATACCGACCAACTATTTGTTGTTGATCGTGACGATAAGTTTAAAGGCTTGCTACCACTCTACAAATTATTAATTAATGAACCTGATGCAAACGTCTTCGACTTAATGGTTTGCGACTCCATCACATTGCTCCCCGACGACAAAGCACAACAAGCTGCTCAGGCTTTCGAACGCTACGACCTGATCACGGCCCCAGTTGTTGATGAAGACGACAAGTTACTAGGAAGAGTATCTGTAAATGCGGTGTTGGACTTCATTCGCGCCGAATCTGAAAGTGACGTGCTGAATCTGGCTGGCTTACGTGAAGAAGAAGATATTTTTGCATCCGTGTGGAAATCCGCCAAAAACCGTTGGCTATGGTTGGCGCTGAACTTATGCACCGCTTTTTTTGCTTCTCGCGTGATCGGAGGATTTGAGGACACCATAGCAAAATTTGTCGCACTTGCAGCACTAATGCCTATCGTGGCAGGTATTGCAGGAAACTCCGGCAATCAAACCATCACCATCATCATCCGCTCTCTGGCTCTCGGGCAGATCAACACCTACAATGCACGACGACTATTAAGTAAGGAATTGGCTATCAGCTTATTGAATGGCCTAGTATGGGGCAGCATTGCCGGTGGTTTTGCCTACTTGCTTTACAAAAGCATACCCCTCGGACTGGTCATGATGTTGGCGATGTTGCTCAACCTCCTACTTGGCGCACTGGCTGGCATGCTCATCCCACTCGCCATGCAAAAGTTCGGACGCGACCCTGCCATCGGCTCAAGCGTTTTATTAACGGCTATTACGGACAGCGGTGGATTTTTCATTTTCCTTGGACTTGCAACAATTTTTCTGGTTAACTAATACTTCAATCCATAGCAACAGAGGCCGTTTAAGCTGCAAAGCATTGGCATTTAGAAAACGAACCCACTCAGGCTGTTATGTTGATGTTGTTTCCAATCGGGCCATTTGCACCTTGCACTGGCATAGGCGCAGCGATGTGTGCGCTCGGCACAGCGGCACTGGCGACAGGTGTTGCTGTGGGGGCATGAGTTGGCGCAGCTTTCGCCTGAACAGCAGCAGTGCTACTCGTTTTTGCTTGAGCCAAAATAGATTGCATTCCATGAATAAAATCCTGCTTTGATACACTTCCGGTTCCCTTGGAATCAATCTTGGCAAATGCGGCATCAGCGCCCATTGCTTTTACGGCATCAGGTGGATTTAACTTATTAAACGCCTGATGAAATTGAACCTTGGTAATACTTCCCTTTCCGGCAGTATCAATCTCCTGAAACATATGACCCAACTTCTGTTGAGGGGACACATGCTTGCTTTCAGGGGCATGGGCATGTGATTTTGCCGCCGAACGGGAGTGAGACTTGGCGGTTGTATTAATGTTCGGCATGGTCGCCTCACGCATATTTGAAAATCCGCTGATTGTGGACATAGTGTTCTCCGAATAAATTGAAGAGAGCTAAGGCGATATTGCCAGCCTTCACTATAGCGCTACAGGGGGGGAAACAAACTTTCAAAAAAAGGGGGAAATACCCCCTAATTTGAAAGTTTGAAGCCTCTCATATCAGTCCGAATCAGGCACTGATCTCTTGGCGTACTTTTCGGCGCTGCAAAGCCCCTTCAACTAGGGAATACACAGATGGCACGACCACCAGCGTCAACAAGGTAGAAGAAATCATGCCGCCGATTACTGCAACGGCTAGAGGACCGTTTGTTTCCGCTCCGGCCCCCAAACCTAGGGATGCGGGAAGAAGTGCCAAAATAATAGTTGCAGAAGTCATCAATACCGGGCGCAAGCGTATCGGGCAAGCATTAAGCAATGCCTCATCAACTTGCATCCCACTTGTCCGTCGCTGATTGGTGAGATCAATGAGCAAAATCGAATTTTTGGCGACCAGACCTATCAGCAACACCAAGCCCACCATTGAGTAAATATTCAAGGTATGTCCAAACAGCCATAAAGCAGCCACGCCGCCGATGATCGCTAGCGGCTGCGCCATCATGATAATAAAAGGCTGAATAAAGGAATTAAACTGGCTTGCTAGCACCATGTAAAGCAGCACCAATGCAAGAGTAAACGCAAAGATCATATAACCAACTGTCTTGCCGAACTCTTCTGCTTGCCCAATCAACTTAACGCGATAACCACTAGGCATCATTTCATCAGTAATGGCTTTAAGTTTTACCGTCGCTTCCCCCAAAGGCATAAGCGGAGATGCATAGAAAGTTGCAGAATATTGCAGGTCATAGCGCCCTACCACTGCGGCACCCAGTTTCTGCTCAAAAGAAGCGACACTATCCATACGCACCATACTGCCATCTCGTGCACGCAAATAAATTAAGCGCATATCGTCCGGCTTAATAAAATCACCCTCTCCGGCTTTCACACGAATGTAGTAGCGTTCTCCGTCTCCTGGTTCGTCGTTATACTGAGCAACGTCCACTCCACCCGTATACATATTAATTGCCAAGGCCACATCCTGCGCTGACACGCCCAGCGCAGCGGCTCTTGCGCGATCAATCTTCACCGCTAATTGCGGCAAATCAAGTTGCAGATTGAGGTCAACTCGCCCCATACCTGGCACATCTTTGATGAGCTTACTCTGCAACTCATTGGCTAGCCTTGCCACTTCGTTGATATTCTCCCCCGTCAGCACAAACTGCAAGGGTTCACCGCGCTGCCCACCAACAGTCGATATAGGCGCAGGAAATGCCCGCACACCGGGAAGCACGGATAGTTCTTTACGCAACTGCACCAATAATTCTTGTTGAGATAGCGTGCGTTCATTACGTGCTTTCATACGCACATACGAAAACCCTTGATTCACCTGCCCCGCCGAGCCAAGACCTATGGCACTGAAATTGGTTTCAATTTCGGGATGTTTAGCCAGAATCTTCTCGACTTCAGCTAGCTTTGAATTGGTATAGTCGATTGACGATCCCAAGGGCACTTTGGTGAACACCATGAAACGCCCTTGATCTTCTTTGGGCATAAAAGTTTTACCCACATTTTTGAAGAAGAAGCCGCTAGACAAAACGATAAGCACTGTTAGTAACACTACTTTCCAGCGATGGTTTAGCGACCAAGCTAATACGTGGCGATAAAAACTATCAAGCTTGCGAAATATTCCATCCAAGAGGTAAAACAGCTTGCCATGTTGTTTCTCTACCTTGAGAAAACGCGAACACAACATGGGAGTAAGAGTAAGCGAAACAAACAAAGAAACCAGTACGCCGAATGTCACCACCACCGCAAATGACTGAAAGAACATGCCGATGATGCCACTCATAAATATAACGGGGGCAAAGATGGATACCAGCGAGAGCGAGGCCGCGATTACTGCGAACACCACTTCATTACTACCGTTAATTGCGGCATTAATTGGATCGGCATCAATTTCCTCGCGATGTCGGAAAATATTCTCTAGCACCACAATGGCATCGTCCACTACCACCCCTATGAGCAGCAGCAGAGCCAACATAGTCATGGCATTAAAGGTGTAGCCGAGGAAATAGATCACGGCGATAGCCCCCAGCAAGGACACGGGAATCGCCAGAGAAATAATGAGTGTTGAACGAATACTACGCAGGAAAATCCAGACCACAGCTGCGGCAAGCAAGGTGCCCTCCAGCAAATGCTCTTTGAGAGCATTGATCATTTCCTGAATAAAGATGCCATCATTGGTGGCAACACGCAGCGTCATGCCGGGCGGCAGCGAGGGCATGATGTCCTTTTCCAGCCTACGTTTAACTTCTTCAGTAATCGCAACCGTATTGCTATTGGACACCTTAGCGATACCGATACCCACTGATGGTTTAGAATTAAAGCGAGCCAATTGGCGATAATCTGCCAGTCCATCCTCTACTTTAGCAACATCCCTTAGTTGGATAACGACACCATCCCGATTGGCCACGGTCATGTGACGCAAATCTTCTATTTGATGAAATTCTAAATCAAGCTTCAGCAAGTACTCGCTAGCTTTGCCAACCAAAAACCCACCTGGCAGCTGCACATGTTCGCGCTTGAACGCACCGGAAATATCCTGAGCGGTTAACCCCAGTGCCGCCATACGCGTAGCGTCAAGATGAACTCGGATAGTCCGGTTACGCCGCCCGCCAAGGCGTATCTCGCCAACGCCATCTATGGTCTCTAACCTTTTCTTGATGACATTGGCTGCATATTGATTGAGTTGTTGTTGAGTGCGGTCGCCCTGCAAAGCCAGCCACATAACTGGACGAGAACCCGTATCCATTTTGGCAACGATGGGCGCATCAGCCTCTCTGGGCAATCGTCTAACAGCTTGATTAATCTTGGCCTGGATCTCATTGAATGCCACGTCTACATTCTTTTCCAGATTAAAGGTAATCGCGACAACCGACACACCGGGTGAAGAACTAGACTGCACATGCTCGATGCCCGGCACACTATTAACCGCAGTCTCGATAATATTAGTAACACTCAGATCCACACTTTCCGGATTGGCACCGCGTAGCGTAGTCGTCACTGAAAGAATGGGGAATTCAATCTTGGGGAATTGGTCAATACCCACCCGTTGATAAGCAATGATGCCTATCAACATCAATGCCCCGCTCAACATGAAAGCAAAAACGTGACGTTTGATTGATAGCTCAGGCAGATTCATATTATGAACAACTCTCGACTCTTAACACTGGAAAAATGAGGCACACTTTATTGAGCGGCCATAACGGCTGAAGCTGCGTTGAGCGCAACTGGCTTATTTATATTTTTCACTGCCACTTTCGCTTTATCAGTGAGAAACCCTGCACCATCCACTACCAGCGTCTCATTTGCTTGCAAACCATTGAGGATTTCAATCATTCCATTTTGCTCGACACCAATCTGCACGATCCGCTGCTCAACCATGTCGCCTTTTAAAACATAGACAACTTTGCCCGCAGGCCGGAACACCACACTCTTTTCCGGCACGACCACCGCATTCAAATGTTCGCCAAGAACGACTTGCGCAATCACACTTGAGCCCGGCTTCCAGTCGCCCGGATTATCTAGCGTAACAAACACATCGAAGCTACGATTTTTGGTTTCTGCCATCGGACGTATTTCCACAATCTCGCCCGTCAGCACCAGATGATCCGCTGGGCCAGAAACCCTCACAACCATGCCTCGCTGCAATTGTGCCGCAAACTTCTCAGGGAAGGGCAAACGTACTCGCAACTTATTCAAAGCAACCACTTTAAACAAAGGAGCACCTACTTTTACATACTGCCCACGTACCGCAATTTGACTCTCAACTCTGCCAGAAACAGGCGAAATAACTTGTGTCTTGCTTACATTACGATCAGCCAGAGCCAACTGTGCTTGCGCAGCCATTACTTGATTTCGCAGTGTTTTTGATTGAGCTATGGCATCATCCAAGGCCGCTTGAGAAATAAAATTCTGCGCACGCAATTGCTTCAAGCGCAGTAGGCTTTTAGTTTGATTATTAATTAATATACCGACACGATGCAATTCAGCCTGAGCCGCCTTGCGCGACAAGTTCACATCTTGCGCATCCAGAACTGCCAACAATTGACCTTTTTTTACTGCGCTACCTGCGACCGCATGAATCTCCAATACTTTAGCGGAAATCTCAGCGGAAATCGTAGGGTCGTCAAAGCTTTCTAAGGTGCCGACGGACTCCTCCAACACCTCCACCGTGCGCAACTCGCTTTGCGCTACAGTAACGGGAGTAGAGGGTCGTGTAGCTTTGCTGTCTTCGGCTTTTTTGCTGCATCCCAGCATAAACACACAGGACAGCAACAATAAATTCCAGTTTTTACTATGCATGCAATCACTCTTGATAGAAGTAACAGAAGAATATGGTGTAACGCAGCCCGTATTTTTCTGTATAAGGTTGGATAATATACCGTTTATCGAGAGAATTTCAAAACCTTCTTAGTCCTACATAGTAGCGTAAGCCATTAAATAAATTAAATTCCGCTAAGTTTAATAATCATTCAACATTTTTGGGCAACACCTATACCCCTCACTCAATGATTTTTTCCCCAGCTAACAATTGCTGCATCGTTTCACGTTCGCGTATGAGATGCACTTGCTCGCCATCCGCCATTACTTCAGCAGCACGCGGACGCGAGTTGTAGTTTGAACTCATACTCATTCCGTATGCGCCAGTGGACATCACTGCCAACAGCGAACCTTCGTTCAAAGCTAACTCGCGATCATGACCTAAGAAGTCACCTGTTTCACAAATCGGCCCTACTACCTCATATATTGTTTTCGGCTCATTGCTCAGGTGCACTTCCTGAATAGCATGATAAGCATCATAAAGTGCGGGGCGCATTAAATCATTCATCGCCGCATCGACAATCGCAAAATGCTTTTCTTCACCTGGCTTGAGGTATTCCACTTTGGTCAGCAATACGCCTGCATTTCCTAGTAACACACGGCCCGGCTCTACGATCAACTTTTCAGTCCTACCCTGCAATGCATTCAGCAGTGCTTGCGCATATTCGCCAATCGATGGTGGTGTCTCATCGTCATAGCAAATTCCCAAGCCGCCTCCTAGATCCAAATGCTCCAACTTAATACCTTCGCTCGCCAACTGATCCACCAACAACAAAACCTTTTCAGCGGCGGCAATAAACGGACTCGTCTCAGTTAGTTGCGAACCTATATGGCAATCCATTCCTGTCACTCGCAGATTAGCCATGCTTGCCGCTTTACGATATAAATCCAAGGCTTCACTGTAAGCCACACCGAATTTATTTTTCTTAAGCCCCGTCGAAATATAGGGATGAGTCTTAGCATCCACATTCGGATTTACTCGCAAACTGACTGGCGCGACCTTGCTTAGTTTTCCAGCCACCTTGTTGAGGCGTTCCATCTCCGAAGCAGACTCCACGTTGAAGCACAATATCCCCGCCTCAAGTGCAAGCTGCATTTCCGCTTCTGTTTTGCCCACACCAGAGAACACAACCTTATTTGCCATTCCTCCCGCAGCCAATACACGCTGCAACTCGCCGCCAGAAACAATGTCAAAACCTGAACCCATTCGTGCAAGCAGATTTAATATTGCCAAGTTTGGGTTTGACTTCACCGCGAAACATATCAAATGTTCACGCGCTTTCAGCACATCGGCAAACTGATGGTATGCATCAGCTATGGCGGCTCGGGAATATACATAGCAAGGCGTGGCAAACTTTTCGGCAATATCTGCCAAAGCAACGTTCTCGACATAAAGTTGATCTTGCTGGTAATGAAAATATGAGTTCATACTATTTATTCTGATCTGATTGAGTTTGAGTGGGCGTAGTCGTGTTTTTGGGCATAAACAATACGCCTTTACGTCCACAACCTTGTAAAATTAGCGCAGCCAGCAGCAGAATGCCTAGCCATTTTGAATTGTGTTTCACGGCAACCCCACATAAATATTAAATGCATTATAAATGGAAAGGCTTGCTCCCCAATGACAGAAAGTGAATTCACCCAAATAGCCACAGCGATTTTTGACCGCATTGAGAAGGCTTTTGACAACAGCGACATTGAGTGCAGCCCAAACGGCCCCGTCTTGGAAATTGAATTTGATGATGGCTCGCAGATCATCATCAATCGCCACTCACCCAATCAAGAAATATGGATTGCGGCTAAAAGTGGCGGATTCCATTACGCCCTTCAAGATGAACAGTGGCTAAGCAAACGTGACGACAGCGAACTATTCAGCAAACTTAAGGAATTAATAGCGCTGGGCAGCGGTCAAAGTATTGAAATCTAAAGCGCCTAGTTTTACCTAATCCCACTTAAACCTAAAAAAAGCAGTTGTCCGCATAACCAGCGACTTGCACGGCTTCATCGTGCTTAGTCGAATGGCTAGTCGTTTCATCAGATTCCACAGATTTCCACCGATTAAACAACATCTAATGCTAAACTTCCTAAGCACTCATTGTGCGCTGAGATGAACACCTGCAAGCGATTGAAAATCTGCGTTAATCTGCGTTAATCTGCGTTAATCTGCGAAATCTGCGTTAATCTGCGAAATCTGCGTTAATCTGCGAAATCTGCGGATTGAACTGAGGTTTATAGCTTAAACACAGCTATACACTATTTCTAGATTAAATCTGCGGCAAGCCCCATTTTGCATCGTAAGTAATATGCCGTAAGTACAATCCATCGGGTGCAAAAGTGGGCGCAGCCAAGCGCCGCTTCCTCCCTTCTAACACCTGTTGAATCCACTCTGGTGGATACTTACCTTTTCCGACATAGACCAAACATCCCACTATATTGCGCACCATGTGATGTAGAAATGCCTGTGCAGAAAGATTGAAAACTATCAAATCACCTTGTTGGTGGATATCGAGTTGAGCGAGGTTTTTTACCGGCGTTTTGGCTTGGCACTCAGCAGCACGAAAGGAAGTAAAGTCGTGTTCACCAAGCAAGAAAACGGCGGCCTCTTGCATCGCCGCCACATCTAGCTGCGCATGAAACCATCCCACTTTGCCGTGATGCACAGCGCTACGCACAGGCCTATTAATTAATTCATAGCGATAGCTACGTGCGTGTGCGGAAAAGCGCGCATGAAACTCTTCTGGCACGATATGCGCCCATAGAATGGCAATACTATGTGGCAACAGCGCATTAACTCCGCGCACCCATGCATTCAAAGGGCGTACTGTATTCGTTTCAAAATGAATGACTTGTTCAAGGGCATGCACCCCTGAATCGGTACGTCCAGCGGCGATAACAGACACTGGCTCACAGGCAATCTGTGATAAAGCCTTCTGAATCCTGTCTTGCACTGTATTACCATCTGGTTGGCTCTGCCAGCCATTAAACCCATTGCCGTCGTACTCCACACCCAGTGCAATTCTCATAACCATATTCCAATCAACAATGCGCTGCACAACAGCAACACCAAAACATCTATTCGCCTAAGACGCTGCACTATCAACTCAACACTGCTGGAAGTCTCCGTACTGGGATTGAGCGCGGAGTTAATCGCGCTACGCCAGTCACTGGCTGTATCACGCATGGCATTTTCAGCATATTGCAAGGTTAAGGCTAATCTCACTGCAATACGTTCGCGAGACAGCCCCAAATACCGTGAGGGATACACCAGCACATACAAGCCGCCGATTAGTTGCTGACTCGACAACAAGCTTAACAATATCGCTAAGCTCGCCAGCACACTCACGAGTCGACCAAGCTGCATTAGACCATCAAACAAGCCTTCACGTGTTGGCGCATAAGCCCATTCCCAGAGTGGGTCACCTGGTGTTGCAAAAGCGTAAATTAGCAGCAAAGAAATAAATATCCAGCGCGTGCGCCGCATCAGGGCAAATAACTGTTTGGCGTGCACCCTTACCGCAAGCAACAACAGCAGCACTGCAACTACAGCAAGTAATACTGGCGGCAAAGTCTGCACTACGAAGGCAAGACAAATCCATACCAGTATCTGCGTTGCGGGGTGCGGCATCATTATAGGTTTCCTCACAACTCAAACACTCCATGATGAGTACAGATTTAAGCACAATGACCAGCTCCACAAACGCTCTCCACAAACAAAAATCGGCAGCCGTAATGCGGGCTGCCGATTCCTATAATTGGAACATTTATGTGAATTGCTGTAACAAATCCTGTGCAGTTGCACGCTGCTTTTCATCACCATCACGCACAACTTCTTCCAGAATTTCGCTAGCACCAGCTTGGTCTCCCATTTCTTGATAAGCTTTAGCTAAATCCAATTTGGTTGCAACTTCCTGCCAACGTTCATCTTTTACCTCTGCCTCAGCTGCGGGTGCCTCTGTATCAGGAAGATCGTCTAGACTCAAGCTAATGTCTCCTAAATCAACACTCGGCGCTGGCTTTGCAACTTCCTCTAGCTTCTCATCCTCAGTCGGGATGTCGATATTAAAAGCTAAATCCTCTTCCACCTCTGCAACAGGTGCAGAGTCAGCTGGGGAAGGAGAAGGCTCCGCAGGCGTTTCAAATACCAAATCATCCAAATTCAAGGAAGGCGCTTCCGCATCGGCAGACGCAATTTCGACCTTTTCTCCTTGGACATCTGCTGTCTCAAAGTCCATTGACGACATATCAAACTGAGGCTCTTCCGCTTCAGAGTCTGCGGAAACAGCAGCAGTTTTTTCTTCTGACGCAGCAGGTGTTTCAAAGTCCATTGATGTCATATCAAGCTTGGGCTCTTCCAATTCGCTAACGTCGAGTCCGGGATGCGTGCTTGTAATATCAAAATCCATAGCCGGGACATCTAGAGCAGGCTCCTCTGCCTCTGCCTCTGCTTCAGCTGGATTTGATTCCGAATATGTGCTAGTAACATCAAAGTCCATGACAGCCTCTTGAGCTGCCTGCATCTCGGACGCAGAGAAGATCGCAGTTTTCTCACTAACATCTTCTTCAGCACTGTCTAGGTCAAAGGTAGCGGCAACTTGATCGCCCTCTTCTCCTGCCATACTCAAATCAAAATCAACTGCGGGTAAAGCCACATCTTCATCTGGTGACGCAATTTCTTCATCTGCGCTGCCACCATATGCCGCATTGTTTGGCTCAAGAGACAGCCCCATTGCAGCGGCCTGAGCCCATGCAGCCTCGTCACCGGACTCTTTGATTTCCATCGCATAGACGTATAGGGATTTAGTGTCTTTGCGGCTCACGTAGATAGAGAGTAGTTTAAGTTTAACTGGATTATTTGACGGGTCTTTGCTTAAGGCATCCTTCAAAACTTCTTCAGCTTGTACATCGCGCCCAAAATTCAGGAACATATCCGCTTCGGCGATAGGATCGACATCGTCAGTTGTTGTCGTTATCGTATCTGGTGCAGATTGATTGGTAAAATCACCCGTTTCTGGAGAAGGTACTACTGGGGCAGTAATGCGCCCCGTAGCGCTGCCTTTATCCTTTGAAACAACCTTATCACCACCAGCCTTGCTTTTGCGCGTACGCATCATGATCAGCGCGAGCAGACCAAGCAATGCCGCAGCACCACCGCCCAGAAGTACGGGATTACCCAACACTTCATCCATTAACGTAGGTGGAGCGATAACAACTTTAGGCACGATAGGTTTTGGTTTAGCAACCACCACTGCACTTGCCGCAGGAGCAACCGATGAAGCCGCTTTAGCTGCAGCTGCATTTTTCAACTCAACCAAGCGCTGCATATCCTTGATGTTCTTTTCAAGCAAGGCAGTACGTTGTGCAGCTTCATCAAGTGACTTTGCCGTAGCAACTGCATTTTCTTCTTTTGAGTTGGCTCTATCAGTCTTAGTTTTTCCACCGGTCGTCGTCTGGTCTCCAGGCGCATCACCCTTAGAAAGTTTCAACACTTCCTTAGCAGGCTCTTTAGCTACAGCGGTGTTATCTACAACAGCAGTACTAATCTTGCCACTCACCTCTTGATCCGCACCTTGATGCGCAGCAAGCGCGGCAGCCGCAGCCAACTTTTGACGGTAGGCGTTCCAATCAACAACTTGAGCATGTACTTCTTTTACTGCTTCAGACTGTTGAATATTAGCCAACTCATCTGCTTTTGGCATGCGCAGCACCTTACCGGTGCGCAGGCGGTTCATATTGTGCCCAGAAAATGCGCCCGCATTCGCTCTATATAAAGCCACCAACATACGTTCCAAGCTCACATCCGATGCTTTAGCCTTAATTGCGATCTTACCCAAAGTATCGCCATATATTACGGTCACAGGCTCTACTGGCTTAGCTTCTTCTACAGGCTCTTCTTTAGCAGGCGCCAATTCGGCAGTTTCGATCGGCTCCGCAAGCTTGTTTTCTTCTGCTACAGGCGCGGATGCGGCCTCTATGACTTCGGGTTCAGAAGCGACGGGTGCGGAAGCAATCACAACTGGAGTTGGTTCAGCCACTCCAGGCTCGGGTAGCGCCACAGGCACAGGGGCAACAACTGGCACCACCGGTGCGATCGGAGCAACGGCCACAACAGCGGGTTGTTCAGCGACAAAGCCCGGAGGATCTAATAAGAAAGTATATTCACGTAGCAGACGCCCTGAGGCCCAGGACAACTCAATCAGGAGACTAACAAATGGCTCATTGACGGCTTGAGTAGTAGCTACCTTAACGTAGGACTCGCCATTCGCTCTACTCTCGACAGCAAATGTCATCTTCGGCAGAGTGTAGGGGTAGTCGATCCCAGCCCCTTTAAAAGCATTTGGCGTAGCCAATCGTGCAGTCAAGCTGGTTTTATCGGCTTGTTCAACTGACACCAGCTCAATTTCAGCAAGCAGCGGCTGACCAAGTGAAGAAGTGATATTGATTCCACCAAAGCCTACTGCACTAGCCATACCAGACCAAGCTATACAGGCAAATAACCCGAACGCTTTCAGAAATAATTTCCGCACGCTGACACCCTTTAAATTTTCAGTCATTGTTCAGATTAACATCATAGAGTTAGTGACGCAAGCGCCACCTTCCCTTTAAATTCATACGTTAACCGACCTTTTGTAAATCGAATTGTTAGACTCTTGTTCTTATTTACCTAACAAAATATGTAACATGCGCCGCAATGGTTCCGCTGCTCCCCACAACAATTGGTCTCCGCAAACGAAAGCGCTCACATATTCAGGGCCCAATTCCATCTTCCTCACGCGCCCCACTGCAATGTCCAATTTCCCTGTCACAGCAACGGGAGTTAACTCTTGCATAGAAATATCACGTTGATTTGGAACCCACTTTACCCATGGATTAGCACCTTTAACAAGCGTCTCTATCTCACTTAACGGCACATCTTTATTTAACTTGATAGTCAGCGCCAGACTGTGGCAACGCATCGAGCCGATACGCACACATAGCCCATCCACTGGAATAATAGATTCAGTACCAAGTATTTTATTAACCTCGGCCTGCCCCTTCCACTCTTCTTTGGACTGACCATTGTCAAGCTGCTTATCTATCCACGGAATCAAACTTCCCGCCAGTGGCACACCAAAATGTTCTATTGGCATATCAGAAGAGCGTAATTGTTCGGACAAGCGACGATCGATTTCTAAGATGCTCGATTTTGGATCGGCTAACAAATCCGCCACACAGCTGTGTGCAACACCCATCTGATTCAATAATTCGCGCATGTTTTTCGCTCCCGAACCAGAGGCAGCCTGATAGGTCATTGACGACACCCATTCAACTAGGCCCGCATTAAACAGACCACCTAACGCCATTAGCAAAATACTATTGGTGCAGTTACCACCGATAAAGTTTTTGCCGCCATTCGCTAGAGACTTTTTGATGAGGCCGAGATTAACCGGATCAAGAATAATAGCCGCATCATCCTCCATGCGCAGCGTGGAAGCCGCATCAATCCAATATCCCTGCCAACCTGTCGCACGCAGCTTAGGAAAAACCTCGCTTGTGTAATCACCGCCCTGACAAGAAATAATGCTATCCATTGCCTGCAATTCACTCAGGTCACGTGCATCTTTCAGCGGCACGCCTTGACCTTCGGCAGGAGCCTCGCCCCCCACATTAGAAGTGGTGAAAAACACCGCATCAATTAAATCGAAATCTTTTTCTTCGCGCATGCGCTGCATGAGCACCGAGCCCACCATACCGCGCCAACCGATTAGTCCTACTTTCATTCTAAATACTCCAGTAAATCGTAAAATGTGAAACAGTGAAACGTGAAATGCGAGCTTGGTTTTCGCTCTGTTTCACGTTTCACATTTAACCTTTCACATGTCCTACAAAGCCTTAACCACCGCATCACCCATTGCAGAACAGCCAACCTTCTGCATACCATCTTCATAAATGTCACCAGTACGCAAACCCTGTTGCAATACCTTGCGCACAGCCGTTTGAATACCTTGTGCAACATCCGCACGCTCAAAGGTGTATTGCATCATCATCGCCACTGACAGAATCGTTGCCAAAGGATTCGCTAGATCTTTACCTGCGATATCCGGTGCTGAACCGTGACATGGCTCATACAAGCCCTTGTTATTAGAGTCTAACGATGCCGATGGCAGCATACCAATAGAGCCCGTCAGCATTGATGCCTCGTCCGACAAAATGTCGCCAAAAATATTTCCCGTCAGAATTACATCAAACTGTTTTGGCGCACGCACCAGCTGCATCGCGGCGTTGTCGACATACATATGCGAAGTCTCGACTTCTGGATACTCTTTAGCCACTTCGCTCACAATTTCGCGCCAGAACATACTGGTATCCAGCACATTGGCCTTATCTACCGAGCACAGCTTCTTATTACGCTTCATAGCGATCTGAAATCCAACATGCGCTACGCGGCGCACTTCCGACTCACTATAGTGCATGGTGTCAAAACCTTGCCGCTCACCATTTTCAAGGGTGCGCATACCGCGTGGTTGCCCGAAATAAATATCGCCAGTCAATTCGCGCAAAATCATAATGTCTAAACCGGACACGATCTCCGCGCGCAACGACGATGCATTCACTAGTTCAGGATAAACCATCGCAGGCCGCAAGTTAGCAAACAAACTCATACCTTTACGAATACGCAGCAAACCTTGTTCAGGACGCATAGCACGTGGCAAGTCGTCGTATTGATAACCGCCAACAGCACCCAGCAAAACTGCATCTGATTGTTTGCACAATTGCAAAGTTGCCTCCGGCAGAGGATCTTGCGCTGCGTCGTAACCCGCGCCGCCAATATGAGCGTATTCCATCTCAATATTCAAACCATCGCTACGCAACGCTTCTAAGACCTTTACTGCCTGAGCAACAATCTCAGGTCCAATACCGTCACCCGGCAAAACTGCAATCTTCATTCTGATTCCTCTTTTTAATAGCTGTGAAAGGTGAAATGTGAAACGTCAAAAACATGCCGCGCTACGTTTCACGTTTCACAGTTTCATCTTCACGTTTCACGCAAACAACCACGGCTGCGCCGTGCGATGCTGCACCTCAAACGCTTTAATGTCATCGGCATGCTGTAAGGTCAGCCCGATGTCATCCAGTCCGTTCAACAAACAATGTTTGCGATGCGCATCCACCTCAAATTGAATAAGCGTGCCATCCGGAGCGATGATGCTTTGCTGCTCCAGATCGACCTTCAACTTATAGCCCGTGTTCGCCTCCACGGCTTTAAACAACATGTCCACTTTTTCAGCATCCAGCCTAATCGGCAACAGACCGTTCTTAAAGCAGTTATTGAAAAATATATCTGCAAAACTAGGCGCGATGATGACACGAAATCCGTAGTCTTCCAGCGCCCAAGGTGCATGCTCACGCGAAGAGCCACAGCCAAAGTTCTCGCGTGCCAATAGAATCTGCGCGCCCTGATAGCGTGACTGATTCAGCACAAAATCTTTATTCAGCACACGCTTACTGTTATCCATACCCGGCTCACCGTGATCTAAATAACGCCACTCATCGAAAGCATTCACCCCAAAGCCTGAACGTTTGATCGACTTCAAAAATTGCTTTGGAATGATTGCATCGGTATCCACATTGGCCCTATCCATAGGCGCAACCAAACCATCAAATTTTGTGAATTTATCCATTGTCACTTCACCCCTTATTTGGAAACTTCTTCCAGTTTTTCACCGCCATGCTGAAATGCTTTGCCAAGCGCACGTCCCACCTCATGCGCACCGCGCTCAATGGCATCGCCCGTTGCTTTGGCATCTTTTTTAATACCTTTCGACACGCGCTCTTTTGTAGAGTCACCCTTCATCGACTGAATAGTGTTACACGCAGTGAGCATTAACATCGTTATTAGCAAACTCATCAAAATTCGCATGCATCACTCTCCGCTAATATCAACAAAATGCCCAGCGATTGCAGCAGCAGCAGCCATCTCAGGACTCACCAGATGCGTGCGCCCGCCCTGACCCTGACGCCCTTCAAAATTACGATTTGAAGTTGCTGCGCAACGTTCGCCGGGAGACAAGCGGTCATCGTTCATCGCCAAACACATCGAACAGCCAGGATCGCGCCACTCAAACCCTGCCGCGATAAATATTTTACCCAAACCTTCTTGCTCGGCCTGCGCTTTAACCAGCCCTGAACCCGGCACCACCATTGCCAATTTTACATTTGCCGCAACCTGCTTACCCTGAGCCACCGCAGCCGCAGCACGCATATCTTCAATACGTCCATTGGTGCACGAACCGATAAATACTTTATCGACTTTAATTTCTGTAATCGGCGTATTCGCCTGCAAATCCATATATGCCAAGGCACGTTCCCAATCAGCACGCTTCACCGCATCAGGTGCATTAGCCGGATCGGGCACACAAGCATCCACCGACACCACCATTTCAGGCGAAGTACCCCATGTCACTTGCGGCTTGATTTGCGCAGCATCCAACTCCACTGTCGTATCAAACGTTGCACCTGCATCACTGTGCAAAGTGCGCCAATAGTTCGCAGCCTTATCCCAATGCTCACCTTGTGGCGCAAAGGGGCGACCTTTGCAATAGGCAATTGTCGTCTCATCCGCAGCTACCATTCCGGCGCGCGCGCCCGCTTCAATTGCCATATTGCACAATGTCATACGGCCTTCCATACTCAAATCACGAATCGCGCTGCCCGCAAACTCGATGGCATGCCCAGTACCACCTGCCGTACCAATCTTACCGATCACTGCCAGTGCAATATCTTTAGCACCCACACCCTTACCTAGAGCACCCTCAACCTTGACCAGCATCGCTTTGGATTTTTTCGCCACCAAACATTGCGTCGCCATCACATGCTCAACTTCGGATGTGCCAATACCATGTGCTAGCGCTGCAAATGCGCCATGCGTACTGGTGTGCGAGTCCCCACACACAACCGTCATACCCGGCAAAGTTGCGCCCTGCTCCGGCCCCATCACATGCACCACGCCCTGACGAATATCGTCCATTTTGAATTCAGTGATACCAAACTCGACACAATTCGCATCCAAGGTTTCCACTTGCAAACGTGCGATAGGATCGGCAATGCCGCCACTACGCTTGGTAGTTGGCACATTGTGATCCGGCACCGCCAACATCGAGTCCGTGCGCCACGGCTTGCGCTGCGCCAATTTCAGGCCTTCAAAGGCTTGTGGGCTGGTCACCTCGTGCACCAAATGCCGGTCGATATAGATCAATGCAGTTCCATCCGGCTCGGTGCGAACCAGATGACTATTCCAAAGTTTGTCGTAAAGAGTTTGAGCGTTCATTTTTTATATACCTGCGCAAGACCTGTAATTATGCCACAGAGATGACTGATTAGCAGTTTAAGGAGCCATCTCACCACTTGTTTTTATAACTGTCATCAGCTACTTCAGTGCTATCTCGCCACCCAACTTCACCAACGCATACTCCAGACTGTCCGCAAGCGCTCGCCAACTCGCGTCAATGATGTTGGTGCTCGCACCGACTGTTGTCCATACGTGTCCGCCACCCTGAAAGGTAATGAGTACGCGAATTTGTGCCGAGGTGCCATTGCCGCTGTTCAAAATACGCACTTTATAGTCAATCAGACGCACTTCATTAAGCACCGGATAGACATCCGTTAACGCACTACGCAAAGCAGAAGATAGTGCATTGACGGGGCCGTTCCCTTCTGCCGCAACGAATTTAACTTCGCCGTCCACACGTACCTTAACGGTTGCTTCAGACAACAAGCCACGACTTTGACGGCGCTCCGCCATAACAAAGTAATCAATCAACTCAAAAGGCTGCTTATAGCTACTATCCAAGCGATGCAACATCAACTCCACACTGGCTTCGGCGGCCTCAAAAGTAAAGCCTTCATGCTCCAGCTTTTTGATGTGTTTGAGCACATGCTGGGCATCTTCATTATTGATGTCGATGCCTAAGGTTTGTGCACGCAACTGAATATTTCCGCGCCCAGACAGCTCAGAAATAACTGAACGCATCTCATTACCCACCAGTGAGGGATCAATATGCTGATAGGTGTCACTAGCCTTCAACACCGCCGCCACATGAATGCCGCCCTTATGAGCAAAGGCGCTATGTCCAATATAGGGCGCATGACTGTAATGCTTGAGATTCACCACTTCAGCAACGTAATGGGACAGCGCAGTCAATTCACGCAACTGTTCCGGCGCTACCACCGACAAGTGCATTTTGAGTTGTAGATTAGGAATAATCGTCGTCAAATTGGCATTACCGACACGTTCGCCGTAGCCATTAATCGTGCCCTGCATCTGCGTACAACCTCCGCGCACCGCTGACAGCGAATTAGATACGCCACAACCACTATCGTTATGGCAATGCACGCCCAACGGGGTTGGTATGTGCCGACCAACTTCGCGCACGATCTCTTCGACCTCCCAGGGCAACTTGCCACCATTGGTTTCGCACAACACCAGCCAATCCGCACCGGCATCTGATGCCGCCCGCAAAGTCGCCAAAGCATAATCGCGATTGGCAACAAAGCCATCGAAGAAATGCTCCGCGTCGAACACCACCTCGCGTCCCTGCGCTTTCATATACGCTACGCTGTCGCGAATCATCGCGAGGTTTTCTTCCAAACTAGTGGCGAGCACTAACTTGACGTGATAATCCGAACTTTTACCCACCATCGTCACTACTGGTGTCGCGGCACTCAGCAAAGCTTGTAAATTAGTATCCTGTTCGCAGCTCAGTTTTTTTTGTCGAGTACGTCCGAAAGCCGCAAGTTTAGCGGCGCCCAGATCGAACTTGGCTGCGCGTGCAAAAAATTCGGCATCTTTAGGGTTAGAGCCGGGCCATCCGCCCTCAATGTAGTGAAAACCGAAACTAGCTAGACGCTGAGCAATAAGGAGTTTGTCGTCCACCGACAGGGAAATATCTTCGCGCTGCGTACCATCACGCAGGGTAGTATCGTAGAGAAAAATCTGAGTCATAAGCATCAACCAAAATAGAACACACGCAGCTAAAAATCTCTGTTACACCGCAGCGGTGCAGAGTAAAACAAAATATTATCATGGTCTGACAGCTCGCCAATCAAGCGAACACGTAAAATGTCCTAAATCATTGAGCTTTTGATTCTCCATGCACCCCTGTAGTGAGCAATTCTACAAATCTCACCCTTTGAATCGGCCCGGCTTCCATGCCATCAGCAACAAGCCTAAAAAAGCCATCGACGCGCTGAATGAATACAACGCTGACGCACCCAGATACTGCCAGATAGGGCCACTTGCCAAGCCCCCCAGCACGCCACCCGCGCCATAGGAAACACTACTAAATAAGGCCTGCCCCTTGGATTGATGCCGCCCTTGAAAATACTCATGCACCAAGCCTACCGAAGCGGCGTGATACGCGCCAAAAGAAAGCGCATGCAATGTCTGCGCAAACAACAACAGCACCACCCAGTCCACCGTCCAGCCAATCAACATGAAGCGCAACACTGCCGCGCTGAAGCTGACCAGCAAAATACGCGTAAAACTAAAGCGTTTCACCAGCATCGGCATCAGGAAAAACACCCCAATTTCGCAAATCACCCCTAAGGCCCACAAGCCACCCACGGCGCCCTTGGCATAACCATGCTCAACCAGATAAATAGAAAAGAAAGTGTAGTAAGGCCCGTGCGCGACCGACATCAAGAAGCAGGCGCCAAACAAAGCCAGTACACGCGGCTGCATTACGATCTGCTTCACCGACTGACTGTCGGTGTGATGCCCTAATACTTCAGTCTTTGGAATTTGTCGCGAAAAAATCAGAATACCGATCTCACACACCAGCCCCGCCCACAGCAGCCAAGCAATAGCGATATAGTCAAAGGCATAACCCAGCCCCACCACCGCCACAATAAAACCGATAGATCCCCATGAACGAATACGTCCGTAATGCGCGGTATTTTTACCTAGGTAGCTAAGCGTAGTCGCCTCTACCAATGGCATTGAAGCGCTCCAGAAAAACGCCATCAAAGCCAGCACAACAAACAAACCCCAGAAATTTGTTGTAGTGAACACGCCCAAATAGAACAGAGTACTCAATGTCGCCGCCACCTGCACCACCAACAACCTATTACCAATGCGATCCGCCAACGCCCCCCAGATTCCAGGAGCAATCATGCGCATCACTGGCTGGATCGACATCAAAATGGAAATCTCAATCGCATCGAAATGAATAGATTGCAGGTACAAGCTCCAATAGGGCGCAAACATCCCCACGAAGGCATAGTAGAAAAAATAGAATCCGGCGATTCGCCAGTGATAGTTTTTGGTAGTAGACATAAGGGTGAAACGACTAGACGGTGCGCATTCTACACCGCTCACTCAAGACTCGTTCGCCACTCCGTGTGGCACATGCCCGGTAGCGACATGCTGACGCGCAGATTCGCAATGCTTATGTTGATCGTCAAAGAAAATATCTGCACCGAATGCCTTTAAGAATGGCCCCTTATCCATGCCCCCAAGAAACAATGCCTCGTCAATGCGAATATTCCAAGCGCGCAAAGTCCGGATGACCCGCTCGTGAGCAGGCGCGCCACGAGCTGTAATGAGCGCAGTGCGAATCGGTGAAGTGTCTGCCGGATAATCCAATTGAATACGGTGCAACATGGCAAGAAAGTTTTTGAACGGCCCGCCCGGTAGCGGCTGTTTGGCGGAAAGTATCTCGTTACTTTCAAACGCATCCAAACCATCGCGTTTATAGATGCGCTCCGACTCATCCGAAAATAACACCGCATCACCGTCAAAAGCAATGCGCAACTGACCCGGATTTGCGTCTGCCACAGGCAGCAAAGCCGCAGACAAAATCGTCGCCGCCGCAAAACCCGCCTCCAGCGCCAGACGCACATCCCCCGGCTCAGAAGACAAAAACAACTGCGCCCCAAATGCTGAAATATAAGGATGCGTACTCTCACCGCGCGTAAAAGCCGCACGACTGATATTCAAATTATGATACTTAATCGAATTAAAAATCCGCAGCCCAGTATCCGCATTGTTACGCGACAACAAAATCACCTCCACGCGCGGACTGGCAGGATCTCGCTCATTCAACGCCAACAACTTCTTCACCAAACCAAACGCCACCCCCGGCTCCAGCGGAATCTCTTCACGCTCAACTTGGTAATTGCAATACGCCTCGACACCTTCGCTCTCAAAGACGGCATGACTTTCGTCGAGATTAAATAAAGCGCGGGAGGAAATTGCGACGGTTAAACGCTCAACAGGTGTAGCGTCCAGTTTTGTATTACTCATGCTTACCTCAAAAAGATGTGTGTGCGTATTTCGCGGAGAGTATGGAAGATCCCAGATGGCATCGCAAATGCGCCCGATACAATAATCTACTCAGTACGTAGATTATCTCATCCAAATCGAAGACCTCGATAAAACGCAGCCATGTAGTTTGTAGGGGACAATAAACGTAGCGCATGGCAACGAATGAAAAGAAAACATACGACGCAACACCTGTTACTTATTGCACTTTACTAGGGCGGACAGGAGCGTAGCAGGTTTTTGTGTCCGACTATCGCTTCAGTCTTCTAAGCCAAGTATCCCAAGATTCAATTCGGATTGGGGGAGTAGAAGTCGTTTCATATTCATGTCGTTTTTTTACTTTCTTCCAAATCATTTTTTGTTTTACCGCCAATAACAATTGTCCTAATCCTTACGTCCTTATTAGGATCAACCTGTCTGCAGGATTGAGGCCCTACAAAGGCATTGTGAATTAAGTCGCCAGACAGAACTCGTTTTCTTCTTTCATGAGCATCCTTTCGAAATTCTTCATAACCTCGGTAGACCACACCAAGTCTCTTTTGAATCTGTTCGGCTGCATCTCTAACTTTATGATTGAACGACCCATAGTGGTTTGAGTTAACCAAATTAAAGTCGGCTCCTTTCACTTCAATTAATGTGATGTCCATGCGTGATCTACCTGAGAAGATCACAAAGTCCACAGAGCCACTTGCCAATGGGTATTCCGAAAAGCAGATGTACTCATCCTCACCCACATAAGCTTCGGATATGATTGATAAGTCTTTTTTAATCAGCCTTTGAAGTTCTTGCTCGTTAGCGCCAGCTTCAATCAAGTCCCTTAATGAAGATTTAGAAACCATTGAATCTATTATTTCAACTTTACGAGCAATGACTTTTGGCTCTTCTATAGAGACCGAATCTCTGAAAGGATCTCGCTGGTATCTAATTTGATCTGCTTGTTCATAAACCGATCTATTACTTAAGCTTCTTTCATAAAACTCACTTGGGCCACACTCAATCAGCTCTAACACATCTTTTTTCTTGATAGGTTTCCACTCAGTGCTGGCAGATAAAGTAACCACATTAAAAGTGTCTAGCTCTTGTAAGTCTCTCTCGTAATGTTCAATATAAACGGCCGATTGAGTTACCAATCCCTTGGTAGTTACCGAGTCAATAATTTTTTCTACGGCATTTGTAACTGATAGCCCATCATTCAGGTCACCCAAATCAGTTAACACTACAACAAGACCTCTGCTTCCAACATAACTTCTAACTCTGCAAATCCCTCCCAAAGCCCCTATTCTGTTGTTTCCGAAGTCATGAATTACGTCCAGAATTTTCAAATTCATCACCTCCACCCTTATAAAAAACAATAACTATTGGACGGTCGCACCAGTCTGTATTCTTAGCAAGAATAGGCACATTATTAAAGATTCGCAATTGACACAACTGACGAAGAACTTCGGCATTGTAATGCAATGCATCTGACACTCACGAAGCGCTAGCAACCTTGCTCTATATGTTTGTAAACGCCTAAATCATCACGAAAGCTGGTCAATACGCCAAATTGAAGTCGCCAGTTTAGCCAGCAGCTTTTGTCGTGCGGCAATCCGACCCGGTGTCCAGTCAGCGTTTTCTTCTCCCAGCCTTTTGGTCAGCCCGAAGTCACTCGCCTGCAAGACAGGTAGCTTGATGTCATAGCTTTCGTTGCCGATGTCCTTGTTCGCACCTTTGGCAAGCAGGGCCATATTGCCGATGCGGTACACCATCGCTTCCGCATCTTCATCAGTGAATTGCTCCCAGCCAGTTTCTGGGTTTTGCGGTAGCACATGTTCGACAGAGAAGGTGTCGCTTTCAAAGTCGTTGTCATGCCCGCTGTGTTGCCGTTCCAGCTCACACAGGATATAGCGCATGATACGGTTGTTGCGCGAATCGGTAGTGCGGATGATTTTTTCGGCAAAAACAGCTTTGAAAGCGTCATCCTTCGGATAGATTTCCTGCAAGGATTCGAGTACTTGCAGCGCGCTAGATGAGATGCCCGAATTGATTTTCTGAGCCGCCGCATAGTATGTGCGCTCTTGCTCGTTGGTGGGCAGGTTCCCGATGACGTTATAACGAAAAGCGATCATCAGGCTAGCACGTAGCACCGTTGCGAATTGATTGTCCGGTAAGGCGCGATGTGCGGCCAAGATCAACGAGAATGGCTGGCGCACGCGGAATAAGCGCAACTGCTGAGCATGGCTTTTAAGCGTGGCGTTCCAATGTGAGGCATCGGGCTTGGTCAATGCCAGATAGGTATCCATATCCTCTTCCATGCCGCGCAATAATTCAAACACGGCGGCACGATCACCGACTTTGGCACGTATAGTTTTAAATAAGTCGGACTGGCGCGCAAAGACATTGCGGCTATTCCAGTGACAACGCAGAAAATCCGGAAAACTCTCGGAACCAAGGCGCGAGACCATGGATTCCCAACGGTCTTCCAGCGCTTTCATTTCGTTGGCATGTTCGTTTTGCTTGTGCAGCACCGAGAACAGATAGTTCTTAAGCAGGTCGGTGGATGACAAGCGCACCCCACGTGCGTTCAAGGTTTCAAATACTTTGTAGGCATTGAGTTCGTCAGTAACGCTGATGACAGTAAAAAACAACCTATCACTCATGGTTTCGATCAGGCTAGCCAAGGCCATGCCTTCATCGCCGCCATGTTTTTTTGTGTAGTCGCGAACGCGTTTTTCAAACCATTCAAACGCTTTGCGCAGACTGTGCTCCGAGGCGCGAAAACCGCGCACGGGCAAATGCTCCAGTGGCACGAGATAGGTTTGGAAGTAACGGTCGTTATTGCGGTTGAGCGTTAGCTTGCTACGGGTTAGCAAGGTAATAGGATCAAGGTAGCCTATGTAGGTGTTTCTGATTTGCTCTAGGCGCTGCTTATTTTGATCGGAATTTTTTCCTTCGGTGACTAGGCGGTTGAGGTTTTTAAGTACGGCAAGTGCAATCAAACTCAAGGTCGTTAGCCGCTGCTGCCCGTCAATCACATCAAAACTTTTTTCATCTTGAGATTGCAGAACGAGATAGCCCATGTAATGGGCTGGCTCACCGCCTTCTTGAATTGTGCCGAGAATGTCTGCCCACAGGTCTTCCCACTCTTCGTCTGTCCAACTGTAGTCACGTTGAAAACGCGGTATCTGATAGGTCAATCCGTTGCCGATCAACTTTCGATAGCTATTATTTTCAGTTTTAAAATTTGTGGCTGACATGCTTCACTCCCTCTCGCTCTTGCGATCTGCATCTTCTAAAGAAGTTAATTCTAACCCATCTATCTCCTGCAACGACTTCCCTGCTATCCCCTGCAAGTCGCCATACATCCCCACTGTCGCGCCCATTACGCGTTCGATCTGCTCTTCGCGTTTGGCCCATTGTTTCATAATGACTTTACGTTCTTTATCCAAATCTTCCTGCATGGTTGAGAACGCTTCGACGATTGCTTCGACGCGCTGTTTGAAACGCGGGCCAGTGAGGTATTGGTAAACCATTTCGGTTTTGCTTTGCTGGCCTTCGGATAACTGGCGCGCCAGTGCTAGCTCCAGCAAGGATTGGCGCAAAATCATCGCCACGGGCAAAGCTGCACGGGGATGAGTGACCCATACACCGTCAATCATTTCGAAAGTTTCCACGTCTTTTGGCAGCGCCTGACTCACAATTACAGCGATTTCGGCTTTTGCGCTACGCTGATCACCGCGCAGTTTCACCAGCCAAGCATCACTCCAATTCTTGGTGCGTTTAAATTCCCATAAAATGGTGCCGCTCTCTTGTCCGGCATTGCTACGCACTCGATGCAAGACATCGCCGCCGAATTCGCCCTTGGGCACGGGTTCGATGGCATCAAAAGGAAATTTGCCGCGCAACAGGCTTTCAAGTTCGAGCTCCTGAACTTCGCCCTGCAATTGTTGCGAACCTTGCTCGGCTCGGCGCTTGAGATCTTCAATTTGTTTTTGCATTGCCGTAATGGTTTGTTCCTTCTCCATTACCTTGAGTTTTTGTTCGTCCTCCGCCTCTTTTTTGGCCAGAGTACGAACTTCGCTCAAGCCGCCCTGCACGCGTTTTTCTACCGTGAGTTCTAATTCACGCTTGGCGTCGTCAAGTTCGCGTTGCTTTTTGATGAGATCGGCTTGCGCCTTTTGCGCCTCGGCTAACTTGCTATTGTTTGCGCTAAGCACTTCTTGCAACTCGCTCAATTCGCGCGTTTTGCTTTCAATTTCAGCTGCACTGGCAAGTTTGGCCTTTTTAGATTCTTCTGCAATAACACGCGTCCGTTCGCCTTTCAGTTGTGCGGCAACTTGGTCGGCAACTTGATCGTCCAATTTGCGTTTGTCTTCCACAAGTTGCTTTTCCTTGTCGCGCATGGCCTGTTCGCGCTGGGCGATGTCATTATCTTTTTGGGCCAGTTGTTGCTCAAACTGTTTGCGTGTCGCCGCAATCAGAGGCCCAGCCAGTGATTCATTCAGTTTAATTTCAGCATTGCACTTTGGGCAGGTGATCGTTGGTTCAGTCATTTGTATTATTTCCCTGTTTTCTTGAAGTGTATCGTAGCCCAACAAACTATGCGCGTTCTAAGATGGCTGGCAATGCATTTAAACGAAGCTGAATAAGCAGGAAGCACACTGGGCTTCACCGGATAGTTCATTAACACCGTCATTCCCGCGAAAGCGCACTGCTGTCCGGAATAATTATTTAAGTTCGCTTGAAAGTGTTGCCGTACAAGGCCGTATGGGATAATCCGTGAGCACCAACTCAACAACTAGGACTGCAACATGTTTATGATAAGCCGATTTCAAGAACTTTTGAAACTACTTCCACAAGGCGAATTTGATAGACTCGTTAAAACTCATCAAGCAGACAAGTACAACAAAGGTTTTACTTGCAAGGATCAGCTGCGCGCGATGATTTACGCGCAGCTATCCGGTGCCAGTAGCTTGCGGGTGCTGGAAGCTGGGTTTAACAGCCAATCCACGCAGCATTATCACTTGGGGACAAAGAAAATTAAGCGCTCAACGCTGTCGGATGCTAACGGGAAACGTAAGACGGAAGTTTTTGCCGATCTTGCCAAGTCATTGATGTCTCAATCAAAGCGCAGCTTGCGCCGCGAAGGCGAGGAGCTTTTGTATCTGCTCGACTCCACTTCAATTAGCCTCAAAGGGCCGGGCTTCGACAGTTGGACAAGCGGAAACAGTACGCGCAACACTCAAGGCATCAAGCTGCACATACTGTATGCCGACCACGAAGAAATCCCAGTTCAACACAGCTTTACCGCAGCCAACATCAACGATATTGAGGAGGGCCGAAAATTGGCAATCGAACCCGAGGCGATCTACGTCTTCGACAAAGGTTACTGCGATTACAACTGGTGGCACAGTATTGACGAGCAAAATGCCCAATTCGTCACCCGTTTCAAATACAACGCAGCGTTGAAAGTGGTGAACACACGCCCAGTGCCTGAAGTGGATGCGGAGCTAGTACTGAAAGACGAAATAGTTCGCTTTGCCAACAAAAAACCGAGGGGTGGTCGCAAGAACCACTATACAAAATCGCTTCGACGCGTAACCATCGACCGCCCAGAACATGCAAGACCACTGGTGTTAGCTACCAACGACTTAATCAGCCCAGCTGCCGCCATCGCCCGACGTTACAAGGATCGCTGGGCTATCGAGCTATTCTTCAAATGGATCAAACAGCACCTGAAAATCAAAAGTTTTTTTGGCCGCAACGAAAACTCGGTGCGCATCCAGATACTGACTGCGCTGATAACGTATCTGTTGCTGTCGCTCTATCGCAAAGCCCAAAACGACAGCGGGAGCTTGTGGATATTACTCGCTGAACTCCGCGCAACGCTATTTCAACGCCCGACTGCCGAAGCGGAACGATACCGACGAAGGTCGGAAGCGAAAGCCGAACGCGCGGCAAGGCAGAAAGAATTGTTCGCATGAATTTATTCCGGACAGCAGTGCGCTTTCGCGGGAATGACGAGTTTTAGCATTAATGGATCTATGTGCCAGCCCACAAAAAGTATTTATTTTTTCTCCTTAACACTTGAAATCTCCAAGCCTGCCCCCATTTGACGCAGAGTCGATAATAGGAGAACCGCATGAAACAGAAAGAAAACACCGCGCCAAACGAGCAAGCCGCTGAGAACACCGTCGAAAATACAGTCGAGAACACCGTTGAGCATGCTGCCCCTGAGGTTATGCCTAGCATGGAAGAAATGCTGCAAAAAGCAGAGCAGAATGCTCAAGAGCATCACGATGCTTGGCTACGCGCTAAGGCTGAGAGCGAGAACATCCGCCGCCGTGCGCAAGAAGATGTCAGCAAAGCGCAGAAATTCGCCGTTGAGCGTTTTTCTAATGAGATGCTGGCAGTCATGGATAGTTTGCAAGCTGGATTGGCAGTTGAAACGGGCACAGTGGAAAGCTTTAAGAGCGGCATGGAGCTGACACTTAAGCAACTCACTACTGTGTTTGAGAAATTCAACATCAAAGAAATCAACCCAGTGGGCGAGAAGTTTGATGCGCACAAGCATCAAGCAATCAGCATGATTGAGAGTGAGCAAGAAGCCAACACAGTGGTAACTGTTATGCAGAAAGGCTATTCACTGAGCGACCGCGTCATGCGTCCGGCTTTGGTGATGGTAGCTAAGGGTAAAGATTAATTTTCTCTATTAATTCACCACTGAGAACCCAGAGTAGAAACAAGCGGCAAACATGTTTTTATATATCACCCACTGGGTGCGCATAGAAACCAACGCTTTGTTGTTTTGAATTTCTCTGTGCCTCTGTGTCTCTGTGGTGAATTTTTTGGGCCACGGCTCTTGAAATATTAACCGCCGCCCTAACTTAGGGTTGCGAGGCAAGAACAACATTCAAATTTTAAGCATTTAACTGAAAGGAAGCATCATGGGAAAGATTATCGGTATTGACCTGGGTACGACCAACTCTTGCGTGTCTGTTATGGAAAACGGCAAGCCAAAAGTGATCGAGAACGCTGAAGGCGCTCGCACTACGCCATCAATCATTGCTTACATGGAAGACGGAGAAGTGCTAGTTGGTGCAGCGGCCAAGCGTCAAGCCGTAACCAACCCTAAAAACACTTTGTACGGTGTAAAGCGTCTGATCGGTCGTCGTTTTGACGAGAAGATGGTACAAAAAGACATCGACATGGTTCCTTACACAATCGTTAAAGCCAAGAACGGCGACGCATGGGTGAAGGTACGTGATAAAGATATTTCTGCTCCAGAGATTTCAGCACAAGTGCTGATGAAGATGAAGAAGACAGCTGAAGATTACTTGGGCGAAGAAGTTACAGAAGCGGTTATCACTGTTCCTGCTTACTTCAACGACAGTCAGCGTCAAGCAACTAAAGATGCAGGCCGTATTGCTGGTCTGGATGTAAAGCGCATCATCAACGAGCCAACTGCTGCTGCATTGGCTTTCGGCATGGACAAGCAAGAAGGCGATCGTAAGATTGCTGTATACGACTTGGGCGGCGGTACATTCGACGTTTCTATCATCGACATTTCAGAAATCGACGGTGAGCACCAGTTTGAAGTTCTTTCAACCAACGGCGATACATTCCTCGGCGGTGAAGACTTCGACATGCGAGTTATCGAGCATCTGGTTGAAGAGTTCAAGAAAGACAGCGGCATTGATTTGAAGAATGACATGCTGGCTCTACAACGTCTGAAAGATGCAGCAGAAAAAGCTAAGATCGAACTATCTTCTGCACAACAGACCGAGGTAAACCTGCCTTACGTTACAGCAGATGCGACAGGCCCTAAGCACTTGGCAGTGAAGATCACTCGCGCCAAGTTGGAAAGCATTGTAGAAGACCTAGTTGCACGCACTATCGAGCCTTGCAAAATCGCTATGAAAGATGCAGGCGTTAGCGCATCTGACATCTCCGACGTGATTCTGGTTGGTGGTCAAACACGTATGCCAATGGTTCAGGAGAAAGTTAAAGCATTCTTCGAAAAAGACCCACGCAAGGACGTAAACCCAGACGAAGCAGTTGCTGTTGGCGCTTCGATTCAAGGTGGCGTGTTGCAAGGCGAAGTAAAAGACGTGCTGTTGCTAGACGTAACTCCATTGTCTCTAGGTATCGAGACTATGGGTAGCGTGATGACTAAGCTGATCAAGAAAAACACTACGATTCCTACCAAGGCATCACAGGTGTTCTCTACTGCTGAAGACAACCAGAACGCTGTAACCATCCATGTACTACAGGGTGAGCGTGAAGTTGCTGCCGGTAACAAGAGCTTGGGTCAATTCAATCTGTCTGACATTCCACCAGCACAACGTGGCATGCCTCAAATCGAAGTAACTTTCGATATCGACGCTAACGGTATCTTGCATGTGTCTGCAAAAGACAAAGCAACTGGTAAAGAAAACAAGATCAAGATTCAAGCTAGCTCTGGTTTGTCAGAAGCTGAAATCGAACGCATGGTTCAAGACGCTGAATCCCACGCTGACGAAGACAAGTTGGTTATCGAGCTAGTGACTGCACGCAATCAATTAGACGCTTTGATCCACTCCACAAACAAGTCGTTGAAAGAATACGGCGAGCAACTGGAAGCGGCAGAAAAAGAAGCTATTGAAGCAGCATTAACAGAAGCTGAAGAAGCGGTAAAAGGCGACGACAAAGAAGCAATTGATGCAAAAGCCGAAGCACTGGCTACTGCAGCGCAAAAGCTAGGCGAGAAGATGTATGCTGAAGAGCAAGCCAAAGCCCAAGCCGAAGGTGGTGAGCAACCAGCTGAAGGCGAAGCTCCACATGATGACAATGTCGTTGATGCTGAGTTTACTGAAGTAAAAGATAAGAAGTAAGGAAAGGGTAAAGAGGGAAGAGAGAAGGGTGTGAAGCGCGCGCACCGCGACCTCAAAGCTTGGCAGCAAGCAATGGGGTTGGTGACAGAGATATACACAGCGACCTCTTCCTTTCCTGCCGCAGAGAAATTTGGATTAATGAGTCAACTGCAGCGTGCAGCAGTTTCTGTTCCAGCGAACATTGCCGAAGGCTTTGCTCGAAATGGTTCAAAGGAACTGCTGCATTTTTTGAGTATCGCTGCTGGTTCACTTTCCGAACTAGATACACTGATAGAACTTGCCGCAAGGCTTGGATATCTGAATAACGCAGAGGAGTTGAATGGAAAAGTGGACGAAGTATCAGGATTGTTAATGGGACTGTCGGCATCTATCAGACGCCGCACAACCACCTAACCCTTCCCCCTTCCCCCTTCTCCCTTCCCATATCGAATGAGTAAAAAAGACTACTACGAAGTCCTCGGCATCAACAAAGATGCTTCAGACGAAGAGATCAAAAAGGCTTATCGCAAACTGGCGATGAAGCACCATCCTGACCGTAATCCCGACAGTCCCAAGGCAGAAGAGCATTTCAAAGAAGCCAAGGAAGCTTATGAAACATTGAGCGACGGGCAAAAACGTGCGGCTTATGACCAGTATGGTCACGCTGCATTTGAAGCTGGCGGTATGGGCGGTGGTAGCCCATTCGGTGGCGGCGGTGGTGGCAGTGGCGCTGGTGGCTTTGATTTCGGCGATATCTTCGGCGACATCTTCGGTGGTGCACGTGGTGGCAGTGGACGTAACAGCCCGCATCGCGGCTCGGATTTGCGTTACAACCTAGAAGTCACGCTAGAAGAAGCAGCACGTGGTGCACAAAAACAGATACGCATTCCAACCATGCAGGAATGCGAACCCTGTAAAGGTTCTGGAGCTAAACCCGGCACCACTGCAAGCGCTTGCCAAACCTGTGCAGGTCACGGCCAGGTACGTATGCAGCAGGGCTTTTTCTCGATACAACAAACTTGCCCACGTTGCCACGGCAGCGGCAAGCAAATCACCTCTCCATGTAACTCATGTCATGGTGCTGGCCGCACCAAACAGCACAAGACGCTGGAGATCAAAATACCAGCGGGTATCGACACAGGCATGCGCCTACGTCACAGCGGTCACGGTGAAGCTGGCAGCAACGGCGCACCAAGTGGTGATTTATATGTGGAAATTCACATCAAACCTCACAATGTATTCCAACGTGAAGGCGACGATTTGCATTGCGAAATGCCAATCAGCTTTTGCACGGCGGCATTGGGTGGCGAAATTGAGATTCCCACGCTGGACGGCAAAGCAAGCATCAAGATTCCTGCCGAGACACAAAGCGGAAAAATTTTCCGTCTTCGCGGCAAAGGCATCAAGGGCATGCGCACCAACGCCAATGGTGACTTACACTGCCATGTAGTGGTTGAAACCCCGTCTAAGCTAACTGATCGCCAAAAAGAATTGTTAAATGAATTCGAGCACATCAGCCAGCAAGACAGCGACCGTCACAGTCCTCGCGCAAAATCTTGGATGAGCAAAGTCAAAGAGTTCTTCGACTAAGCAGCAAAAGCTATATTTCCCCCGGTGGGATGCAATATCCCACCAAAACTGAGCCACGCAAGTGGCTCAGTTGCTTTGTGCCAAACCTCAAGATGCTGCCCCCGCTCTTCTGTGAATGCCTGTAACTCAAGTGCATTTCCCTTTTTATTCTATCCATTAAACTCATTCAAACATTGACACTCTGTTTAACAGAGTACTATACTCTGCAAAACAGAGTGAAATAATGCGCTGTAAAATACTCAAATAAATTTAAGGGCTGAGATCATGAATCTGCTTTCCCTCGTTTTGGCAATCGCCTTGCTTGTTAATTACTCTACAGCCTCTGCGCACATGCCGAGCGACCCAAATTTTTTGCGCCCCGACTCAGCCGAGCAGTGGCAAACACTCAGCACAACACACTTCCGCATTCATCATCTGGCATCACACAAAGAATATGCGCAACGAATGGGAGCCATCGCAGAGCGGGTGCATAACAAACTGAGTGCATGGTTAGGCTGGCAACCTGAGGACAAAACAGAAATCGTAGTACTAGATACCGTGGACTACTCCAACGGCGCTGCGACTGTACTACCCTACAACCAGTTTTATATTTACATGCCGACGCCAGTGGATGGCGACCTCCTTGATCAAAATCCTTGGATGGAATATGTCTTCACACATGAATATGTACACATATTGCATTTGGATATGGTGGCTGGACAGCCTAAAGAGGCTCGCGAGTTTCTAGGTCGACCAGTCGAATTAATGACTGCTATTACTTTCCCTCAGATCTTTGCACCGAGCTGGGTCACTGAAGGCCTAGCCGTCTATGGCGAGTCTGACAACTCTGCTGGATATGGTCGATTAAACAACGCTTGGTATGCTGCAAAAATGCGCTTAGAAGTGCAGCGCGGCCTGCGTTCATTAACCGAAGTAAGCTTTGAAGGATACAGCGGCAGCCGTTGGCCTTACGGACTGAATTACTTATACGGCGCATACTTTTTCAAATTCATCAACGAGCGCTATGGTCGCGACATGGTGGGCAACTATATTCGTATTTACGGTGCCAACCTTATTCCTTGGCGCATGGACAAACGCTCGACGCAAATATTTGGCAAACCAGCTGAGCAAGTGTGGGGCGAATTTCAAGAATATTTACGGCAACGTTTCGAGCCACAACTGGCGCTACTCAAGCAACAATCTGACTCAAAGCCAATCTACACTGCGCCCTATATAAATAATTCTCTAACTGCGGCTAAGAATGGCGACTTGTATTTCTACCATGACGATTCATCCTCCTCGCCACAGATACGCCGCATCACGGCAGATGGCAAGAATGAATCCCTATTTGAAGCTGATCATGTAGTCGGTCTAGATTGGAACGATCACGCGGGCTTGCTGATCAATAAAACAGCTGTTTGCGACAACATCAAGCTGTATGCCGAACTGTATCTCTGGAAACCCGGCATGTCGTCTCCCGAAAAACTAACTGAGTGTGGTCGCTACGTGCATGCGGCATGGCGAGCAGATGGAAAACAAATTGCTGCCGTACAACTAAACGCGGGCATGAGTCAGTTATCACTACTAGATGCCAATGCAAAAAATCCCGAACAACTCGCCGAACTACCCATAGGCGATAGCATTGGTGACATTGCTTGGTCGCCAGACAGCACGCAACTCGTTGCCTCAGTGAAGCGCCAACACACGGGTTGGAATCTTGAATTATTCGACCTAGCAAAGCGAAGCTGGCAGCCTCTTACTTTAAATAACGACTTGGAAATTCACCCGCATTTTTCTGTGGATGGTCGCGATGTGTATTTCATTTCCGATCACGCCGAGGTATGGAATTTACGTCGCATACATCTTGCAGACCAGACCATTGAAACACTGAGCGATTCGATTTCCAGTATCTACGAGGCTGTGGCAATGCCGGATAACAGCTATCGCATGGTTGAATATACGGCTCAGGGAATGAGCATCAACTCACTGATGCCAACTCCTCTCGCAAGTTATGCCGCATTCTCACCCACCCCGCCTAAGATAGATGCGATAGCAAATGCAGCAGACTACCGCCCTCTTCCCTACGACAAAGTGCAAGACTATTCGGCTTTAGATACCTTAAAACCACGTTCTTGGGTTCCGTTCCTTGCGCTTAGCAACAATCAAAATTCATTGACGGGTGTGTCACTATACGGCGCAGATGTATTGGGATTTCACCAATGGAGCGTCTCCCCCTACCTCTACACAAATCAAAGGGTATTAGGCGGATATGCATCATATAGTTATCTAAACACCCTGACGCTCAATGCAGATCAGCAATCTATCATCTACGGGGAGATTAGAGATCCTTTGCAATACCGATCGGATAAGCTGCGCTATCAAGCGCTGCTACACCATTCGTTCAATAGCACAAACGATAGCTTATATATTGCAGGAGGCGTTTCCAGCGAAACCATAAAAGAGTCACTCACTCAGAATAGCAACGTCAACTCGACATATCAAAACACCCTGTCAGGAATAATCGTCCGCTATGACAACACTGAGTTTTATCAACACTCAATTAGCCGAACAGACGGTCGCACAATCCAACTCAATAGTGAAAGTTACGACGTATTCAGCAACAACACTAATAGCGGCACAACTCATCAACTCGACTGGAAAGAGTATATCGATCTCGGTGCCAGTCATGTGCTTTATCTCAGGCTATTAATGGCTAGAGGTGACAATGGCATACGTCCTTATAATCTAGGCGGAAATACTGAGAATAAGCTTAGCCTAAACACATCAAGCAGCCTCGGCCAACGTAGTTTCACGCTACGCGGATACCCCAGTGGACTCGCCTCGCTTAGCGGCACACAGATGGATTTAGCTAGGGCTGAGTGGCGCATCCCGCTGGGCATGGTGTATGACGGTTTCTTTGCTCCTCCAGTCGGGCTAGGCAAACACTCCTTCTCTGTGTTTGTCGACACAGGTGATGCTTGGAGCCAAGGCGAGGCGATGCAGCGCAAGACTGGCGCAGGACTAGCTTGGAACGGGGAAGCCTTAATCGGTTATGACTTATTGCATGTGGGCATAACAATCGGCGCAGCACACGGCTTCGATCAAGGCGGTACAGATCAGTATTATTTCCGCATAGGCTTGCCTTTCTAAACGCACAAACAGCGCAATTCGGGGTGACGTAACACCCCGAAAACCCGTAAAATGCCTACCTTCGCAAATTTATGTTGGTTTTAGTACATGCTCACTTTTCAGCAAGTCATTCTTACGCTTCAAAACTTCTGGGACAAACAAGGCTGTGCACTGCTCCAACCTTACGATATCGAGATGGGCGCGGGCACATTTCATCCGGCAACTTTTCTACGTGCTATCGGCCCTGAGCATTGGAGCGCCGCTTATGTGCAGCCATCACGTCGCCCAAAAGACGGGCGTTATGGCGAGAATCCAAATCGTTTGCATCACTTTTACCAATTTCAAGTCGTACTAAAGCCTTCACCAGACAACATTCAAGAGCTGTATTTGGATAGTTTGCGCGCCTTGGGTATTAACACACAGGAACATGATATTCGCTTCGTCGAAGATGATTGGGAAGCACCTACCTTGGGCGCATGGGGCTTGGGCTGGGAGGTATGGCTGGACGGTATGGAAATCACGCAGTTTACCTACTTTCAGGAAGTCGGTTCACTACCTTGCAAACCTGTACTGGGTGAAATCACTTACGGACTAGAGCGTCTGGCGATGTATTTGCAAGGCGTGGAAAATATCTACGACTTGGTATGGGCGAAAAACGGCAATACCGTAGTGACTTACGGCGACGTGTATCACCAAAATGAAGTAGAGCAGTCAAAATACAATTTCGAGCATTCCAATGTTGAGATGCTGTTCCGTCACTTTAATGAATATGAAAGCGAAGCCAAGCGCCTAATCGAAACCGATTTGGTATTACCCGGCTTCGAGATGGTAATGAAGTGCTCACACAGCTTTAACCTGCTGGATGCACGCGGCGCAATTTCGGTGACTGAACGTGCTGGCTATATAGGCCGTGTACGCACCTTGTCACGTGCAGTGGCTAAAGCCTATTTGGACTCAAGAGAAAAACTCGGTTTCCCGATGTTGAAGAACGGGGAAAACAAAGAATGAAAACCAAAATAACTATTTCACCACAGAGACACAGAGACACAGAGAAAAGCAAATCGGTCGTGAGTCTTTTGTCTGGATTTCACTGTATCGTAGTGGTGAGGAATTAAAAAATGAAACAAACCCTATTGATCGAACTGCTCACCGAAGAGCTGCCACCTAAAGCACTGGAAAAACTTTCCAATACCTTTGCAGAGGGAGTATTTACCTCACTCAAAGAGCAAATATTCACCAGCGAGGATAGCGAGTGCACTGCCTATGCAACGCCGCGTCGCCTAGCATTAAGCATTAACAATGTCAGTGCATTGCAGGCTGATCGAGTAATTGACCGCAAAGGCCCGTCAGTAAGTGCTGGCCTTGATGCAGAAGGCAAGCCTAGCAAAGCCCTAGCGGGTTTCATGCGCTCAGCCAATGTAAGCTTTGAGCAATTACACCGTATAGGCGAAGGCAAAGCGGAATGCTTCGTTGCCAAAATTGAACAGAAGGGCAAGCCACTGGAAGACTGTCTTACAGACATCATTGTCCAAGCATTGAAAAAACTTCCTATCCCGAAACTCATGCGCTGGGGCGATAACGAGCATCAATTCGTGCGTCCGGTACATGCACTAACTGTCCTGCACGGCAAAGACCTCATTCACGTCGAAGTGCTAGGGCTGAGCAGCGGCAATGTCACCAGAGGGCATCGTTTCTTGTCTCATGAGGCGCTTACTATCCCTCATGCTGACAGTTACGAAGCCACTCTGGAGCAGGAAGGCCACGTTATACCTAGCTTGGCAAAACGCCGCGAAATAATTACGCTGCAATTGGACAAATGTGCTGAGCAACTCAATGCGACCTGGGTTGGTCATACGAATATTGATTTGAAAAAACTGCTCACTCTGTCCAATCATGATCGCAGCGTCCTTAGCACCTTGCTGGATGAAGTGACTGCATTGGTGGAATTACCAGCTGTGTATGTTGGTGAATTCGAGCCGGAATACCTTGAAGTGCCACAAGAATGCTTGATTCTGACCATGCAGCAAAATCAGAAATATTTTCCGTTGGTGGATAGCGAAGGAAAATTGCTAAACAAATTCCTCATCGTTTCCAATATGCAGATTGATGATCCGCATCACATCATTGAAGGCAATCAGCGCGTTGTACGTCCGCGCCTTGCTGACGCACGCTTCTTCTACAATCAGGATCGCAAACTGAAGCTAGAATCTCGCGTGGAAAAACTAGGCCAAGTGGTTTATCACAACAAGCTAGGCTCGCAATTACAGCGAGTGGAGCGCATCACCACGCTAGCAGGAAGCATCGCGCATTTACTCGACGCGGACAAAGCCGATGCGGAATTGGCAGCGCGTTTATGCAAAGCAGATCTGCTCACAGACATGGTTGGCGAATTCCCAGAGTTGCAGGGCATAATGGGGCATTACTATGCACTACACGATGGCGAGAAAGCCGAAGTCGCAGAAGCTATCGAAGCTCACTATCACCCTCGCTTTGCCGGAGACAATTTACCGCAAAGCAAAATTGCCTGTGCCGTCGCACTAGCCGACAAACTAGAAACCCTGCTAGGCATCTATGGCATAGGACAGGTTCCAACTGGCGACAAAGACCCGTTTGGTTTGCGTCGTCATGCACTCGGCGTGTTACGTATTCTGATTGAGACACCACTCGACCTACCCTTGCCGTTATTGCTCAAGATTGCCGCCGATAACTTCCCCGACGGCATGTTGAGTGCCACGGTAGCCAAGGATATCGAAAGCTTTATGCGAGATCGCTTGCGCGGTTATTTACGTGATCGCGATTTCGAGCCATCACACATCGAGGCTGTGCTATACACTGTAGGCGGACGTTTGCATGAAGCGTTGCCGCGCTTACAAGGTGTGCGCACATTTGCTGCGCTAGACGTAGCCAAAGACCTCGCTGCCGCCAACAAACGCGTGCAGAACATTATTCGCAAGAATCAGGAAGAGTTGGGCAGTGCGATGGTCAATGCCAAGGTTGACACTCAAATCATGACCGATGAAGCCGAGCGTAATCTGTACCAAGCCATACAAGATATTGCGCCTTTCGCGCAGAGCTACTTTGATCGCGGCGATTACGGCCAAAACTTGAAAGCCTTGGTTACGCTCAAGCCTTTCATTGACGACTTCTTCGACCAAGTGATGGTCATGGCTGAAGATAAAGCCATACGTATGAATCGTGCGGCACTGCTGCAACAACTGGGTGCGCTGATGAACCAAGTAGCGGACATTTCCAAATTGGCGGCTTAAGGTCAAAAACATGAACCACAGAGACACAGAGACACAGAGAAAAACAACAACGGTTGAATCAGGGTATATGCTTCAACACACAAAGCGCGCCTATCCTTTCAGTCAAGTTGCTTTTGCACTTCTCTGTGTCTCTGTGTCTCTGTGGTGAAAGCCCTTATGAAACTAATCATCCTCGACCGCGACGGGGTCATCAATTTCGACTCCGACCAATTCATCAAAAACCCGGAAGAATGGAAACCCATTCCCGGCAGTTTGGAAGCGATCGCGCGCTTGTGCCAATCCGACTATCGTGTGGTGGTCGCCACCAACCAGTCCGGCATTGGGCGCGGCTTGTTTGACATGTCCACGCTGAATGCCATACACGACAAGATGCACAAAGCCTGCGCTTTGATGGGCGGGCGTATTGATGCCGTATTTTTCTGTCCGCATACAAGTGAAGCTGATTGTGATTGCCGCAAACCCAAGAGCGGCATGATTAAGGAAATTGGACAACGCTACAACATGGAACTTAAAGACGTACCCTCCGTAGGCGATTCCCTGCGCGACCTAGAAGCCGGAGCTCGTATGGGCGCGCAACCTTTTCTGGTGCTTACCGGCAAAGGTAGTAAAACCCAAGCAAAAGGCGGCTTGCCAGAAGGCACATTGGTATTCCCCGACTTGGCTGCGACCGTTACCCATATACTCAGCTAATATGATCTTTATACGCTCCCTCATTTTCCTGTTGCTACAACTGATCTGGACACCGATCTATGCAACATTTTCGCTATTCACCTTCCCCTTCCCTGCCCTAACTCGTTACCGCATCATCTCCGGGCTAGCCTATAGCATGATGTGGTTGTTGCGTGTGGTGTGCGACATACGCTTAGAAGTACGCGGTATTGAAAACATCCCCAAGGAACCTTGCATCATACTGAGCAAGCACCAATCAGCTTGGGAAACTTTTGCATTACAGACCGTATTTCCACCACAGGTTTGGGTGCTGAAGCGTGAGTTGTTATTGCTTCCATTTTTCGGCTGGGGGCTGGCGCTCACTAGCCCTATCGCGATCAATCGCAGCAAAGGCAAGGAAGCGATACGCCAACTCCTCAAACAAGGCAAACAACGTTTAGCGGCTGGTTTTTGTGTCGTCATTTTCCCTGAGGGAACCCGCATGCCATATGGAGAACGCGGTAAATACAAAATCGGCGGCGCATTGCTGGGCGCATCTAGCGAGGCTTTAGTGGTTCCCGTTGCACATAATGCCGGACGTCACTGGGGGCGCAATTCCTTCCTCAAATATCCAGGCACTATCACCATGAGTGTTGGCAAGCCCATTGACACCAAAGACCTCAAAGCGGACGAGATTAACCGCCAAGTAGAAGAGTGGATAGAAGCCGAGATGGAACAGATAAAGTAATGCTGTCCAAGCTGCGCCGCCTGCCCCCTCCTGCCGAACAACGCAGCATCGAACTGGCAGGCAAACCCGTCACCTTTACACTCAAACGCAGCGGCAGGCGGCGCAGCATAGGGCTGCGTATTGATGATCGCGGTCTTACTGTCAGCATGCCTCTGCGCGCCTCTGAAAAATGGCTGCATAGCGTGCTCAATGAAAAAGCTGGCTGGGTCACCGAAAAGCTTGGCAATTGGAATAACAAAAAGCCTATCGCTCCGCAATGGCTAGACGGTGAGAAACTTTCCTTTAGAGGCGAAACTTTCACACTCCGCATCATCCCCAGTTTGTTCGACTCAGCAGTGCAATTACTCGGTGAAGAGTTACAGCTACATTGCGCCGACATAGCTGATGAAGCCAAAATTGAAACGGCAGTCACACACTGGTATCGGCGCGAAGCCGAACGCGTATTCGCCGAATGCGTCGCCCACTATGCGCCGCTCATGCAGGTCAGCCCCCAGCAACTTAAACTCTCCTCAGCACGTACCCAATGGGGCAGCTGTACTTCGCGTGGTGTTGTACGACTAAACTGGCGACTGGTTAAGATGCCACTGCATCTGATTGACTATGTAGTAGTGCACGAACTCGCCCACCTGCTTGAAATGAACCACTCCGCCGCATTCTGGCGTATCGTAGAAAGTGCCTGCTCTGACTACACACAACGCCGTATTGAATTGCGTCAGCACAGAATCAGTGAATAACCGTATAACAACAACTAACACTCACAGGGGAAAACCAGCATGACCAAATTAAAACTGCACTGGCAAATTCTCATTGCACTAATTCTGGCTGCTATTGCAGGCTCGCTGGCAGGAAAAGATAGCGCAATATTAGGAGTTACCTTTTATTCCGTGTTTGATTTTATCGGCACGCTGTTTTTGAATGCCCTGAAAATGCTGGTTGTCCCTCTGGTGGTGTCATCCATTATCGTTGGTATTGCGGGTATCGGCTCGGGCACTGCATTCCGTAAGCTAGGCTTAAAAACGCTAATGTATTACGTCACAACCAGTCTATTCGCCATATTAATTGGGCTTATGGTCGTCAACATGGTGGCACCGGGAATAGTCGATGGCGAACCCGCAAAACACTTAGTTGGATTGTCTGAAAACAGCGCTGACATCGCCGCTAAAGTAGAAGGAAAGGGCACGGGCGATCTAGTCGGAATCTTTCTGCGCATGGTGCCCAGCAATGTAGTTTCGGCAGCGGCGGATGGGCAGATGCTAGGCCTAATATTTTTCAGCTTATTGTTTGGTTTCTTCATGACCAAGATTGAAAAGCCCTATGCAGAAAGCATGTACAACTTCTGGCAGTCCACTTTCCAGGTCATGATGAAAATCACTGATTGGATAATGAAGTTCGCGCCCATCGGGGTATTTGGCTTGGTAGCCAAAGTCGTCGCCAGCACTGGCTATAGCGCTATTGTGCCTTTGGCTTGGTTCTTTTTCAGTGTGATTGCGGCATTGGCGGTGCATTTTTTAGTTGTACTTCCCCTGCTGCTAATCCTAGTGGGGCGAGTCAACCCGCTACGCCATTACCGCGCCATGGCACCTGCGCTGCTCACTGCATTTTCGACCAGTTCGTCTGCGGCGACATTGCCTCTCACCATGGAATGCCTAGAAAAAAATGCGGGAGTGTCCAACCGTGTCACCAGCTTTGTACTGCCTTTGGGGGCCACTGTAAACATGGATGGCACAGCGTTGTATGAATGTATTGCGGCGATGTTCATCGCCCAAGCCTATGGCATTGAACTGGGCTTCGTGCAGCAATTTACTATCGTGCTAATGGCCTTAGCCACTTCTATCGGCGTAGCCGCTATCCCTTCTGCCAGCCTAGTTGCGATTGCAATAATTCTGGGATCAATTGGCTTACCTGTAGAGGCCATAGGATTAATTCTAGCGGTAGACCGGATACTGGATATGTGTCGCACCTCGGTCAATGTATTCAGCGATTCATGCGGAGCAGTCATCATCGCGCGAGTTACTGGAGAAAAAGGCGTGCTCGGCGAGACTTAAATGGCAAGGGCCACTAAAATCAAACACAAGCGGCCCTTCAACAGGACTTAGCCTGAGATTTTCTTCATGTTTTGGATGATGCCAGTCAGTTGATTCTGAAGCTTGGTCTCTTCGGATTTGGTGTTGATAATGTAAGATACCCCGTTCTTGATGAAGTTGAAAAAGAAGTTTTCTTCTTCCTTGGCTATCGAGACCATCGGCAAAGCCTTATCTAAATTATCTAGCATGACTGCAAATTCCAGCTTCATTCTGCTCTTGTCCTGACTCTGGTTCGGACTAATTTCACTTAGCGCTCCGGTGATGTCATCTATTACCTGCTTGACGTCCATGCCACGCCGCCCTGATTCATTCTCCGCAGCTTTCCCGTTGGCCTTCATTTTTGTGCCTTCCAACAATTTCTGGATATTGGCTTCCTGGTTCTGAAGTCCACTCTCATCAAATTGAGCATTCAGAATATTCTCTATTCCACTTCTGACAATCTCAAACAGGACTTCATCATCCTTCTTGTTTACCGCAATCTTCAGCAAGGCCTTCTCAACCTTATCCAGAAAGATAGAAAATTCCTGCGCTCTTCCGTTCCTACTCTTGAGCATAGCCGGATTGACTTCATTCAGCACCTCAGAAACCTCATTGATTACCTGTTCAATAACTTCGCCATGTCGACGTAATTCATTTTCTGCAACAATCCCGTTGGCTCTCATTTCCGCAGCCTCTAGGAGCATTGAGAGGTGGTCGCGCAATCGTCCACAGAGATCCTGATCTTCTATAGGCATGTTATCCACCAACAGGGCAACGTGCGGGTAGTGGATGGATATTCTGCTCTTGAATTGGACAATACGATCCATCCCGATCATGTGGTCAATAACTGAAATATCCAGCGGGCTCGCCAAGCCTTTCTTGGTCAGAGAAAGACTTTTATCCTGTGTGCGCACCTGAACGATTCCATCCAATCCATAAAGGGAAAGACCGTACAGTATTGCCTGAGCAAGACCCATCTCATCTCTACTGGCGTTGAATTTTTTCATGGATTCGAGCAAGGCACCCATTTCAGCCATGCTGGTCATCGCGGTCATCGCCGTGGTGGTTGCATAACCGACCATTTCCTTGAGTTGGGAGCGCTCGGCAATAACACCCAGAAGATGAGCAATCTTTGCTTTCAACTCCTGCGAATCAAACGGCTTGGTCACGTAATCACTGCCACCCGCCTCATAGCCTTTCAAACGCTCCTCTATCTGGTCATGGGCAGAAACAAAAACTACAGGAATGGATTTCGTTGCATCCTCCCGCTTAAGTCGACGGCAGGTTTCATAGCCGTCCATTCCGGGCATTTGGACATCGAGCAGGATCAATGCAGGGGGATCGAGTTGCACCCGCATAAGGGCATCAACACCGTCTTCTGCCATAACGAGTTGGTAACTTTCGCTCAGGACATCTTCGATAAGTTCACGCACGAAGGAATCATTGTCCACTACTAGAATTTTTGCTTTGTCGTTCATTTAACGATGTTCCCACAATTAGATTTCAATTTTATTCGTATAACTTCATTGCTCAGCTTGTGAGCAGGAGCATGATGCATGTGACAATCCGCTGTTAAGTAAGTTTCCGCTTTATTTCCACTTCAATCTGCAACAGCAATGGACGCATTTGCGACCCTATGCTCTGCGCCGCCTTCATATCTCCACTTTTTCCTGCCTGCTCTAGCGCCTGACAAAAATCACCGAATGACACTGCACCGACAAATCCGGCAGAAGACCTAGCCCCATGCCCTAGCGCCTCCAGCGCAGAGGCATCCTCCCTACTCATCGCGCCGTCGATCTCGTCCAAGCTTTGCTGGGCAGATGCTAAAAACCGGAAAGCAAATTTCCTGAGTTTTTCTACATCGTCGCCGACTGTCTTTGCCAGAATCGAAAGATCAACGAGGGTCGAGTTAGCACCGGAGTCTGTCCCAACTAACTCACCTGAGTCTGCCTCAACTAGCTCAATGGCTTTTGGGCTTGTATCTGTATCAGTCCGCAGCGTCAAGCACTGTGCCAGCGTCATGTAAAACTGACTAGGCAGGAAAGGCTTGGTGATAAAATCATTCATGCCTGCAGCAAAGCAGAGATCCCGTTCTGCCTGCATAATGTTTGCGGTCAGCGCGATAACCCGCGTATTAGTCAGCAGCGGATCAGCACGGATAAGCCGAGTCGCCTCTAGGCCATCCATCTCGGGCATCTGCATGTCCATCAGCACGCAATCAAAATGCGCCTTGCGCAAGCACTCAAGCGCTTCTATTCCATTGTTGGCTATCGTAACTCTAGCTCCGGCTTGTTCGAGTATTTCGCAAGCCACTTCCTGATTATATGGGATGTCCTCCGCCAGTAGAATTGATACACCTCGAATCACTTCAATATCAGTCGATTGCAAGCCGGCGAGATGTGCTGGAGCATAGACCTGTACCTCTTCCCCTTCTTTCAGTTTCTCAAGGCGGGCCGTAAACCAGAAGGTGCTACCCTTGCCGAGTTCACTCTCGACGCCAACCTCCCCACCCATCATGTGAGCGAATTGTTTTGAAATCGCTAGCCCGAGCCCTGTTCCGCCATATTTTCTCGAAGTGGAGGAATCCGCCTGCTGGAAAGATTGAAACAGTTTAGATTGTTGCTCTAGCGTCAGACCTATGCCCGTATCCTCTACTTCCAAGCGCAACAGGATGTCTGAATCTGTTTCATCCAGTCTTTTCATGCGAATACTGATCTTGCCTTGTTTGGTAAATTTGATCGCGTTGTTAGCATAATTGACCAGCACTTGACCGATACGTTGAAAATCTCCGCGTAGCTGCTCGGGAACCGCTGTGTCCATGTCCAAAACCAACTCTAGGTTTTTACTTGCTGCATAGCTCCCAATCAGGACCGTAATATTCTCCAGCAGTCGAGCTGTTTTGAACACTGCGGTTTCAAGCTCAAGCTTTCCCGCCTCGATTTTGGACAGATCGAGAATGTTGTTGACCACCCCCAGCAGATGATTGCCTGCAAAATGCACCTTGCCCAGATAGCCTAATATCTTGTCGTCAGTTGCCACTCTCCTCGCCAGATAAGACATACCGATGATGGCGTTCAACGGAGTGCGGATTTCATGGCTCATGTTGGCAAGAAAATCGCTCTTCGCCCGATTGGCCTCTTCCGCCGCTTGCTTCGCCTGCTGCAGCAATTCGGTTGCCGTCTTCTTTTCGGTGATGTCCTCTTTGGTGGTAATGAAATGGGTGATCTCTCCTATTTCATTGCGTACGGGCGAAGTATTGGTGGACTCCCAATAAATTTGCCCATTTTTCTTTTTGTTGCGGATCTCGCCCCGCCATTCTTTTCCTGAGGTAATAGTCTGCCAAAGTTCGGCGTAAAACCCTTCCGGCATTAACTCGGCGTGAAGGATGCTCGTGCTTTGGCCTGTCACCTCATCAGCGGTGTAACCCGTCAGTTCTTGGAACTTTGGGTTCACATATTGAATCGCTCCCCTTGCGTCAGTGATGATATTCGCCACAGGGCTTTGCTCAATTGCACGGGAAAATACCCGCAGGCTCTGCGTGGACTCACTCAGTTGCAGCAGTGAGCTTTCTGCCGTTGCATTGGCATCGCGCAAAGCAAGCTCGATCTGTTTGCGTTCAGTAATGTCTTGCATTGTTCCCAGCATGCGTATCGCCTGTCCTGCCTCATCAAATTCAACCTTCCCTTTCGAAGTGCAACTCAGTTCTTTCCCGCTGCCGAGAACAAGTCTGCAATCGAAATCAAGTACCCCATCTCCCTGTAGCGCCGTTTGAACGGCACTTTGCAGAGAAGCCCTGTCCTCCGGATGAGCGAAACCCTGATACATTTCAAAAGAAGGAGTTACAGAGCCTGGAGCAAGCTCCAGAAGGCGGAAGGCTTCATCACTCCAAAGCAATTCGCCCGTTACCGGGTTCCAATCCCAGATTCCGACTTTACCCACCGCCGTGGCAAAGTCATATCTCTCCTTGGTGTGATTCAGTTCATTCTCAACACGTTTGTGCTCACTGATATCTCGGACCACGCTGAATATCAACTTGCCCTCTTCTGTTTCTATAGAAACCAGATTGATGTCTACGGGAAATTCGTGGCCATCCTTGCTTACTCCACATAGCTCACGCGCAACTAATATCTTGTCTTTGCTGCTGCTCCTAGCATGTCCGTCGCGCTTTCCTACATGGCCGAGTCGATAACGTTCAGGTATTAAAATCTCGAGTTCGTGTCCGATCATTTCTTCTCGCTCATAATCAAACATAACTTCAGCCTTGCGGTTGACCATGGTGATGATGCCATCTAAATTGGAAATCACCATGGCATCGGGGGCAGAATCAATCAGGGTATAAAAGCGTTTCTCGCTGGCAAGCAGCCTCGCCTCGCTTGCCTTGCGCGCAGATATATTATGGAAGCTGATGACCGCATCGAAAACTCGGTCTCCTTCCTGAATGGGGGCCACGGTATATTCGACTGGAATAGCAGAGCCGTCCTTATGCCAAAACACTTCGCTCTCAATCCTGAGCTCGGCTCGATTTTTGCAAGCCGTGATTATTGGGCACTCGTCAACAGAATACGACGTACCATCTGGCTTGGAATGGTGAAGCAGAACATGGGCATGCTTCCCGATCAACTGCTCCGGCTCATACCCCAGCATGTGGCAGGCTGCTGGATTGACGAAAGTAATACGAAGTTCATCATCGACGGCATACACACCATCGCTCAAGGTATCTAAAATCTGCATGGTACGTCTTTCGGCAGAACTCGCCTCCGACACTCGCTGTTCCAACTCTTTGACCAGCGATTTTTCATTATCCTTGGCTGCGCTCAACTTTCGCACTGCAATGCCTGCTATTGCAAACACAAATAACAGAATGATTGCATTAATCGCCCATATCATGTTCCTCAGCTTAGCTAGCGGGGCTAACACCTCATCGGCGCGGATGTGAACCATGATGCAACCGCCATAGTCCTGCACTTGCAGGTAAGACATCGCCGTTGCTACGTTGGTGTAGTCCGGCGCGATAATGAAAGACTCCCCTTTGCCAGCTAGGCAGCTACGCATCGCCTCCGTGCCTATGGCATGGTCTGCATTAAATGGGTAACGCAACGCGGTCAATGCTCGCCCGGTGTTATCCACTAAAAAACTTTCGCCCGTCTCCCCGAATGAACTCCCTTTACCGTATAAAGCATCAAGCAAGTGAAACTTGCCTGCCATAAGCAATGTTCCAATATCCCCCCCTCCTGAGCGGATAGTTTGCGCTAGCAGATAAATTCGTACGCCATCCGCTGTACGCTCGAGGATGCGCGATGATCCATCTTGCGCCTGCGCTGCTTGGCGTATCAATCTATCCTTAAATCCTTGAGGAAATTTCCCACCCGATAAGTAAGGCCTGCCTTTTGAACCGGCTAATATCCAAGCAGAATAGTCTGGGGATTTGTTAAGCAAATTAGCCAATATCTTGGGGTCTGATGCCCGTCTGCGGAAGAACTTTTCCACGCTCTCATTACGCGCAAGCAGTTGCAGCTCTGATTTGTGTTTGTCGATAACCATCCGAGTCATCTGTTCGCGGTCACGGGCCAGATTATCCAGACGTAGCTCAACTTGCTGCATGTGATAAGAATGTTCATGATGGTATATCCAGTAACTCAGGACACCCATAGGAAGCATGACAAAGAGCGTCAGTCCGGCAAACAACCGCCAAAATCGTCTAGTTTCACTTTTCATGAATTTCATTCTCTGATGATTGTGTGAATTTAATGCGGGCTAGCATAATGTTTCTGACCCATTTTTATATATTGAGCCACTAGCGTCCGTACATTTAGTTGAATAAATTCAGTTGGTTATTAATTGGCGCTGAGTCCACTTGCATCTCCGAATTTTTAAGCAATTGATCGAGTGGAGTTTTCTCGAAAAGAGTGAGGCTCAAAATCTGTAGAATTGTGTAAAGTGAAGCCTCGGTATTGAGCCGTTTTTTGACGATGGCGACCAAGACGTAAACTGTGATGGCAATCCATATTTGTGTCTTCACTGCGTTCTCGGTTGTGCCGTAAAACTTTTTGATTCGAAGATGCTGCTTGATCCACGTGAAGAACAGCTCGACCTGCCAGCGGCAACGATAAAGCTGAGCGATAGTCAGCGCAGGCAAGTCGAAGTTGTTGGTCAGAAAAACCAGATGCTTGTCGTGTTCGGCATCGTAGAACTTGATGCGACGAAGATGCTGAGGGTAATCTTTGCAAGCCTTTGGAGCGGTCAACGCAATGGTCTGATCGCAACGCAGGCCCGTGGCGTTGTCCACGGCGCGCGAGTAAACGCGACGGCAGAGTAGGTTGGATTTGCCGCGAATCACGAAAAATGCCTGTGCTTGATGCAAGGTGAACCAGCGAGCGAAATCGGTGAAGCCGCGATCCATGATGTAAAAGCTGCCCGCTTCGGGAATCAGGATGTCGAGTACATTGACCTCGTGCATCTTGCCGTCGCTGATGTGAATGAAGGTTGGGATATTGCCGCGCAGATCGAGCAGCGTATGCATCTTGACCGCTGCTTTCGCGTGGCGAAAGTGAGCCCAAGGAAAGACGCTTAAGCACAGGTCGATAGTCGTGGTATCGAGTGCGTAGACGGTCTGCTCTAGCTCCACGGCAAAGCTGTCTTGTGAATAGAGTTCGCGCGCCACTTTGATTTGGCTGAGCGCAAAATCTTGATAGATGCGCCAATCGCGAGATTCGTTCGCATCGGCCAGCGTACTCTTGGCAATGTTGCCTCGAATACCTAAGTGATAGAGCTTGCTCTGATGTGCGCGCAAACAAGTTTCGATGTCGCGCAGGCTCTCGCGGTACGTAAGCTGCGCGAAGGCTAGGCAGAGGAACTGCTCGAGATGTGAAAATGTAAGCGTCGGATATCGGCTTGGATACTTGGCTACGCACTGACGAAATGTATGTAATGGCAGGTGTCCCATCAATTGAGCAAACACGAGTTTCCCTGTGTGCATATCCAGACTCCGGGCAAAAATCGGAAGTCTGCTGCAAGTTGAAATCGGTTACAAAAAAATATGGCATTTAGTAAATTACATTCAATTGGTTACGATGCGTCTAAATGCAAATCTCCGGACACTAGTGATATTGAGCCTATTAATTGGGGCAATTTACTTACTGAGCTCCTAGCATTTGATAACAAGAGCAAAACGAGAGACCATTCTTAATGGCTGCATGTAATTTGTAGTAAGTACGACAATAGTTCAAGTTTGAATAGTACAACTTTATTCAGCATGCTGCTCGACCTGAAATCCCATTTGCAAGTTAACGACATTTAATTTTCTAACGACGAAAAACATTCCGTACGTGTACCCAGACAGCGGGTTAACGCTGATATTAGAGTCACTTTCGATGGCGTTGATCTAGCGGAAAATACTGGCAAAACGGATTGCCGAGATATTGGGCTTTATCCGCAACGGGTATGGACAGTGTTCAAGCACTGGATTGAAAGCCTGCATGAATCTGCTTAGGATAGGCAACTACTTCAGCATGCCCTGCTTCTCAATAAACTGGACGATTTTTTCTACTCCTTGTCCTGTTTTTAGGTTGCTAAACAGAAAAGGCCGTTCTCCACGCATACGTTTAGCATCCCTATCCATCACCTCCAAGGAAGCGCCCACATAGGGTGCCAAGTCGATTTTGTTAATGATTAAAAGATCCGAACGGGTAATGCCAGGCCCGCCTTTACGCGGGATCTTTTCACCGGCACTGACATCAATGACGTATAGCGTGAGGTCGGAGAGTTCTGGGCTAAAAGTCGCAGAAAGATTGTCACCGCCACTTTCGACAAATATCACATCCAGACCTTCGAAGCGTCGGCCCAGTTGATCGACAGCTTCGAGATTCATGGAGGCATCTTCACGAATGGCAGTGTGCGGACAGCCACCTGTTTCCACCCCGATAATTCGCTCCGCTTCCAGTGCACCGTTGCGAGTCAGGAATTCAGCGTCTTCTTTGGTATAGATGTCGTTGGTGACAACTGCAATGTTGTACACATCACGAAGCCGTTGGCACAAAGCAAGCGTCAGCGCGGTCTTGCCGGAACCAACAGGGCCGCCAATACCGATACGCAGGGTTTCTTTTTTATTCATTTAGAGCATTCTTTCAATAAAATATTTCATGACCTGAACATGCGACTGTACTGAGTTTCATGGCTGCATCCGGCCAAGGCGAGACTAGGTGCAAAATTACTTATTTCCTCATCCTTTAAAGAACAAGCCCTTGCCACCAATCCAGACAAACGAGCTCCCACGGACAGCAACATGCGCTGTCCATCGGTCTGACCCAGCGGAATCGCTTTCATTGACACACTCACCTGATTCTCCAACCATGACCAAGCATAAGCCTGCACTGCGGCAGCAAGCGGAATATTCCAGATACTAACCGCGCAAGCGTAGGCGACAGGGAAGCTAACCGGAGTCAGCGTCTGGAGGCCTCCGTGAACAAAAGGTTTGCCGGTGTCCAAAGATTCAAGTAAACGTGACAGGGAATAGCCCATTTGCAGTGTCTCGGCATGTGATTCCGCAGTCTCCCTACCTGCACAAAAAACTTCATTCCAGTGCTCTATCTGCGAACGATCATCCGCACGCCACGCCTGACACATACGCCAAAAAACGGGCAGTTCGAAGCTGCACAAAGAGTATTCCAATACATCAGTTATCCATATCTCAGCGCTGGCTAGATCGAATACAGTGCCCTCCTCAATTGCCCATTCTAGTCCTTGCGAATAGCTATATGCGCCAACCGGAAGCATGGGACTGGCAAGTTGAAGCAATCGAGAAAGGGCTGTTGCATCAATCATCCTAAAAACCTCACCACAGAGACACAGAGACACAGAGAGAAGCGAAGCCTCAACAATTTACAGGCGTGGCGGCAATTAGCTAGGAAAGCGATGAGGGCTGTTGTGTTTACTCTGCATATCTGTGGTTCAACTGCGGCGTTAAGAACCATGGCTTTTTCTTTGACGTTGCGGCGGACGGATCAATGCGGCAGGTTCATCATCTTGTTGATGACGATGACCGCCACCATAAGCCCCAGCTTCCGGCTCAAACGCTGCATTCTGATTTCCTACATAAACACCCAGACCGAGTAGCATTTCCTTCAACACATGATCCTGCTCTAAGCGTAACCAACCATCGCCGATTTGCAACGGGATATGCCGATTGCCCAGATGATAGGCGGCACGCATAAGTTGAATCGGCGTGTCTGCTGTCACGCGCATGACGGGTTCATCTGCGGCCACGACCAGTACGATGCGCCCGTCGCTGCCTCGCAAGCGATCCCCACCGCGCAGAATAGTGCCGCGCTCTAGAAACAATCCGGCCTCCTCGCCGGATTCCAGTGTGATACGCAGCCGACTTTTCTGGCGACGCTCAAAAGGCAAAATCAGCTTGTCATCATGCCCCTCGCCGTGCGGGAGCTGTTCGCTAATATTCAGCATCAGAATAAAAAGTAGCGTTGCGCCATTGGCAATGAACTGGCTGGTTCGCACATCAGCAACTGACCATCCGCGTGTACTAGATAAGTTTCGGGATCAACCGTAATTTCGGGTGCGTAATCATTGTGGATCATGTCTTTCTTGCCGAGTTTGCGGGTGTTTTTCACCGCCGACAAAGGCTTCTTCAAAGCCAAAGCTTTAAGCTGTGGATTATCCAGCGCGGCTTGCGAAACAAAGGTCAGCGAGCTAGCTGGCAACGCTCCACCAAATGCACCGAACATCGGACGATAATGCACAGGTTGTGGTGTGGGAATGGAGGCGTTTGGATCGCCCATTGCAGCGGCAGCAATCATGCCGCCTTTGAGTATCAGGCTAGGCTTCACGCCAAAGAAAGCCGGTTTCCACAACACAAGATCCGCCAGCTTGCCGATTTCAATACTCCCCACTTCGTGAGCAATGCCGTTCGCTATTGCTGGGTTGATGGTGTATTTGGCTATATAGCGTTTAGCACGAAAATTATCGTTGTGAGTGCCATCACCCGGCAATGCACCACGTTGCTGCTTCATTTTGTGTGCGGTTTGCCAGCAGCGCAAAATCACCTCACCTACCCGTCCCATGGCCTGCGAATCGCTGGAAAACATGCTGAGCGCACCCAGATCATGCAAGATGTCTTCGGCTGCGATGGTTTCGCGGCGAATACGGCTTTCCGCGAATGCCACGTCTTCGGCAATAGCTGGATCGAGATGATGGCAGACCATCAGCATATCCAGATGTTCATCAATGGTATTGATGGTAAAAGGCCGCGTCGGATTGGTAGATGAAGGCAGCACATTGGGCAAACCTGCCAGCTTGACGATGTCCGGTGCGTGACCACCGCCCGCACCCTCGGTATGGTAAGTATGGATGGTGCGTCCCTTGAAAGCGGCCGCCGTGGTTTCGACAAAGCCCGATTCATTCAAGGTGTCGGTATGAATAGCCACCTGCACATCGTATTTCTCTGCTACTGACAAACAGTTATCAATCGCTGCTGGTGTCGTGCCCCAGTCTTCGTGCAGTTTCAAGCCCATCGCTCCGGCTTCGATTTGCTCTATCAACGGATCTGGCTGCGAGACATTGCCCTTGCCAAGAAAACCTATATTCATTGGAAAAGCATCCGCTGATTGCAGCATGCGATGGATATGCCAAGGGCCGGGTGTGCAAGTGGTTGCAAACGTCCCCGTTGCTGGGCCAGTACCACCGCCTATCATGGTGGTAACTCCCGACATTAGCGCTTCTTCTATTTGCTGCGGACAAATAAAATGAATATGGGTGTCTATGCCACCAGTGGTAACAATCATGCCTTCGCCAGCGATGATTTCCGTGCCTGCACCGATAGCGATTGTGACACCCGGCTGAATGTCGGTATTGCCGGCTTTGCCAATGGCAGAAATACGTCCATCCTTGAGGCCAATGTCGGCTTTAACAATACCCCAATGGTCTAAAATTAAAGCATTGGTAATGACGGTATCAACCACTTCATTCGAGGTTTTTTGCCCTTGCCCCATCCCGTCGCGTATCACTTTGCCACCGCCGAATTTCACTTCCTCACCATAGATCGTGAAGTCGCGCTCTACTTCGATAAACAAATCGGTATCGGCCAGACGCACCCGATCTCCAACGGTGGGGCCGAACATTTCCGCATATGCGCGACGACTTATTTTGACTGACATGGTGCTCTCCAGAATACTAGGGTTGCCGCTGATTAATTCGTCATTCCCGCGAAGGCGGGAATCCAGCGCCTTAATTAAAAATACATTTTTTGCGTAATAAAAAACAGCAAAGCCGAATAAATCAGCGTTTCCCCTAGCGGTTTTTTGCAGTTTTGCGGGCACTAAAACGGCGTGCGCCCCAGATGCCAATAACAATCGCGATAGCCGCCATCGCCAGATGATCCGGCTCGCTCAACAAATGAACTAGCCCAGCTAACAACCCCATGTGATGTTCTCCGGGATGAGCCAAGGCGCTGAGCGGTGTCAGCAAGAATAGTGCAGTAATTATTTTGCCTAACATTTTGTATCTCCTTGTAGAGTGTTCACTAAATCAAACCTTAAAGCTGCAGTTAAACCACAGCATCCCTCGCCTTCCTGGCTCACACCATGGGTGATTGTAAGCTGTTGATGTTTCGCTTTTCTCTGTGCCTCTGTGGTGAGGTTTTTAGCTTAAAGCGCGCCCATTACACGCCCTTGAAATCCGAATACTTTGCGTTCGCCATCCAGCGCCACCAGTTGCACTTTGCGCGACTGGCCCGGTTCAAAACGGATTGCCGTTCCCGCAGCAATGTTCAGACGATAGCCGCGCGCTAGTGTGCGATCAAAGTTCAGCGCATCATTTGCTTCTGCGAAATGGTAGTGCGAGCCAACTTGTATAGGGCGGTCGCCAGTATTCGACACTTCGACATCTAAAACTTGTCGTCCTGCATTGAGTTCGATATCGCCATCCAATGTCACTATTTCTCCGGGAATCATAGCTAGCTCCTCAAATAATCGGGTGATGTACGGTGACCAGTTTGGTTCCGTCTGGGAAAGTGGCTTCGACTTGAATTTCCGGGATCATTTCAGCAATACCATCCATGACATCATCGTACGAAAGCAAGGTAGTGCCGTAGCTCATCAATTCAGCCACCGTGCGCCCATCACGCGCGCCTTCCAGAATCGCAGCGGAAATATAGGCGACGGCCTCGGGGTAATTCAGTTTTAGCCCCCTAGCTTTACGCCGCTCTGCCAATAGGCCGGCGGTGAACAGCAGGAGTTTGTCTTTTTCTCTTGGAGTCAGTTCCATATTGATCCTCTATATTTTCAGTTCATTTCACCCTAAAAACCTCACCACAGAGACACAGAGGCACAGAGAAAAGCGAGGGGTACTGTTGTTTTTACTCTGTGTCTCTGATGAAACTACTAGCCAATCGACTAAAGCTGGCAAATACACCAGCCAAGTCGCTGGTTATGTGGTTCAATTACGGTTTTAAGCTCATGTATTCCAAATTCTGGGGCGCTGTGCTGCAACGCTCGCATAAGTTGGTCGCAATATCGCCCATAGCGCTTCGAAATAATGCCGCGCTTCTTGCGCACTGTGTCCTAAATAACGTCCAACAAAAACTTCCGGCAAAGCAGTTACCCCCACTCGCCCCTCATCCGATGGCACAACAGCACGACAACTTTCCAATATATGCGCTGGTGTCATACCTACCGCGACCACAAATGTTGCGCTCACCGGACAGCCCCGCAAACCCACTGGAGAGCTCAGTAATTTATCACCACCTTGCAAGCTGGCATGCTCTCCCCAGATTAAACGTGAAGCGCGATAAATCTGCAAACTCTGGCGCAACTTTCCTTCACGGAATTGCTCACCACATGCCTGCCGTCCTAAACAGGTGATTTCCCAGCCTGCATAGCGAGCCGACTCGGCAAGGTCTACTCGTGCATCCCATGTCACTTGCGCTGCATCATATAAAATATTTTCCTGCGGCAACCATTCCAGCACAGCATCTTCATCTGCACTTAATTCAATCTTCTGCGTAGCTTCAGCACCATTTGCCTTGTACCACTTGCCCGCACCCGGCGTGGTCAGCAGCGCATGCGCGCCCTCACCCACACTCGCCTGTATTTTCAGGCGATCCCCGCCAGCCACACCGCCCGGCGGATGCAAGATAATCGCGTGACAGATACCCTCTCCCTCTGGATGAAGTGATTTCTGCACTACCAGCGGCCCGCGATGGCTGCGCTGCGTTAATAAGCTACGAGTGCCGCGCTGGGAAAACCCCAAGCTCAATTCTGCTTCCCAGACTGCGTGCCCGCTAGGGTTCAATTCGACTGTTGTTTGCATACCTCATAGTGCCACGAAATCACGAACATTATCCTTATCCATGTCCACGCCTGCGCCTTGTTTAATCACCTGACCACGTGACATCACTAGATAATGATCCGCCAGTGCGCGCGCAAAATCGTAATATTGCTCTACCAGCAAAATGGCCATATCACCACGCTGCGTCAACGTGCGAATGACACGCTCAATATCTTTAATGATAGAAGGCTGAATACCTTCCGTAGGCTCGTCTAATATGAGTAATTTTGGACGCGACACCAGTGCACGCGCGATAGCGAGTTGTTGCTGTTGACCGCCGGAGAGATCGCCTCCACGCCGGTGTAGCATGTCTTTCAAAACCGGAAACATTTCAAACACATCTGCTGGAATAGTAGAGGCAGATTTGCCTTTTACCACCGCCAGCCCCATCAGCAGGTTTTCTTCTATAGTCAGGCGCGGAAATATTTCTCGTCCCTGTGGCACATACGCCATGCCCGCAGCAGCGCGACCATATGTGGGCATGCTAGTAACGTCACGCGCATCAAAAGCAACCGTCCCGCTTTTGATCGGCAATACCCCCATCAAGCATTTCAGCAAGGTAGTTTTACCCACTCCGTTACGCCCTAACAAAACGGTACACGCGCCCATCGGGGCTGAAAATGCCACATCGCGTAAAATATGACTACCACCGTAGTATTGATTGAGCCCTGTCACTTCAAGCATATTACCTTCCAAGATACACCTCGATTACTTTCTCGTCGTTCTGCACCTTGTTCATATCACCCTCCGCCAATACGCTACCTTCATGCAATACCGTCACTTTGCGTGCGATGCTGGTAACAAAGTCCATGTCATGTTCGACCACGACGATAGAGTGCTTGCCTGCCAGCGTGTTGAGAAGCTCGGCCGTACGCTCTGTTTCTTGATCCGTCATGCCTGCCACAGGTTCATCCAACAACAATAACTGCGGTTGTTGCGCCAGCAGCATGCCGATTTCCAACCATTGTTTTTGTCCATGGGAAAGCAATCCGGCACGGCCACTCGCGTGCTCTTGCAAAGCGATTGTTTCCAAAATGGCGTAAATGCTGTCGCGCTCTTCCCCACTCAATTTACCGAATAGCGAATGCCAGATACGCTTATCTGTTTTGAGCGCCAGCTCCAGGTTTTCAAACACCGTGTGCTGCTCGAAGACCGTTGGCTTCTGAAATTTTCGTCCAATTCCAGCCTGCGCAATTTGCGGCTCGGTCATACTAGTCAAATCCATAGTCTGACCGAAAAACAGGCTGCCCGAATCAGGGCGAGTCTTACCGGTAATGACATCCATCATGGTCGTTTTACCCGCACCATTAGGGCCGATGATGCAGCGCAGTTCGCCCACATCCACCGAAAAACTCAATTTATTCAGCGCGCGAAAGCCATCAAAACTAACCGTCACATCATCAAGGTAAAGCACCACACCGTGAGAAGTATCCAGCACACCGCGCTGATACATATGACTTCCCTCGCCACCCTGATTCTTGAGTGGGGTATCGTGTATCGCGCTCATGAACGTTTCTCCATGAGTTTTTTAGCTAAGCCCATCACGCCATTTGGCAAATAAATTGTAGACACAATAAACAGCAGACCTAGGAAATACAGCCAGTATTCAGGGAAGCTGCCAGTAAACCAGCTCTTTGCCCCCACCACAAATCCGGCACCTAAAATCGGACCGACTAATGTGCCACGACCACCGACCGCAGCCCAAATAGCAATTTCAATCGAGTTGGCGGTAGACATTTCGCTAGGGTTGATGATGCCGACCTGCGGCACATACAAAGCACCCGCAACACCACACATCATGGCGGACAACGTCCAGATCGCCAGCTTGTAATGCAGCGGGTTATATCCCGAAAACATCACCCGAGATTCAGCATCACGAATAGCCGTCAACACCCGCCCAAATTTACTCTCGACGATACGACGCGACATCCACAGCATGGCAAGCAAGGTCAATCCACTCAAAGCAAACAGCAGTACTCGCATCTCCGAAGTGGCAATGGGCACACCGAGCAGGCGCTTAAAGTCGGTAAATCCGTTGTTGCCGCCAAAGCCCGTTTCATTGCGAAAGAACAGCAGCATAAAGGCATAAGTCATCGCCTGAGTGATGATAGAAAAATACACCCCCTTGATGCGCGAACGGAAAGCAAACCAGCCGAAAACAAAGGCCAACACGCCCGGCACTAGAACGACTAACAGCATCGCCACTATAAAATGCTCGGTCCCCGCCCAATACCAGGGGTATGTTTTCCAGTCGAGGAACACCATGAAGTCTGGCAAATTACTGTGATACACCCCGTCAGTGCCGATTTGACGCATTAAATACATACCAAAAGCATAGCCCCCCAAAGCGAAGAACAAGCCGTGACCTAAACTAAGAATACCGGTATAGCCCCAGATCAAATCCATCGCCAACGCCACCATGGCATAGCACAGTATTTTACCGCTGAGAGAAACGGTGTAATCCGAGACATGAAAAATACTACCCTCGGGTACAGCCAAATTTAGCAGCGGTATCAAAACACACAAAAACACGATAGCAACGGCATAGCCTAGCCATTGCGAGCTACCCATCATGCGTAGTAAAAATGGTTTATAAGCGGATGTCATTAGGACCTCAATCCACAGAACGCCCCTTCAAAGCAAATATGCCTTGAGGACGCTTCTGTATGAAAATTATGATGATGACGAGCACGATGATTTTGGCCAGCACTGCACCAGAAAAACCTTCTAAGAATTTGGTGGCAATGCCCAGTCCCAATGCCGCATAGACTGCACCTGCAAGCTGACCAACACCGCCCACCACTACAACCATAAAGGAATCTACGATGTAGGTTTTACCAAGGTCCGGTCCAACATTGCCGATCTGCGCCAACGCCACCCCAGCGAGCCCAGCGATACCGGAACCCAGCCCGAACGCCCAAGCATCTACACGCGCCGTATTCACGCCCACGCAGCCAGCCATGCTACGATTTTGCGTGACGGCGCGCACAAACAGTCCAAGACGAGTCTTGTTGAGCACAGTCCACACCAACAGCAACACTGACAAAGAGAATACGATGATGGCAATTCGGTTATAGGGCAGCACTAGATTAGACGCTAGCTCGATACCGCCCGACATCCAACTAGGATTTTCAACCCGCACATTTTGCGCGCCGAATATGGTGCGCACCGACTGCATTAACACCAAACTAATGCCCCAAGTAGCCAGCAAAGTTTCCAATGGTCGCCCGTACAGATGACGAATTACCGTGCGCTCCATCACCATACCAATCAGCGCCGTCACCATGAACGCAACTGGAATGGCAACCAGTACGTAAGCATCAAACCATCCCGGCAAGTAATCTCGGAACAGATTTTGCACAATATAGGTGGCATAAGCGCCCAGCATCATCATCTCGCCGTGCGCCATATTGATTACGCCCATCAAGCCATAAGTAATGGCAAGCCCCAGAGCAGCAAGCAGCAGAACGCTACCTAAGCTGAGTCCAGTAAATATCGTACCTGCGTATTCGTAATAGGACAGTCGATTATCAATAGCGAGCATGGCAGCAGAGATAGCTTTGCGCACTTCAATATCTGTTTCGCCGCCCTCTTCCATGCGGCTGGCAAGCAACTGCTTCATTTCAGTGCTAGTACTTGATGCCAACTCTTTAGCCGCCTTCATGCGCAGGGCCTTGTCGCTGCTGCTCAGCTCTATCCCAGAGCGAATTTTCACCAGCAAGGCAATAATTTTTTCATCTTTTTCAATTACTTCTGCCTGCCTAACTAAAGACAGAGCAACTTCATAGACATCGGATTCACGTAAAGTTTGCGCAGATTGCAAGCGTATCGCGGCATCCGTGGAGCGCAAGTTAAGCGCCGCAATGGTGGCCTCCAACTGTCCTCGCATACGGTTGTTATTAACCACATCCTCCGCATCAGACGGCAACTTAACGCTCTTCCCCGTGATCGCATCCGTGGCACTACCATCGTCGCCAATTATCAACACTTGCGTACCAGCCAGACTAACACTGTCATCCAGCAACAGCTCCAAAAAAGGAATCGCCTCGGCATCATCGGCTGTCACTATCGTTTTCAATGTTGCAATACGCTGATCGTTATCGTCAGACGCCAGCACCACCATGTCAGTGGGCGCTAATGCATATGCGCTGCTGGCAAATAGCAATTGCCAACCCAGCATCCATGCGATTAATATTTTTTCAATTCGCATTGATTTTAGTACCCGTAATAAATCGTTGCATCTAAGAGGAAGTGAACTTACTTTTGGAGTGCCAGAGTAAAGGCGGAAGGCTTTCGATGAAATACGTCATATTGCGTATATCGTTATCGGACAGAGAGACTTCGAATACGGTCGTCTCTATCTGCTTATGGGGGATAAAACGAAAATCTCACCACAGAGACACAGAAAAAAGCAAAACATCAGCCTATAAACAGCAGTTCAATCCACAGATTTCGCAAAATTAACGCAGATTTTCAATCGCTTGCATATGCTCACCTCAACGCCCAATAGGTGCATCTGAAGTTCAGCATTAAATGTTGTTTAATCGGCGAAAATCTGTGTGGACATTGGGCACAAGAACCTCCTCGAGGTAATCTGCGGACAACTGCTTTTTCTTGGTTTATGGGGGGAATGAACCTAAACAAGGCAAGTTTAAGCTATTTAATGAAAAAAACGGAACAGGTTCGCCTCAATGTAGCGACCTATTAAAACAATTACACCAATTTAGATTTAAATATTTTTTGGTGTAAACGGGCGTGTCTGGTGAAATATTACAGAAAGCATTTTATCAAACACTTCATAAAACTACTTTTTTCATTCAGACTTTGGTTTTGGTTCATATGCAATCTCTGTTTGCGCCTCTCCATGAGGCCGAGACACATCTATAGTAAATCCATTTACGTCTATGGTTTTTTTGCCTACCAAGTTCCCATCAAATGAATGGAGCGTCCTAATTCTATAATATGCGCAAGTTGCGACATGAATTGCATCTTTTGGCTTTATATTTGAGTCCCATACAACATCGCGTGCCATTTCTGCTATTTCTCTTGTCAATGGCTTTAGACTAATAAAGTTATCCAGAAAGAAATTATTCAATGCGGGCCTAAATTTCGGATCCAGTTTTGGAGTTCCCTTTTTATATAAAACTTCAGTGACTGTAAGCGTGGATGTAATAATGTGCGTTGTACCCTTTTGACATGCGGCCCATACATCACGACAGCCTTGATTTTCAGATTGCGGATTATCAGAATCTTCTATGACTCTAAGGAATGCATCAGAATCCCAGTAAACCAGCCGCTTCATGCTGGAATCCCACCATTAAGCAATTTTCGCATTTCAGATAGACTTGGAATTTCAGAAGGCGCAGGGAAATTGATAATTCTAGATGCATGAATACTTACGGGCATTCCATCTTTTCTGTATTTTACTTTGCCAATTACTTCGACTCGTTTCATAAAACTATTAAGCGCAAGAGGCATATCTTTTTCAGCAATCTCACACTTAACCGCGCGCTCGTCTACAACATCATAAATTACAAATCCAAAAGTCCCATGAGCGTCTAACCGTTCCAAAATCCCATCAACGGAACCATCTTCTTCATAGGCTGCCGCCAATAAAGCATCTGCACTTTCTGCTATTACTCTTTCCATTTGTACCGACTCTTCGCGTTTAGACCAAATTCTTACATTTGGATTGACTGCGCCATTTTTTTTAAACAAAGAGGCTAGAGACTTAGCATGACCGATTGCCTTATCGGTAAACTCAATTGGGCGAGTCCCTTTGGCTAACAATCTTATGCCTTGGATCATCACACTTCGCACTTGATCCGCATACATATTATTTTTGCTTGGTAAAACGCCGAGCCCAATACTTCCAGAATATACTTTCACTTGCCAATCATTTTCAGAGACTTTGGTATTGGCTAGATTTTTAGATAGCTCTTTGACTAACTCTAAAAAACTGTCAGATGCTTTTTTATAATCGGCAATAGAAATCACTTCCTCATCTATTTCAAGAGTAATATCTGTTTCAATTTCTGTTAATTTTATTGCCATAGCTAATTTTTCAAATGCTCCAGTTAGAACGATGAATGCGAGTACATCAATCGCTTTCCTGCAATGCCTTTGAGTGCGCTATTCACACGTTGCACTTCATCAATTGCGAGTTTAGCACGATGATTCCAGCGTAAGTCAAATACATTTGCGTAGCGTTGTATATGTTTTTCGCTAACACTATGGAACGTGCCATACAGTCCTCGTTTCAACAAGGCTAAGCTCGACTCAATGGAGTTTGCGGCAACGTCACCACGAGTATATTCTTGGGTCTATGTGATATAGCGAGGGTGGTTCAGTCCCCAGTACAATTCACATAGAGCAGCATTTATGCACATCTGCGCGATGTGTATTCCATTTAATTTGTAATGCTGCGATTCGCTGCTACAATGGGTACATACGACACCATTAGACCAGTACAAGTCCTAGATATTCACACGCTTTTACTTCGTCTTAAAAGTGTGGCGGATTCAGCATTGGCGTTGCCATGACTAATTTCCTTTCAAACTATAGCTGGACCATAATTCATTAACATTGGCTTTTGACGTACATACTTCCGAATAAATCCCGCAAGCATTATTGAGTACATTGCCTCGACGAGACGGGGTACTAGGTAAATCGGAGACATGTATTCTGCAACGGCAATAAAGAGTGCACTAGAAAAGGCCAAAAATATATTCTTCGATTTTGAATTCAATAAACAAAAATGCCGTTGCGGTCATTAACCGCAACGGCATCTAACGACTAGAAATTCAGTTACTTATTACTTAATTTCTGGCTCGTCTTTCTTTACGTCGTTACCTGCAATGTATGGGCTCCAAGGTTGAGCTTTAATCGGCCCTTTGGTTTTCCACACTACATTAAACTGGCCATTAGACTTAATTTCGCCAATGAACACGGGCTTGTGCAGATGATGGTTTTTAGCATCCATTTGGATGGTAAAGCCGCTTGGTGCTTTGAATTTCTGACCACCAACCGCAGCGATAACCTTATCTACGTTTGTTGTGCCAGCTTTCTCAACAGCTTGCTTCCACATGTGGATACCAATATAAGTCGCTTCCATCGGGTCGTTGGTCAGTGGCTTGTTTGCGCCAGGCAAATGCTTAGCCTTTGCGTAAGCAGCCCACTTCTTCTTCCAAGCACTATTGGTCGGATTTTTCAGGCTCATGAAATAATTCCATGCGGCCAAATGTCCTACCAACGGCTTTGCATCAACACCACGTAGCTCTTCTTCACCCACAGAGAAAGCAACGACAGGTACATCTCTCGCCTTCAAGCCTTGGTTACCAAGTTCCTTATAGAAAGGTACGTTCGAGTCACCGTTGATAGTCGAAATCACAGCTGTCTTCTTGCCTTCAGAAGCAAACTTCTTGATCTTGGCAATAATGGTCTGGTAATCCGAGTGACCAAATGGTGTGTACTCTTCCATGATGTCGGACTCAGCTACACCTTTGCTCTTAAGGAAGGCACGCAGAATTTTGTTGGTAGTGCGCGGATAAACATAATCCGTACCTAGCAACACAAAACGCTTTGCACCACCACCGTCTTTGCTCATCAGGTATTCAACAGCTGGTATCGCTTGCTGATTAGGAGCTGCGCCAGTGTAGAACACGTTTTTTTCCAGCTCTTCGCCTTCATACTGCACTGGATAGAACAACAGACCATTCAATTCTCTGAAAACAGGTAAAACAGACTTACGTGAAACAGATGTCCAGCAGCCAAAAGTAACCGCTACTTTGTCTTTAGCTAAAAGCTGTCTAGCCTTTTCTGCAAACAGAGGCCAATCAGAGGCTGGGTCAACTACCACAGGCTCAAGCTTACGTCCGAGCACACCGCCGTGCTTGTTGATGTCTTCAATCGTCATCAAGGCCATGTCTTTCAGCGCTGTTTCCGAGATAGCCATCGTGCCAGAAAGAGAGTGCAAAATACCAACCTTGATTGGTGACTTGTCCGCAGCTTGAACCATCAAACTACTACCCATGAGGGCAATCCCAGCGGCGACAGCCGTCATGGTTTTAATAAATGTGCGACGTGATTGCATAGTCATAACTCCTTTAATTGTCATTCAATTGGGGAAAATTAAAATTGCAGTTGCATACCGAGTACGAACGTATTTGCGCTAACAGCAGCTACATCCTTCTTTGTATATGTAGCGCTGAGCTTGGCACTTGATCCATCAATAATGTAATTCAGGCCTACGTCGGTTTGCTTAGTCTGCACAGCAGTGACATCCTCTTCAAACGACTGGTAGCGAAGATAGGGCTGAAACTTTCCCGATCCAACCTTGCCAGGAAGAAGAAAACCACCGCCAAGTAACGTTGCCTTACCAGGTGTCACTCCACCTGTCACATCCACAGCGGCAGCAGCAGAGTCAAAGCCATAGCTGTAATACGCGCCTTCCAAAGTCAGCACGCCGCTGCCCAAATTTTTCTCCATCAGAGCATCAATATTCCAAGCGCTGTAATCGGCTTTGGTGACATTGTTACCAACACCATCTTTTTGCGTCTGAGCAACCAGTGCTACAGTAAGAATATCGGCTGATCCGTAATATGTGCTACCTGTGTAATAAAGCGGTGCAGGTTCTGCATCCCAGAAGTTAAAAGCTACACGACCCGCATAAAGCAGGCTTGCATCACGATTAGAGGTGGTTGTGGTGTTTACATGATTGCGACCTTGGAACACACCCACTGAATAGACAAGCTTCTTGTCCAACAACTTACCCCATGCCAATACACCATCATCACGGCCAAATGCTTTACTTGGATAGTGTGATACGACTCCGGGATAAGCCCAGCCCAACGCATAATACGGGCCGTCCAAATTGGCACGATCCGTGGGTGGCAAAACACGCCCAGCAAGCACATTAAACTCAGGCGAAATATCAAACTGTGCATATCCGTCCTTCAATTGCACGCTGCCAGCCGCATTTGTGTCCGTACTAAAATAAGCTTTGATGTTTTTATCCAAAGACGCACTGATTTTTAAGCTCATGCTATCCAGATTAAAATCTGCCGAGCGACTAGCTCCACTTGGTGCCGCGTCACTAGTACTGGTAAAGCTACTGCGCATTTCCAATCCCAATCCGATAGATTTATCTTCACCGAATGGGACAGTTGCTCCAGCTTGCGCGCCCATTGCCGAACACAATCCAGCCGCAGCAAGCGCAGCAACTATTACTCGCTTTTTTGAAAAGCCAATTGCAAATTTCTGCTTCATTTGTTGTTGCCCCTATATAAGCCCACGTTTAAACCCGTCTTGTTACGGTGCTAGAATAGGGGTGATTGAATGGCTTTGAAATACGTCAGATTGCGTATACTCGGAGCTTGACCTGCACTGCGTATTAAGTTGAAGAACAAGGCTAACTAGGTTTCACCACCTATAACTTAGGGGCGTAGCTACGCATTTTTTCTGTTGCTTTGGCTGCTGCGGCAGTGCGGGTTTCCACACCTAATTTTTCAAACACACGCTCAAGGTGTTTATTAACCGTTCGGTGGCTAGGCCCTAGGATGTCACCAATATCGCGACTGGTTTTACCCTTTACCACCCAGTACAACACCTCCGCTTCTCGGGTGGTAAGTTTAAAGGCTGTTATTAAAGACTCAATCTGTGCAAAGTCTGACTCTTCACGAAGCATCAGCAACCATTCACCCTCATCGGTCTGTGATGAAACGCTCACAACCAGACGTTTAGCATCAATTGTAAGACTCAGCGGCAAGGCTTCATCTCCAGAAGCTCTAGCTGCGATGATGCGCCCCAACCAAACCAGCAAGGGCTGAGGAGCGCGCCCTTGCGACTCTCCAAAGAACTCCTGCAACATACGTCGAGCCAAAGGTGTTTGCCAAACCAACACACCATCATGCGGCGTAATGGCTAACGATGCCTGTCCAAAGGAGTCCAGCGCAATACGCGCCTGATCGCTCGCACGTGCGCGCTGCAAATGCGAACTGATGCGCGCTAAGACCTCGGGAGGCTTGATCGGCTTTGCCACATAGTCCGTGCCACCTGCATCAAACGCTGCCACCACATGCTCAGTCTCTGTCAGCCCTGTCATAAAAATGATAGGGATGTGCTGGGTGGCATAGTCTGCCTTCAAGCGCCGACACACCTCAAAGCCATCTATCCCCGGCATCATGGCATCCAGCAGAATGATATTCGGCACCCCTTGTCGCGCGCGCTGAATTGCACTCTCGCCGTCGATGGCTACCAACACCATGTAACCTGCATCATCCAAGGCGTCATGCAACATGGATAAGTTCTCAGGAACATCGTCAACGATCAGGACGACATCTGAAGGGCGTACATCATCATTCATTTTTTGCACTCGACAATCCTTCCTTTATCAAACTGGACAAGGCATCCAGTTGAAACTGTCCAACAAAAATCCGCACCTGTTGTGTGAACTCAATATGAGTCCGCCCTTTGGCATCAATTTCATCTATCTTTTTTAGAATGCCGCGAATGTATCCCAATGACACTAACTCTTCGAGTTCCTGCAACATCTTTTCGCCTGGATACGTCAATTGCTCACTGAGCCGCGCAGGTGATGGCGCTATGCGTGGTTCATGATCTAGCCACTCAATTTCGAGGCGCTGTCCGATCCAGTCCAGAAATTCATCTAGCTGCACTGGCTTGAGAATAAAGTCGTCAGTACTAATGCCAACATCATTCTCAAGTCCTTTATCGAAAGCATTGGCAGAGACGATCGCAATATGAGCTTGGGACAATTGCTGTTGACGAATGCGGCGTATGGTTTCCCATCCATCAATACCGGGCATTGCCAAATCCATCAGGATCAGGTGGGGCTTGAATGATGACAAAACTTCCAGACACTCCATTCCCGACTCAGCTTCTCTTAATTCAAGCCCCAGTGGATCAAGAATGCTAACGAGTAGCTCTCTGTCTACTTTTTCATTATCAACAATCAGAATTTTACGTCGCTCCCCCACATAGCCGATTCGATGGCGCGCACGAACAGGCTCTGCGGTGGAGATATAAGCTCGCACTTCTGGGAGAAACAAGCGCACCTGAAAAACGCTACCAACACCTAGTGAGCTTTTGACAGAGAGCTCTCCTCCCATCAAGTCAGTCAACATTTTGCTAATGGTTAAGCCCAAGCCTGTTCCGCCTGTCTTGGTGTTGCCACGCGCGAAGGGCTCGAAAATATGCTCTGCCTCTTCAGGCGAAATTCCAGGGCCACTATCTTCAATCTCGAACACCGCCATTTCACGGGCATATTTCACTCCAAAACTAATCTTTCCATGCTCGGTAAATTTAACTGCATTGCCCAGCATATTGATCAAAATTTGCCCCAGCCTGCGCTTGTCTGCTCGCACGGCGAGTGGCAAGCCTTCTTCTAACTGATAGCTAAATTCCAGCCCCTTGTTATGTGCTTGCAACTCAAACATCTGTACAATTTGTTGAATAAAATCTACAAAATGCAAAGGTTTCACCTCCAGCTTCAAGCGCCCCCCTTCTATACGAGTAATATCAAGAGTGCTTTCAATCAATGACAGCAAATGATCCCCACTGCGGCGAATTACGCTAACTGCTTGCTTGCGATGGGCAGGAATAGATTCATCTGCATCCAAAATTTGCGCGTAACCTAAAATACTATTGAGAGGCGTCCGCAACTCATGACTCACCGTGGTGATGTAACGGCTCTTGGCAAGATTAGCCTGATCGGCCAGTCGCTTTGCTTCCTGAAGCTGCTCATCGGTAAGGCGGTGCGACTCTATTTCTTGCATAAGCAAATGGGTTTGGCGGTTGGATTCTTCCTGTGCAACCCGGCGACTCTCACTGGTCAATACCAGCCACCAAGCCACAATACCGCTAAGGAATATCAGCGCTGCGAAGATTTTTAAGAATAACAGCTCAATCTGAGGCGCCCAAACACCAATATCTTTATACAGCGTGTATTGATGGTAATAAATCAGCCCCAACACGGCTGCAAGCATTCCTATAATTGCCGCCATCAGCATTAGGTAATGCCCTAAACCAGTTTCCAGTGGTCGCCAAAGTGACTTCGGCAATATTCGTCGCATGAGTTGCGAAGCTTGCGTGCTAACGCGCGCATCATCAGGTTTACAAAGATCATTGCAACGTGCATCCAGCGTACAACATAGTGAACATATTGGCCCCTGATAGGCGGTGCAGTACGCCATATCTTCAGACTCATATTCTCTTTCGCAGATGCTGCAAGATAGAGAAACCGCTCCTTCTGCAAGCTTTTCTGGAGGACGAGCAATGTAATATTTCCCGCGTGTATACCAAGCGATAAGTGGGGAGGCAATAAGCGCGGTCAACAATGCAATAAACGCTGAAAATGATTTCATTTCATCGCCGAACACACCAAAAAAAGCTGAAATAGACAACAACGATGCCAACACCATTGCCCCTACACCGACGGGATTAATATCGTACAGATAGGCGCGCTTAAATTCGATACCGGGCGGACTAAAGCCAAGTGGTTTATTTATTACCAAATCAGCTACAACTACGGCTATCCAGGAAATTGCCACATTGGCATAGAGACCTAACACTTGCTCTAATGCTTGGAACACATTGAGTTCCATTAGCATCACCGCGATCAAGGCATTAAATACCACCCACACTACTCTACCGGGGTGGCTATGCGTCAGCCGCGCGAAGAAATTAGACCACGCTAATGAACCGGCATAGGCATTGGTCATATTAATTTTGATCTGAGAAATACACACGAATAACACGGTAGCCGTCAATATCAAGTCCCGACTATCAAAGACATAGGAATAGCCTAGCAGATACATCTGGGTTGGATTATTTGCTTCACCCCAAGCGAAACCATATCGTGTGGCTAGATAAGCCAGCATTGCGCCAGCCAACATTTTTAAAATACCAATCACAATCCAACCGGGGCCAGCGACCAATACTCCGGCATACCAGCGAATTCGATTCTCCGCTGTCTTCTCGGGCATAAAACGCAGATAGTCTACTTGCTCACCGATCTGTGTAATCAATGCTACTCCCACTGCTGTTGCCGCCCCAAACAAGTAAATATTAAAATCTGAAGTACCCGCCTTCCCCTCAAAACTTAGCAAGCCTGATAACAAATGGGGCTCTTTATACAACACCATCACCAGTGGCAACATCATCATTACCAACCAAAGAGGTTGCGTAACCATCTGAATCCGGCTGATAAGGGTAATGCCATGCGTCACCAATGGAATGACGACCAGCGCGCTAATGAGATAGGCTAAATACAGCGGAATATGAAAATACATTTCCAGCGCATAGCCCATGATGGCGGCTTCGAGCGCAAAAAGGATAAAGGTGAACGAAGCGTACACAAAGGAGGTAATGGTTGAGCCGATGTATCCGAAACCTGCACCGCGTGTTAACAAGTCCATGTCTACGCCATATTTTGCGGCGTAATAGCTAATCGGCAATCCGGTGAGGAAAATAATCAGGCCAACGGCTAAGATCGCCCAAAAAGCATTGGTAAACCCGTAATTGATGGTAACCGTCCCGCCAATAGCTTCCAGCACCAAAAATGAGGCCGCACCAAATGCGGTATTTGCAATGCGTAGCTCGGACCACTTCCGAAAGGAGCGCGGTGTATAGCGGAGCGCATAGTCCTCTAAAGACTCATTCACGATCCAAGTGTTGTAATCTCGGCGGACTTTGATTACCCGCTGAGTAGCATCTGCCTTAGAAGGTGAGTTAGCGCCTGAATGATACGATTCCATAAATACCTAGCTAATGTAAACAACGGCGTATTCAATTAACTAAAGCACAAATCAAGCCTAGTTAAAACACTCCATTAGCATCAGGTAGATAAGGAATTATTTAGGAATTTATAACAATCTTACGCACCAAGCATAAGCACCTTGCCTATTCATGGTGCAATTTAATCTCATTCAATATAATAATAGGAGGGCTTGAAAGTCGGATGTAAATATTGACCCACTGATTTTCTCGACACCTCTGTGGTGAGTGATTTTCTGTGATTCTGAAAACAAAAAGGACTTGGGCCAATTAGGCCACAAGTCCTTTATTTATCTGGTCGGAGCGAGAGGATTCGAACCTCCGCCAAGACAAGGCTGCCAACCCATGTCCAATAAAATCGCCAATAGCAATGCGGCTTGATGAGTGTAATTCAGCATAATTCGACTAAGTATAGCCACTAAAACACCACAACATTTGATGTTATAACTCGGCAGTCAGGGCGAGGAAGATGTCAGTTAAATATTAACCCTGACACGTCCACACAGTCAATTTTCTTTATCACACAGAGCTTCTTGCAAAACTATTTTTAAAATGAGCCGTGCCGACATCTGATGCAGGAATTTATGCATCGAAGTAGCAATTCTCCCCCTTGTTAGCGTCAATTTTTCAAATTTATCGCTTCTCTCTGC
>Ga0316204_10001194_pt1 | contig 75125 bp, 71 predicted proteins | sample 6monrhotite_MG_2_FD_205661 | JGI IMG/M metagenome (GOLD analysis project Ga0316204, IMG submission 205661) | Microbial mat bacterial communities from mineral coupon in-situ incubated in ocean water Damariscotta River, Maine, United States -... | ecosystem: Environmental > Aquatic > Marine >...
AATCCTACAACGACATCGTCGATCACTGTTGCTTCGCTTGGAACCAACTCATCGACCAGCCTTGGAAAATCATGTCAATCGGGATGAGAAAATGGGCACATCAATGATGCATTCTGGGAATTGGTATTAGATGGACGCCGAAGGAACAAAAACCCAAGGTTTCCCTTGGGTTTTTGATGGTGGGCGCGACAGGGATTGAACCTGTGACCCCTGCCGTGTGAAGGCAGTGCTCTCCCGCTGAGCTACGCGCCCGATTGTTTCGGTTCCGGCGGTATAAGGCCCTGAGTTTCGCCTGTCAAGGCGGGTTTCGGAGCTTGGGGCCGGGTCGGGAGGAAACGTTGGCTTACGAGAGGTTCGCCAGTACGCTTTCTAGATCCGAGAAATGATCGATCACGGCTTCCGCACCGAGTTCGGCGACGGGGATTTTGGTGTAGCCGTGGCTGAGCAGCACCACCGGAAGGCCCGCCGCGTGCGAAGCTTGCACGTCGTTGCCGTTGTCGCCGACCATTGCGGACGCAGATGGCTCGACACCCATTTTTTCAAGAGCAGCCAGTAAGTGACGCGGATCGGGCTTTTTGATGCCGGGCAAGGTATCGCCACCGATAACCACATCGAAATACTCGGCCAAGCCCAGCTTGGAGAGGATTTGCATGGTCGCGCCATAGGGTTTGTTGGTGCAGATGGAAAGTTTAATGCCCATTGCTTTGAGCTTTTCCAGGATATCCACAGCGCCGTCGAACGCCACCGTCAGTTCGGCGGAGCGGGGTTCGTAATCTTTGATGAAGGCGGCGACGTGCTTTTGGAACTCATCTTCGGGCGGAATGTCGCCAGTGGCCTCAAAACACCGCTCAACCAGCTTCGGCACGCCGTCGCCGATCATCAGCTGAACTTCCTCTACGCTGACCTCGCGTCGGCCCAAGGGGACCAGCATGCGGTTGCCTGCGGCTTGCAGATCAGGGGCGCTGTCGATGAGGGTCCCGTCGAGGTCGAAGATCAGGGCGCTGATGGCCCCCAATTTTTGTTCATTCATAATGAAATAATCCGTAGTAATCTTTGACTTGGCGGGGAGGCCCAGCATGTGGCACTTTGCGCCCCATACAAAATGGTCGAAAACGTCCCCGGATATGTAGGTGGGTTAACACGGATGTCAAATAAGAAAACTGCTGCGATTGTTCTTGCCGCCGGTCTCGGCACGCGTATGCGGTCCGAAAAACCCAAAGTCATGCACCCGGTGGCAGGCCATCCGATGGTCAATCACCTGCTGGATACGCTGGCGAAATTGAGCTTGGAAAAAATCGTGGTGGTGGTTGGCCCCGACATGCCGGAGCTAGAAGCCGCTGTGGCCCCGCACCAAACCGCCGTGCAATACGAACGTTTGGGCACTGGCGATGCGGTCAAAACGGGCATGGAAGCTTTGGGTAACTTTAATGGCAACGTTTTAGTGCTGTATGGCGACACGCCGTTGATTTCGGAACAAACCCTCAATGGCATGCTTGAGGCCCGCCAACCGGTCGAGGGGCGTTTTGCACCCACCGTGGTGGTGCTGGGCTTCATGCCGGGTGAACCGGGGGCGTATGGGCGCTTGGTGGTGGATGAGGAAGATGGCGACCTGCTGGCCATTGTCGAAGCCAACGACGCCACACCTGAAGAATTGGAAATCCCGCTGTGCAATTCCGGAGTGATGTGTTTTGACGGCGATTTTTTGCCGTCGCTGTTGGCGCGGCTCAGCAACGACAACGCCAAGGGCGAATATTATTTGACCGACTGCGTTGGCTTGGCGCGCGAAGACGGTTTCAATTGCGCGGTGGTCGAAGGTGACGAAGAAGAACTCATCGGAGTGAATTCGCGTATCGAGCTGGCTTTGGTGGAAACCATCGCTCAGGACCGCCTGCGCGAAAAGGCAATGAAGGGCGGTGCGACCTTGATCGATCCGTCCACGGTGTATTTTTCCTATGATACCCGCATCGGCAAAGAGGTGCTGATCGAACCCAACGCGTTCTTCGGTCCCGGCGTAACGGTCGGCAACAACGTGCACATCAAAGCCTTTTGTCATTTTGAAGGGGTCAGCATCGAAGCCAACGCCATCGTTGGTCCGTTTGCCCGTTTGCGTCCCGGCACCACCTTGGGCGAGGGCGCACGGGTCGGAAACTTTGTTGAAATTAAAAATGCTGACGTCGATGCAGGCGGCAAGGTCAATCACCTGACCTATATCGGCGATGCCCACGTTGGTGCGGGGGCCAACATTGGGGCGGGCACCATCACGTGCAATTACGATGGCTATATGAAGTCAAAAACCATCATTGGCGCGGGTGCCTTTATCGGTTCCAACACCGCGCTGGTCGCACCGGTCAATGTTGGCGCAGGGGCCATCGTCGGGGCGGGGTCGACCATCACCCGCGACGTCGGTGAAAACGACATCGTCACCACCCGTGCGGATCAAAAAAATGCCCGCGGCGCGGCAGAACGCTACCGCGAACGCAAGCAATTTGAAAAAGACCAGAAAACGAAAGAGTGAGCCCGGCACATGTGCGGAATCATTGGCATCATCGGCAAAAACACAGCAACCTCTCAAATTGTCGAGGGGTTGAGGCGTCTGGAATATCGCGGCTACGATTCCGCTGGCATTGCGACGCTGGTTGACGGCGGCATCGATCGTCGCCGCGCCGAAGGCAAGCTCAAGAACCTGGAAGCGGTCTTACAACGTGAGCCGCTGAGCGGCGACGTTGGCATCGGCCACACCCGCTGGGCCACCCACGGTATTCCCAACGAAGCCAACGCCCATCCGCACATCACTAAGCGCGTCGCGATGGTGCACAACGGCATCATCGAAAACTTTCAGGAATTGAAAGAAGAGCTTACCGCCAAGGGGCACGTGTTCGCATCCGATACCGACACCGAAGCGGTGGTGCATTTGATCACGGCGTATTTGGATGAAGGGCTGTCGCCCAAAGACGCGACCGCCAAGGCGCTGGCGCGCTTGTATGGCGCGTTTGCGCTGGCGATCATTTTTGCCGGTGAGCACGATTTGATGATTGGCGCGCGGCGTGGCAGCCCGCTGGCCATTGGTGTGGGCGAGGGCGAAATGTATCTCGGTTCCGACGCCATCGCGCTGTCGCACCTGACCAACAAAGTGATGTACATCGAAGACGGCGACTGGGCGGTGCTCAGCAAAGACGGCGCCGAAGTTTTCAACGCAGCGGGCGAACCTGTCGAGCGATCTGTGCGCATCAGCGACCTGTCCAACGCGTCGGTGGGTAAGGGCGGCTATCGCCACTTCATGCTTAAAGAAATCTACGAGCAACCCCAAGTCATTGGCGATACGCTTTCGGGCTTCATCAATCCTAGTGATCGCACCATCACCATGCCCGAACTGCCGTTCGATCTGGCGGGCGTGACGCGGTTGACGATGATCGCGTGCGGCACGTCGTATTACGCCTGCCAAACGGCGCGCTATTGGATCGAAAAGCTGGCGCGCATTCCGGTCGAGGTTGATGTTGCGTCGGAATTTCGCTATCGCGATGCGCCGCTGATCGAAGGCGGCGCGGCGTTGTTTGTGTCGCAATCGGGCGAAACGGCGGACACGCTGGCCGCATTGCGCCATGCCCGCGACAAGGGCCAACATATCCTCAGCATCGTCAATGTGCCCGACAGCACCATCAGCCGCGAAAGCGACGGCACGTTGCTGACCTACGCCGGACCCGAAGTCGGCGTGGCCTCGACCAAGGCGTTCACCACCCAGTTGGTGGTGTTGGCGTGTCTGGCCATCGCCATGGGCCGGGCCAAAGGCTCGATCGAACACGACTGCGAAGCGCGCTTGGTCGAAGCGTTGATCGAAGTCCCTGCCATTGCGGCTGATGTTTTGAACCACGACGAACGGCTGAAAGACCTGGCCGCCGAAGTGGCCGAGGCTCGCGACGTGTTGTATCTGGGCCGCGGCAGCAATTTCCCCATCGCCATGGAAGGCGCGTTGAAGCTGAAAGAGGTCAGCTACATCCACGCCGAAGGCTACGCAGCGGGTGAAATGAAACATGGCCCTATTGCCTTGATCGACGAGAACGTGCCGGTGATCGTGATCGCGCCGACCGATGAGCTGTTTGAAAAGACAGCTTCGAACATGCAAGAGGTCATCGCGCGCGGTGGCCGGGTGATCTTTTTGTCCGACGTGCCGGGGGCGGAAAAGTTGGGCAAGCTCGCCGCCGCGACCATCGCGTTGCCGCAAGTCGATCCGTTTGTCGCCCCGATTTTATACGCCATTCCAGTGCAGCTGCTGGCCTACCATGTCGCGTGCATCAAAGGCACCGATGTTGATCAGCCCCGCAACCTCGCCAAATCGGTCACCGTGGAATAAAATATCCATCACCTGATGGCGTTCATTGTGCCGCGCTGAACGTGGAAGGGGATAAAATGGACTTTACAACCACTTTGAATCTCGTGCTGGCTTCTTTGGTGTTCGTTCTGTCGCCGGGCCCCGCCAATTTGGCGGTACTCGCGACCAGCGCGCGCAACGGCTTTCGCGCGGGATTTTTGATGGCGCTCGGCGAAGTCATTGGGGCGGTTCTGTACCTGTTGATCGCGCTGTTTTCACTGGGGGCGATGGCTTCTGTACTGGCCCCGGTGATGGTCTATGTCAAATTGGCGGGGGCCGTGTATCTGATCTATTTGGGATATCGGCAGTTCACCAGCAAGGACGTCGCCTTCGATGATCCCATGCCCGAGCGTTCCGCTGCTAAGCAGATGCTGGTCGGGTTTATCATCAATGGAGCCAATGCAAAGCTGGTGGTGTTCTATCTTTCGTTTCTGCCCCTGTTTGTCGATCTTAAGACGCTCACGCCGATGATCGGCGGTCAAATTGTGCTCACGGTGGGCCTGACGTTGTTGGCGGGAATCAGTGTGGTTTGTCTCTTGGGGCAGCAGTTGAGGCGGCTCTTGAAACACCCGGCCATTGCGCGACGCGTCAACCGGATCACCGGAGCAATCATCATTGGCGTCGGCGTTTCCGTCGCCCGACCTTAGGCGTCGCGCATGAGCAGCTTCGTTTATGTTCTCGGCAGTCAGGGAAAAGGCGGTCCGCGCACCTATGTGGGATGGACCACCGATCTCGATGTGCGCGTGAAAACCCATAACGCGGGCAAGGGCGCCAAGTCCACACGCGGGCGCGCTTGGGTGTTGCTGTACGCCGAACGCTACGTCAATCGTGGGGAAGCGATGAGCCGCGAATGGCATCTCAAGCGGGACCGGAAGTTGCGCAAAGTGCTTTTGGATGTAATAGGCTAAAAAAAATGCGCATGGGGCTGGGGGACAAGACCGCAGTTTTCAGGTCTCGTCGAAAGAGCTCAAAAGAACCCTATCCAAAAGTCTATGGTTTCTGTTCCTATAAGGTCGATAACGTTGTTGCTAACAGGTTCTTCTATAGCCGTTCTTATTTGTTGAGACCCGCTTGGCGGGCTTGGGCTTTTAGGCTCCAGCGGCTTTTGATGTAGCTCAGCACTGCCCAGATTTCAGGGTCCGATAAGCTGCCACCAAAGCCCGGCATGGCGCTTTTGAAGCTTGACGGGGCGACCCCGGCTCCGCCCAGTTTGGTGTATTTGAACAGCAATTGGTCATCGTGATGCCAGGTGTGGCCACTGTCGTCGTGGGGCGGTGCGGGCAGGGTGCCGTCGGCTTTGGCCTCGCGCCAGTTGGGCTCACCGCTGAGGTCTGCTTGGTGGCATTCGGCGCAGTTTTCCGCATAGAGCTTTTCACCCAGCGCGACGGCTTCGGAGTTGGTGGCGTCTGCGTGGTTCAGGTTGTCCCCACAGGCCGAGAGCGCTACGGCGGCGGTGATGGAGATCAAAGGCAAGCGTAAGCTTTTCATAGGTTCTGAGCTTTCAAGTCCATTGCGATATTTTCAACCTAAGGGTTCCAGAGACGGGAAGCTCAAGCACCTTGGTTGGAAAGGGTGCGGGAGCGTAGTTAACAGTTCGCATTTGCGGGGCTATACTGCGCCGCAAATTCAGACTTAACCTCCCCGGAGATGTTCTATGGACTTGAAAGACACCACTCTGTTTCGCCAGCAAGCCTACATCGATGGCGCTTGGGTCGACGCCGACAACAATCAGACCTTCGCCGTGACCAATCCCGCGAACGGTGATGTGTTGGGCGCGGTCCCTGAAATGGGCCGGGCGGAAACCGCGCGCGCCATCGCCGCTGCCGATGCTGCGCTGCCCGCGTGGCGCGCCAAAACCGCCAAGGAACGCGCCGGTCTTTTGAAAAAGTGGTTCGATCTGGTGATGGAAAACCAAGAGGACTTGGCCCGCCTGATGACCGCCGAACAAGGCAAGCCGTTGGCCGAAGCCATGGGTGAAATCGTCTACGGGGCATCGTTCATCGAATGGTTCGCCGAAGAGGCTAAGCGTCTGTATGGCGAAACCGTGCCGACCAACGCGCCCAACCGCCGCATTCAGGTGATCAAACAGCCCATCGGCGTGGTGGCGTCGATCACGCCGTGGAACTTCCCCAACGCCATGATCACGCGCAAGTGCGCCCCGGCGATGGCGGCGGGCTGCACCGTGGTCGCCAAGCCCGCCGAAGATACGCCCTATTCCGCGCTGGCTTTGGCCGTGCTGGCGGAACGCGCGGGCATCCCCAAAGGCGTGTTCAATGTGGTGACGGGCATCCCCAAAGAAATCGGTGGCGAGATTACGTCGAACCCGGTGGTGCGCAAAGTTTCGTTCACCGGCTCTACCGCCGTTGGCAAGTTGCTGATGAAACAGTGTGCCGACACCGTCAAAAAGGTCTCGTTGGAACTGGGCGGCAACGCGCCGTTCATCGTCTTTGATGATGCCGACCTGGACGCGGCCATTGAAGGCGTGATGGCGTCGAAATACCGCAACGCTGGGCAAACCTGCGTGTGCGCCAACCGCATCTATGTACAAGACGGCGTTTATGACGCATTTGCTGAAAAAATGGCCGCTGCAGTGGGCGAGCTGAAGGTCGGCTCCGGATTCGATGACGGCATTTCCCAAGGCCCGTTGATCAACGCCGCCGCGATTGAAAAGGTCGAAAGCTTGGTCGCCGACGCGGTGTCTAAGGGCGCTAAAGTCGTGGTCGGCGGCGCACGTCACGAATTGGGCGGCACGTTTTACCCCCCGACCATTCTCACCGACGTGACCAACGACATGGCCTGCGCGTCGGAAGAAATCTTCGGCCCGGTGGCGCCGTTGTATCGCTTCACCGACGAAGCCGACGTGATCAAAAAGGCCAACGACACCCCCTATGGTCTGGCGGCGTATTTCTACGCCCGCGACATCGGTCGTGTGTACCGCGTCGCCGAAGCGCTGGAATACGGCATCGTCGGCATCAACGAAGGCATCATCTCGACCGAGGTCGCCCCGTTTGGCGGGGTGAAGGAATCGGGCCTCGGCCGTGAAGGCGGCAAATACGGCATCGAAGAGTTCGTCGAGGTCAAATATCTTTGCATCGGCGGGATTTAAAGCCCGCCCGACGTACTATATATAAAGCCCAGTGCATTTATCCTTAAGGTATGAGAGCAGCGATATGTCCCAATTCGATTACGACCTGATCACCATTGGCGCCGGTTCCGGCGGCGTGCGGGCGTCGCGCATGGCGGCACGCACCGGCGCAAAAGTTGCGGTGGTCGAAGAAAGCCGCGTCGGCGGCACCTGTGTGATGCGCGGTTGCGTGCCCAAAAAGCTGTTGGTCTACGCCGCGCACTTCGCTCATGATTTTGGCGATGCGCGTGGGTTCGGCTGGAGTGTGGCTGAGCCGACATTCGATTGGGGCACGTTGATCGCCAATAAAAACGCCGAGCTTGATCGCCTGGAAGGCATCTACGGACGTATCTTGCGCGAAAACAACGTCGACCATCTTGATGGCCGCGGCGTGGTCACCGGGCCGCATTCGGTCGAGGTGAACGGCAAAACCTATACGGCGGAACGCATCCTCATCGCCACCGGCGGCTGGCCGCATCTGCCCGACGTGCCGGGGATCGAACACGCCATCACATCCAATGAAGCGCTGGACTTGGTAGAATTGCCGGGGCGCATCGTGATCGTCGGCGGTGGTTACATCGCGGTCGAGTTCGCCGGGCTGTTTAACGCGCTGGGCGCGGACGTCACCATCATCATTCGCGCGGGCAACATTCTGCGCGGCTTTGACGAAGACATTCGCGAAGCTCTGGCCACCGAAATGGAAAAGCAAGGTATCACCATTCACCGCGAATGCGTGGTCCGCTCGATCGAGCCGGAGGGAGACGGCTATTCCGTGCGCTTGCACGGCACCGAAACCATCGACTGCGACAAGGTCTTTTACGCCACCGGACGCACGCCAAACACCAAAGGCTTGGGCCTGGAAGAGGCGGGTGTGAAGCTCACGGACAAAGGCGCCGTGGTGGTGGATGAATATTTCCAGACCTCCACGCCGTCAATCTTTGCGCTCGGCGACGTGATTTCGCGCATTGAGTTGACCCCGGTGGCGATCAACGAAGGCATGGCGTTCGTTGCCACCCAGTTTGAAAACCGCCCGACACCGATGGATTACGACAACGTGCCCGCTGCGGTGTTCAGCCACCCGCCGGTCGGCACGGTGGGTTTGATGGAAGATCAAGCCCGCGCGAAGGGTGATGTGGACATCTACATGTCGCGCTTTCGCCCCATGAAGCACACCCTGTCGGGGCGCGAGTCCCACGCCATGATGAAATTGATTGTGGAGCGTGACAGCCAACGCGTGGTCGGCTGTCATATGGTCGGCGACGACGCCCCGGAAATCATCCAGGGTTTCGCCGTGGCGCTCAAATGTGGGGCCACCAAGGCTCAGTTCGACGCCACCGTCGGCATTCATCCGACCGCAGCGGAAGAATTCGTCACCATGCGCGAAAAACGGCCCGATCACGACGAAGACGCTTGATTGGCTGTTGCAAAATGGCGAAAACGCCTGTTTGGCGACCTTTGCCCTGGAAAAATGACACGATTCAGCGTATCACCCTGCGTTCAAGCCTTAGGACCTCCCCGGTTTAGACAAGGCACGAGCATTAGGCTGAACGAGAAAGAGGATTGTCGCCCATGTCCGAACAATGGACGCCCGCGAGCTGGAGAAGCAAAAAAGCCATCCAAATGCCGAATTACCCCGATTTAGGGGCTTTGGCGCAGGTTGAAGACCGCATCCAGAACTTCCCGCCGCTGGTGTTTGCCGGCGAAGCGCGCAATTTGAAAGCCAAATTGGCCGAAGTCGCTGCTGGCGATGCGTTTTTGCTGCAAGGCGGCGACTGCGCGGAAAGCTTTGCTGAGTTCCATCCCGATAACATTCGCGACACCTTTCGTGTGTTGTTGCAGATGGCGATCGTGCTCACCTTTGGCGCAGGTTGTCCGGTGGTCAAAGTGGGCCGCATGGCCGGTCAGTTCGCCAAGCCGCGTTCCGCCGACACCGAGACCATTGATGGCGTTGAGTTGCCCGCTTACCGTGGCGACATGGTCAACGGCATGGACTTCACCCCAGAAGCGCGCATTCCCGACCCCGAACGCCTGGTGCAGGCATTTAACCAGTCGGCGGCGACATTGAATTTGTTGCGCGCCTTTGCGCAAGGCGGCTTTGCCGATTTGCACAAGGTGCAGCGTTGGAACCTCAGCTTTGTCGAAGACAATCCGCTGGGCGAACGCTACCGCGACATGTCCGTGCGTATTCAAGAAGCGCTGGAATTCATGGCCGCGTGCGGCATGAATGCGCAAACCACCAAACAAATCCGCGAGACCTCGTTCTTCACCTCGCATGAAGCGTTGCTGTTGAATTACGAGCAATCGATGACCCGCGTCGATTCCATTTCTGGCGATTGGTACGATACCTCCGCACATATGCTGTGGATCGGCGAGCGCACCCGTCAGTTGGACGGCGCGCACATCGAATTTCTAAAAGGCGTGAAAAATCCGGTGGGCTGCAAGGTTGGACCGGGCATCGAGCCCGACGAGCTGATCCGTTTGATCGACGCGTTGAACCCTGAAAACGAAGCTGGGCGCTTGACCTTGATCACGCGCATGGGTTCGGACAAAATCGGCGATGTGCTGCCGGGTTTGATCCGTGCGGTCAAACGCGAAGGCCGTCATGTGGTGTGGTCGTGCGATCCCATGCACGCCAACACGGTTAAAAGTTCCGTTGGCTTCAAGACCCGCCACGTCGATGCGATCTTGCAAGAGGTCAAAGCCTTTTTCCAAGTGCACAAGTCCGAAGGCAGCCACGCTGGCGGCGTGCATTTCGAAATGACCGGTCAGGACGTGACGGAATGCGTCGGTGGTGGTCAGGCGATTCAGGAATCAAACCTGTCGGAACGCTATCACACCCACTGCGATCCGCGCTTGAACGCGACCCAGGCTTTGGAACTGGCGTTCTTGTTGGCCGAACAGCTTAAAGACGACCGCCAAGCGGAACGGTAAGCGCGTTTGCTTTCTGTGATGCGTTACAGACATAAAAACGCGCCCCGCTGTCGGGGCGCGTTTTTCGTTGTCTGATCCAGGTTTAGCCGTTGTTTGATTTGGGTATGATCAGTTCATGCGGTCAAGGATCAAAGCCAGTTTGTTACGGTCCGCATCTGGGTGGCGCTGCGCCAATCGATACCATGCAGCGTCGTCGCTCACGTCGGCGCTGAGGTCGGCCAACAAACTGTTGAGCAAGACATGTAAAGCGCGTGGCGTCAGTTCCCAATTGGCATCGCCGGCGTCTTTATGGGCGGGTGGGGCCAAGTGCGAATTGGTGATGTTGATGAACCAGTCCGCGCGCCGGGTCATGTCATCGAAGTGCATGGCGATGGCGTATTGGGCGTCGAGCACGATGTCATGCACGTCAGGGTCTTGATCAATCAGGTCCCAGTCAACCGGAATGCGGCCTTTCATGATGCGTTCCACCGCCGAATCGCAGCGCCAGTGATAGCGTTCGCGCTCTTGCGGTCCCATCATCATGTGCAGGGCGAGAAAGAACCCCGGCAACATACGTCTGGAAATGACACCGTGTGCGATGCCGTTGGGGCCCTTATGCAGCAACAGGTGCTCAAAGCGCTTGACCATCAAGCGGTCGAACGCAGGGCGCTTGATGGAGTGCCATTTCAGTTCTTCCTGTTCGCGTGTAGCGTCAAGAAGGGCCTGTTCGAACACGCCGGTCAGTTGATCGGATTTGGTTTGGAATTCGATGTTCAGCTCGTCAATGTGACGCTGCGACAAAAAACCGCCCTGTTTTGCCGCTTCTTCCTTAAGACGCTCGGTAAAAGCCGTGACCACGGCCTGGGCCAGGGCGCGGGAGCGTTCTTTTCGGAGCTTTTGGCCGAGTTCTTCGGGTGGCATCGGTGTCATGCAGTGTGTCGTCCCTTCTCAGTCACTTCTGCGATCAAGGTTGGAAGCTTTCCCTAAATAAATAGCGATTATAAGCCTACAATTCCAACCTTAATTGGTATGAGCAATCGTGAATAGGGCTATTGCAGTGTGTGAAGCCTTGAAATTCTCTGGTAAGAGAGACATCTTGCCGCGTTGACAGGGTTGGTGGGGGCGTCCTACCCTCCGCCTTGCCTTGTTTTATTGGCGTTTTCAGCCTTACAGGATCCCAAGAAGCTTCTATGACAGACCAGCCAACCATCGCCATCGCCCAGATCAATCCCACAGTGGGCGACATTACCGCCAACGTCGAGCTGATCCGCGCTGCCCGCGCTCAAGCTCAAGACCTCGGTTGCGATTTGGTGATGACGGGCGAATTGGCGGTTTCGGGCTATCCACCCGAAGATCTGGTGTTGAAAAAGAGCTTTCAGGATGCGGTGAAAAAAGCCGTTTTGGGGCTGGCGAAGCTGACCTCTGACGGTGGGCCGGGGCTGTTGATCAGCGCGCCGTGGGTGGACGATGCCCATTTGTATAATGCGGCGCTTTTGCTTGACGGCGGTAAGATTAAGGCGATGGTGCCCAAGTGCGCTTTGCCCAATTACGGCGTTTTCGATGAAATGCGTTTGTTTACCCCCGGCGACCGACCGGGTGCGGTGAATTTTCGCGGCATCAAATTGGGCGTCATGACCTGCGAAGACATGTGGGGAGCGGACATCGCGCAAACCTTGATGAAAGATGGTGCGGAAATCCTTTTGGTGCTTAACGGCTCACCGTATGAGCTGGGAAAGTCCCATATTCGCGTCGATTTGGCCCGTGAGCGTGCGCGCGAAACGGGCTTGCCGTTGGTGTACGCCAACCAAGTTGGCGGCCAGGATGAGCTGGTTTTCGACGGCGGTTCGTTTGTCATCAACGAAAGCGGCGATATCAAGGTGCAATTGCCTGTGTTTGAAAGCCGGGTTGAGGCGGTGGCGTTTGACTGGGACAACGACATCTTGGCGCCCAGGCAGGGCTTGATGGCGGAAGTGTTGGATGACGACGAAGCCATCTACAAGGCGCTGGTTTTAGGGCTCAAGGATTACGTCAACAAGAACTATTTCCCCGGTGTGATGATCGGCCTGTCGGGCGGCGTCGATAGCGCCATCACGGCGGCTGTTGCGGTCGATGCGCTGGGCGCGGACCGGGTGCATTGCGTGATGATGCCATCGCCTTATACGTCAAATGAAAGCCTAGAAGACGCCGCCGAGGCGGCCAAGCTTTTGGGCGTCAAGCTCGACACCATCGCCATTCAGCCCGCCATGGAGGCGTTTGACGGGTTGCTGCGTGAACAGTTCGTGCAACACCCCGCTGACACCACAGAAGAAAACATTCAGGCCCGTTCGCGCGGGTTGATCTTGATGGCGATGTCCAACAAGTTTGGCTACATGGTGGTTTCGACCGGCAATAAATCGGAAATGTCGGTGGGTTACGCGACGCTCTATGGCGACATGTGCGGCGGCTACAACGTGTTGAAAGACGTCTATAAAACCCGCGTCTATCAATTGTGCGCATGGCGCAACGCCAACCACACCGATGGCTTGTTGGGCCCCAGCGGCATGGCGGTGCCTGAACGCATCATCACCAAGGCCCCAAGTGCGGAATTGAAACCCGATCAGACCGATCAGGATACCTTGCCGCCTTATGACGATCTCGACGATATGCTCTATTGCCTGATTGAAAAAGAAATGCCGGTGGCTGATATCGCGGCGCACGGTTATGACTTGGAAACGGTCGAAAGAGTCTGGCGCATGCTGGACCGGGCAGAGTACAAACGTCGCCAAGCGCCACCCGGCGTCAAAATCACCTCACGCGCTTTCGGTCGCGATCGGCGCTATCCGCTCACCAATGGTTTTACGGCTTAAAAACATGACCACATTCCGCTTCGCACCCAGCCCCACGGGCCACCTTCACGTCGGCAATGCGCGCATGGCGCTGATCAACTGGCTTGCTGCCAAGCACATGGGCGGGCGCTTTATCTTGCGCTTGGACGATACCGACAAGGAACGCTCACGCGATGAATACGCCGATGGCATTCGCGAAGACCTGCGTTGGCTCGGCATGGACTGGGACGGCGAAGAAAAGCAATCCGATCGTCTCGCCGCTTACGACAGTGCGTTTGAGCAGTTGAATGCCGTAGGCCGGGTCTATGAGTGCTATGAGACGCCGGAAGAGTTGGACTTCATGCGCAAACGTTTGCGCAGTCGCGGCCTGCCGCCGATCTACACACCGCCGAGCGCTGATAAGCTGCAAAGTTTTATCGACGAAGGGCGTGTCGCGCACTGGCGTTTCAAGCTGACGCCGGGCGCCATCGAGTTTAACGACCTGGTGCGCGGTCCGGTTCATTTTGACGCCGAGAAGCTTTCCGATCCGGTGATCCGCCGCCATGACGGATCATGGCTGTATATGTTGCCGAGCGCGGTGGATGATCGCGATATGGGCATGACCCATGTGATCCGTGGCGAAGACCACGTCGCCAACACGGCGCTGCAGGTGCAGATGTTCGAAGCCATGGGAGCAGCGGTCCCGGCGTTCGCTCACTTGCCGCTGATGACCGACATCGAAGGCGGCGGGCTGTCCAAGCGCTTGGGTTCGTTGGCGCTGCGCGATTTGCGCACAGACGGAATCGAATCGCTGGCGCTGGCCAGTTACCTCGCCCACCTTGGCACCTCCGACGATATCAAAGCGGAGGCCGATCTGTCCACGCTCATCGAAACGTTTGATTTTTCGCATTTTTCTCGCGCCACGCCGAAATTTGATCCAGCGCAATTGGCGCGTCTCAACGCCCAGGTGTTGCATGGCACCGACTATGCCGACGTCGCCACACGCTTGCCGGATGGCGCGATGCCAGAGCTGTGGAACGTTGTGCGCGCCAACCTGGAACGCATCACGGATGTGAAAGTCTGGATCAATATCGCCGACGCCGACATTGATCCGGTGATCGACGCGGGCGACGCAGATTTTCTTGCGCAAGCGGCGACCTTGTTGCCGGATGGTGCGTGGGATGAGCAAACCTGGGGGGCGTGGACCAAGGCTGTGAAGGATGCGACGGGGCGCAAAGGCAAAGACCTGTTCATGCCGCTGCGCAAGGCGCTGACGGGGCTTGACCATGGACCGGAACTCAAAGTGTTTTTGCCGTTGATCGGACGTGAACGCGCCGCACATCGACTTCAAGGTAAGCGAGGCTAACGTCGTGACCATTCAGTTGTTCAATACCCTCAAACGCGCCAAGGACGAATTCGTTCCCATCGATGCAAAGCGCGTGCGCATGTATGTGTGCGGTCCGACGGTTTACGACTATGCCCACATCGGCAACGCCCGCCCGGTGGTGGTGTTTGATGTGTTGTATCGAATGCTGAGGGATGTATACGGCGAAGACCACGTGATCTATGCGCGCAACATCACCGATGTGGATGACAAGATCATCAACCGCGCCAAGGAGAGTGGCGAAAGCATTTCCGACATCACCAAGCGCACCGAACAGGCGTACCTGGACGACATGAGCGCCTTGGGCGCGATGCATCCCGACGTGATGCCACGCGCCACTGAACACATCGCCAACATGATCACCATGATCGGTAAGTTGGTCGCGTCCGGCAACGCCTATGCAGCTGACGGCCACGTGTTGTTCGACGTGCCCAGCTACCGTGAATACGGCCACCTTTCAGGCCGCAATCGTGATGAGATGGTTGCCGTGGCACGGGTCGATATGGCACCTTACAAAAAAGACGCCGCCGATTTTGTGCTGTGGAAACCGTCCACGGATGATCAGCCTGGTTGGGACAGCCCGTGGGGCCGCGGGCGTCCGGGCTGGCACATCGAATGCTCGGCGATGAGCGAAAAGCACCTCGGCCCGACCTTCGATATTCACGGCGGCGGCCAGGATTTGATTTTTCCGCACCATGAAAATGAAATCGCGCAGTCGACGTGTGCGCATGGCGGCTCGAAATTCGTCAATTATTGGCTGCACAACGGCTATTTGATGTCCGAAGGCGAGAAGATGTCCAAGTCTTTGGGCAACTTTTACACCGTACACGACTTGTTGGATGAGTTTCCCGGCGAAGCGATCCGTCTGACGCTGTTGAAGACCCACTACCGTCAACCCCTGGATTTCCGCAAAGACGGAATCCGTGAAGCGAAAAAGGAACTCGATGAGTTCTACTTGGCGCTGCGTAATGCCGACGTCAAAGCGAATGTACCCGATGACGTGCCTGCAGATGTGATGGCGGCGTTGAGTGACGACATCAATACGCCCAAGGCGATTGCCCATTTGTTTGAGTTGAAAACCAAATTGAATGCAGCAACGGATGAGGCGGAAAAAGCCCGCCTTAAAGGGGCGCTTTTGTTGGCGGGAGACCTGCTCGGCTTGCTGGGGCAAAGCCCCGAAACGTGGCTGCGTGGCAACGCCGACGCAGCGGGCGGTCTGTCCGACGACGCCATTGACGCCATGATTGGTGAGCGTAAGCAGGCTCGTGTGGACAAAGACTTTGCCACCTCTGACCGCATCCGTGACGAGTTGATGGCCGCAGGTATCATCCTTGAAGATGGGGCCAGCGGCACCACTTGGCGGCGACAATAAGGTGGCGGCCATATATGCGTGTGGTTGGCGCGCCTTTTTCTCTTGTTGCGTTGCGTTTGTCACCCCATCTTTAAATTAAGAATTCTTGAGCACGATTTGAAGCCGCGTGACACAACCACAAGATGTTCTGGTGCTGTTATTTTGTAGTCGTATTGTATTAGAATTTCCTTTTTGCATTGATTTGCATGTAGAATGGTTAGAAAGCCGTCACTATCATGGGTTAACGCGCCGTAAAGAGTGCCAATCTGGATGTGAAGGTAGCCAGATGGAGTATGTGCGGTCGTGACTGTTGTGGTCGCGCCCCACCAAAGTTGCGAAAGTAATTTGATTACGCAGGGTATTTGGCAGGACCATGAGCCAGGATGACGACCTCAGCTCGGGCAAAACGGGCGTTCAGATGGAAAGTCCGCAAAAGCGGGAGGGGCGCGGTATTTTGCGCACGCTTTCGCACGAAATGCGCACTCCGCTCAACAACATCATCGGTTTTGCAGACATGATGAGCGCCGAAATGCTCGGCCCCATGTCACACCCCCAGTACCGTGAATATGCGGAAGATATCCGCAAATCCGGTCAAAGCATTTTGGACCTGCTCAACGAACTGCTTGAGGACCGCCGTTACGAGTCGTTGGCGCGCAGCGATGAGCATCAAGCCAGCTTGATTGACCTTGCCCCAGACTTGATTGCCATTTGCTCCGTCGAAGGGGCTATCCATCTGATGAATCCGGCCGGTTGCGCGCTCTTGGCGGTGGATCAAGAGCAGGCCCAACTGCATTCCTTAAAAGATTTCATTCACCCCGATTTCGAAGAGTTTCTCGACGATCACTTCTCCGCATTGTTGAGCGAAACGCGCCGCACAGCCATGAAAATGATGGCGGACGATGGGCGTGAGGTGGATGTTGAAATTGCCGCTTCGGTCTACGAAGAAGTGGATGGCGTGGTGCGCCAAGTGATTTTGGTGGCGCGCGACGTGACGGAAAAGAACCGTAGTATCCGTGAAGTGATGGAACGCGAGGAATTCTTGCGCACCATCATGGCTACTACGGTCGATGGTCTTATCACCATTAACGAAATGGGCGTGATCGAAACCGCGAACCCCGCCGCGGAACGTATTTTCGGGCACTCGCCCGGTGGTCTTGCGGGGGGGAGCATCTCGGACTTGATCCCGGATGCGCGCGGTCAGCGGCAATCGGATTCCGCGACCATTTTGAAAAACTTAGAGGTCGATCTGGCGCAGTCCGAAGGCGGGCGCGAAGTTGCGGGCGTGCGCAAAGACGGCGCAGGGTTCCCGTTGGAAGTCAGCCTCAGCGATTTCAATTTGCGGGGGCGTTTGCACTACATCGCTGTGGTGCGTGACATCACGGAACGCAAAAAGGCCGAAGACCGTCTGACCTTTTTGGCCACCCGCGACCCGTTGACGCACTTACCCAACCGCTATTTGTTCAGTGAGCGGTTGAAGGAAAGCACCATCAATGCTGATGAAACCGGCACCAAATCGGCGGTTTTGTTTGTCGATCTGGACAACTTCAAGCATATCAATGACGCCATGGGCCATGCTGCGGGCGACGTGGTGTTGCAGTTGGCGGGCAAGCGTTTGGAATCGTGCGTGCGCGGTAAGGATACGGTGGCGCGCCTATCGGGTGACGAATTCACCATCATCTTGGAAGGCGTTGCCGAGGAAGAAGAGGTTGAGGTCGTCGCCACCCGCATGTTGCGGGCTTTGAGCCAGCCATTTCACGTGGACGGTAAAGAGCTTTATAGCTCCGGTTCCATCGGCGTGGTGATTTATCCGGACAGCTGCGATAACGTCGATGATCTTTTGAAAAACGTCTATACCGCGTCCCACCACGCCAAGAAGCAAGGTCGCAACAATTACCAGTTTTATTCTTCGACCTTGAGCGCCAATGCGCTGCGCCGTATGGCGATTGAACATGGTCTGCGCCATGCCTTGGAAAACGATGAATTCCACATCGCCTATCAACCCAAGGTCGACCTCAGCACCGGACGCATCATCGGTGCGGAAGCTCTTGCGCGTTGGTCAAACCCGGACCTCGGCCCGATTTCTCCAGTCGAATTCGTTCCTGTCAGCGAAGAGACCGGCCTGATCGTGCCGATCGGTGACTGGATTTTGGTGAATGCCTGTCGTCAAGCCAAGGAATGGGCGGACCTGGGGCTGGTGGATGTCAGTGTTGCGGTGAACCTGTCTGTGCGACAATTCCGTCAGGGCAATCTGGCTGAGCGGGTGAAAGAAGTTCTTGAGATGACGTCTTTGCCCAGTCACTGCCTAGATCTGGAATTGACCGAAAGCATGTTGGTCGAAAACGCCGAAGAGACTGTGCGGGTGCTCAAAGAATTGAAAGCGCTTGGGGTGTCGCTCAGCATTGATGATTTTGGCACCGGGTATTCGTCGCTCAGTTATCTCACCAAGTTTCCCTTGGACGCGCTCAAGGTCGACCGATCCTTCGTGACTGGATTGCCGGACAACCCCGATGCCGTGACCATGGCCAAAGCGATCGTCAACATGGCGCAAAACCTTGGCCTGAAAGTCATCGCCGAAGGGGTGGAGAACGAGCGACAAAGCACCTTCCTACACGGCCTGGGTAGCGATATTGGGCAAGGCTATTTGTTCAGCCGCCCGGTTCCGTTTGAAGAATTCGTGCGCCTTGCCGGTGGCAACGTGACGCCATTTCCCATCGAACAGGTGCGCAAGCCTTCGGCTTAAGCCTTGTGCTAATCGAAAAGAGAATCAATGTCCGCTTGGCTGCTTGCGCCGGACGTCGGGGCGGGGTCAGCGCCGATCATGTTGTCGATATCGGCTTGATCCATGGTGGTTTCAGAGCCGTGAATATTGGCGCTGCACATATCCATCAAGCGCTGAATGACTTGGCTGAGGGCTTGGGCGTTGGCGCGCACCAAATCCATGTCGCCGGAATTCAAGTCACTGCTCAACCGTTCCACCGAGGTGGTGATCAAGTGGTTGATCTTTTCGATGTTTTGTTCGAACGGTTCTTTGAACTTTGGCGGCGCGTGGTCATAGGCTTCAATGGCTAGCTCTTTGTCGGCGATGGTGCTGTCGCGAAAATGATCTTTGTAGTCCTTGGGTGCCCACATTTGCGCTTCTTCGAGGAGCTCAGGCATATCTGCTAACATTTCCAATGTCATCACGACTTCATTGAAATGGTTCAAATAATCGGTGGCAAGCAAAGTCTGCTCGTTAACGTTCGTTCCCATGCACCGTTCGCGGAATGCCGGGTAGTCGTCGTCATGCTCAAAATCGAAGTCGCCACTCATTGGTATTTGTTCAAGCCCTTGTCGGTGCGTCGTTTTTATGAACGCGACGATACTGGATTATCACTCCGCATCGAATCATTCTGTTCTGAGAATATACGCAAGCGTGTATATCTCCAAGCCCAGCGTCATGAAACTGTGATCCGGGGCTGTGGGCGATTGCCGTGGCAGGCGCGGAAAATCTTGTGTGCAGGCGCGAAATTGGGCATGCTCCGCTGTTCTTGGAACATATGGATATGCTTTGATCATGAGCGCCAACCGCGTCTACATCTATGACACCACCTTGCGCGACGGCGCGCAGACCTCGGGCGTTGACTTCGGACCCGTGGACAAAGACGTGATTGCGCGCGATCTCGATGATCTGGGCGTCGATTACATCGAAGGCGGCTGGCCTGGGGCCAACCCCACGGATGACAGTTTTTTCGACAATCTGCCAAAGACCAAATCCGCACGCATCACCGCGTTTGGCATGACGCGGCGCGCTGGCCGCAGCGCCGATAACGACCCCGGCCTCAATGCGCTGTTGGGCACCGACGCGCGGGTGGTGTGTATGGTTGGCAAAACGTGGGACTACCACGTCGATGTGGCGTTGGGGATCGCGCGCGACGAAAACATCGCCATGATCCGCGACAGCATCGCCTACGCCGTCACCAAAATGGACGAAGTGATGTTCGACGCCGAGCATTTCTTTGATGGCTACAAAGCCAACCCAACCTTCGCCATGGAATGCTTGAAGGCGGCCATCGACGGCGGGGCGCGCTGGGTGGTGTTGTGCGACACCAACGGCGGAACGCTGCCGTTTGAAATTGAAGAGATCGTCGCCCGTGTGTGCGAAACCGTACCCGGCGATAAAATCGGCATCCATTGCCATGACGACACTGGCAACGCGGTGGCCAATTCTTTGGCGGCGGTGCGTTCGGGGGCGCGCATGGTTCAAGGCACCATCAATGGCTTGGGCGAACGCTGCGGCAACGCCAATTTGGTCAGCGTGATTCCGACACTCATGTTAAAAATGGGGTTTGAAACCGGGGTCGGGGCTGCTGGCTTGAAGCATTTGAGCCACGTGTCCAATGCCCTGGACGAACGCCTTAATCGCGCCCCGGACCGTCACCGCCCTTATGTCGGCGAGTCCGCGTTTGCCCACAAGGGCGGGCTGCATGTGTCGGCGGTGGAAAAAGATCCGCGCTGTTATGAGCACGTCGATCCCGAAAGCGTCGGCAATTATCGTCAGATTTTGGTGTCCGATCAAGCCGGGCGATCCAACATCTTGGCGCGCTTTCGTGAGATTGGCCTGGAGGTCGATGGTAAGGACCCGCGCATCAACACGCTGCTCGACAAGGTCAAGGAAAAGGAAAAGCAGGGCTACGCCTATGATGGCGCCGGGGCCAGTTTTGAGCTGTTGGCGCGTCGTGCGATGGGCAGTGTGCCGGAATACTTCCACTGTTCCAGCTTTCGTGTGATTGACGAGCGGCGCTGGAACGCCAAGGGCGATCTGGTGACCCTTTCGGAAGCCACCGTCAAGCTGGCGTTGACCAGCGATAAACACGAAAGCGACCAGCGTATGGCGGTGGCCGAAGGCAATGGCCCGGTGAACGCGCTGGATGCGGCTTTGCGTAAAGTTCTGCTGCCGCTGTATCCGAGCTTGAGCGATTTGCGCTTGGTCGATTATAAGGTGCGTATTTTAACGCCCGGCGACGCCACCGCCGCAGTCACGCGGGTGATGATCGCAAGCACCGACGAAAGCGGCCGCACCTGGTCGACGGTCGGGGTGTCGGCCAACGTCATCGACGCGTCGTACAATGCGTTGCGTGATTCCCTGATTTACAAACTATTTTGCGACGGCGCTTCAGCCGCTTAAAGAGACATGAGCACAACAACATCTTCCACCCGCCACCGCCGCCCGTCCAAGCAAACCGCGTCTTCCGCAGCCGAAGGCGGCCCCGCCGTGATCTTGGTGAAGCCGCAACTGGGTGAAAACATCGGCATGGTGGCGCGCGCGATGCTCAATTGCGCCCTTCTGGATTTGCGTTTGGTTGCGCCGCGGGACGGCTGGCCCAACCCCTTGGCCTATAAGACCGCGTCGGGCGCGGACGTGGTGCTTGAAAATGCCCGCGTGTTCGACACCACGGCAGAGGCCATCGCCGACCTTGGTCATGTGTTCGCCACCACGGCGCGCGCGCGCGATATGTCCAAAGACGTGCTCACGCCCAGCGGGGCATCTAAAGAAATGCGCGAGTTGCGCGCCCAAGACGTGCAATGTGGGGTGCTGTTCGGTCGTGAAGCCGTGGGTTTACACAACGACGACATCGCGCTGGCCGACAGCATTTTGATGGTGCCGTTGAATCCCGGCTTTACCTCGCTGAACTTGGCCCAAGCGGTGTTGTTGATGGGTTACGAATGGTTTCAAGCCGCTGCTAACCAGCCCGACGAAATCTATGAAGTGCGTCTCGACACCCGCCGCGCCACCAAAGAAGAATTGGTCGGCATGTTTGAGCATTTGGAAGCAGAGCTAACCGACTGCGGGTTCTTAGGCGTCGAAGCGAAAAAACCCGGTATGATCCGCAATCTGCGCAACATGTTCCAACGCGCACGCATGACCGAACAAGAAGTCCGCACCATGCGCGGTGTGATCGCGGGCTTGGTGACGAAGCGCAAGCGTTAAGTCGGGGCGCAAAAGCTAAACGGAGGACATTGCTATGACCGAACGTGCTGTTTTGGCTGGGGGCTGTTTTTGGGGCATGCAGGATCTGATCCGCAAAATGCCTGGTGTTGTCTCTACCCGGGTCGGCTATACCGGTGGCGATGTGCCCAATGCGACCTATAGCAACCACGGGACCCATGCTGAGGGGATCGAGATTAACTTCGATCCCGCGCAAGTCTCGTACCGAAAAATTCTCGAGTTTTTCTTCCAGATCCATGACCCGACCACGCCAAACCGCCAGGGCAATGACCGGGGCCCGGCTTATCGTTCTGCCATTTATTACGTGAATGACGAGCAACAGCGGATCGCGCATGAGACAATCGCCGATGTCGAGGCGTCTGGACACTGGCCCGGAAAAGTGGTCACCGAGCTCGACCCTGTGGGTGATTTCTGGGATGCAGAGGCTGAGCACCAAGATTATCTAGAGCGCATTCCAAACGGCTACACCTGCCATTTTGTGCGCCCTGATTGGGTGCTGTAAGGGCAGTTTGGGTTCTATGGCACGTGCTTGCTTGCGGGCGAGTGTGCTTGCTAACACGGGGAAAAAAAATATACATCAACATCGAAACGACATGAATTCAGTGCGTGCCGTCGCACCGACTAGGGAAACAAAGCACAATGAACCTGACCAAGTACAATTCTCCTCAAGTGGCTCTGCACTGGTTGAGCGCAGCCGTCATCATGTTTTTGTTGGTGACGGGGACCTTGGTTCTGGCCAATATCGAAAACTCCGAACCCGGCAAAGTCGATAACCTTCGCATTCACATGCTCCTGGGTGGGCTTGCTTTTGTGCTGACGTTGGCACGTATTGCTTGGCGGGTAAAATCTGCGCAGCCTGCGCATTTGCAAACCGGCAATGTCCTTTTGGACAAGTTGGGCGTGGCGGCGCACCAAGTGCTCAATTTGATGGCGTTGCTGATTGCGGTGAGCGGGGTCTCCTTGGCGATTTTTTCGGGTTTGTTTGATGTTGTTTTCTTCGGCCAGGGGACCTTGCCCAAAGACTTCTTTGAGTTTGTGCCACGCTACGTACACGGCATCTCCACCAAGGTTATGATTGCTTTGATTGTCCTACATATTGCCGGTGGGGCTTATCACGCATTGATCGTCAAAGATTCGCCCTTTCAGCGCATGTGGTTTGGAAAATCACGTACCTAAGCTGAGTGTTGCCGCCTTTGGTTTTCACGCATACATATTTAGAGGCGCTGATGTGTGAGGCGCCGGTGAACTTGATTTAGATGGAGAGTGCTATGACCCGCGTTCCCGATACCATTTTTAAGACCCGCGTGCGCAACGAAGCCATTGAGGGGGACAATCCTTTTGAATGGAAAGACGTGAGCAGCGATGACGTTTTTAAAGGTCGCAATGTGGTGGTCTTTTCGTTACCCGGCGCCTTTACGCCGACGTGTTCCACCAGCCACCTGCCGCGTTTCGAAGAACTGTACGACGAATTTAAGGCCCAGGGCGTGGATGAAGTCGTCTGCCTGTCGGTCAATGACGCCTTTGTCATGTTTCAGTGGGGCAAGTCGCAAAACGCCAAGAATGTCTTCTTGCTGCCCGACGGCAACGGCGAGTTCACCCGTAAAATGGGCATGTTGGTCGACAAATCGAACTTAGGTTTCGGCATGCGCTCGTGGCGCTACTGCATGTATGTGGAAGATGGCGAAATCAAAAAGATGTTTTCCGAAGACGGCTTCGAAGACAATTGCCCAACCGACCCGTTCGAAGTCTCCGACGCCGATACGATTTTGGCATATCTGAAAGCGCGCTAGAGGGAAGCGATTGGTTTGTCATGCGCGGGCTTGACCCGCGCATCTACGACTTAGGCGTTCGATATCGAAGCAAAACGTGGATGACCTGGGCAAGCCCGGCCATGATGGGGTGTCGCTATTGCTCAGGCTCGCCAAGCCCAAGAAAGCGAAGGAAGCGTTCACCCAAGGGGGACAGGTTATACTGTTTCTTATCCAGCCTCCCTGAACTGCTTTCGAAAGTTTCATTAACCCCTAATAGCCCGAGTGAAGAAAGGTGAAATTTCATAGAGGCATTGAGATCTCCACCCGGTGAGATGAGCATGCTGCCACCTTGTGTGAACTCAGGTGGATTAAAAATAGCCTCATGCTTTTCAAAAAAAGCGTCACCCAGTTCGTCTCCAAGGACTTGATATTCTGGTAAGTATCCGCAGAGCAAGATAATTTGCCTGTCATCAAGTTGCGGCAGAATTCTTATGAAATGCCTGATTTCTGATTTTTCGTTAGGTTCTGCCTTAAGCCCGTTTGCCACAAGCGTAGCAATGTGTTGCTTTCGCTCGTCTGACAATGCCCGCGCGGCTTGCCACATTCCTTCTTCAAAAAAGTCTAATCCGTCAGGCGCTTGAGTAGCGGTTCCCAATTCTACACGGTTGATACGGGCTTCGAGATACTGCATGAATGCCGCCAAGCGTTCCATTCGAGAATCCGGGATGATCTCGTTGGTCAGGGCATTTACGATAGGTCCGATGCCGGGGACGACATTTGACCAGTCCATCACACGACGTCTGACGGCATCTGATTTGCTTTCAGATATCTGAATGTCAGTTTTGCGGGGCTTATTGCTCACGATAATGGCCTAGAAAGAAGATCAGATTTTCTCAGACAGATTGATCGCCAGTTTGGTGCCGAACTTGATGGCGCGGCTGAGGATCGGGTAGCCAGCGGCGTTTTCGGCACCGTGCGCGTAGCCGATGTCGCGGTGTTCCAGCTCTTCTTCGCGAAATGTCGCGCAGGTGTCGCGTAGGTCTTTTTCGTCGTCGCCGAGCTTTTTGATCTGTGCTTGATAGTGCTCGTCGATGGTTTCTTCGACCGCAACCGTACACGCCATGGCGGCTTTTTCGCCCAGCAACGCGGTGCCAGCGCCAAGCGCAAATCCAGCTATGTGCCACAGCGGCATCAGCGCCGTGGGGCGCACACGCCGTTCGGACGCCATTTTGGTGAAGGTGTCGAGATGGACGTCTTCTTGTTCTTTCATGTGGCGGATCATATCGCCTTTTGGGCCTTTGCCCAGAACCGCCAATTGGCCTTGATAGATGCGCACAGCGCCGTATTCACCGGCTTGATCGACGCGGATGATGCGTTCGATCAGCTCATCCTTGGTTGGATCGCCGGGCATGCGTCCGCCTACAGGCGTTGTGGAGGTCGGTGTGGCGGTTGGTTTTGCCTTTGCGGCTTTGGCGCTCATCGTTCACGTCTCCCATTTGCGGGTGCGCAGCACATACAGAGATGCCAGCGCCAACCCGTTTGAGAATAGTATATTCCACCCCGCCATGGAAATGCCGAACATCGTCCAGTCTACCGCGTCACACGATTTGGGCGGTTTTTTGTCCAGGCTGGCGAATAAGTCGGCGGCGGAAATCTGGGTTGGCAGCTTGCCGCCGCAACCCACGGCGGACGCCCACCAATGTTGCTCGACGCCGACATGGTAGAATGCGATCCCGCCATTGATGGCGAACGCGACAGCCGCAAGCGTGAACACCACTCCCAGCCACCGGGGCCGCCACAGACCGATGAGGCCCAGCCCGATTGCAATGGCGAACGGAATACGCTGATAGAGGCACAGCACACAGGGCTCAAGGTCAAAGCCGAACTGGGCGGTGTAGGCAGCGCCGAGCGATCCGGCGCCAACCAACATCAACAAGGCAGGGCAGAGGCGTATGTTTTTCATGACATATGTCTATACGCTTCAATGCGGGGGAAGAAAACAATTTCAAAAAAAGGCCGTATGGTATATTAGCTCATGTGTACATACGACTGTATTGCTGAAAGCTGGCGGCAGCGCTTGGTCGGGGGGCCAAGTGCATCAATGCAAGATATGGCTCATAAAACATGACAAACTCACTTCCCCCCGCGCGTAAGTCTCAAAAATCTTCCAAAATGGGCTTTTTTTCGTCTGTCCGTTTCGTGCTGGTCGGCATCGTCTTGGTGCTCGGCTTGGTTCAGTTGGTCAACGGCGCATACCGTGGATACAGCGCGTGGACGGTCTATAAAGCCGCCGTTCAGGCAGAGCTTTCGGAAGTGACTTTCGACACCCTGATGAAGGCGCTTGGCGCGCTGGATTTTGAGCGTTCACGCACAGCCATCGTGTTGCGCAATCCTCATCCAATTTCGGATCGGGACCGGAAATTCATCGATCAGAACCGCGAAACTCTCGGCGCATTGCGTGAGCGCATCGAAAGCAACGAAAAGCGGGTGTTTAAAATCCCCTTGTCGGAAAATGTCACCAAACTGTGTGACCGGCTTGAAGATGTGCGCGCACGTGCCGACGAAAACCTCGCTCTGCCCTTGACGCAGCGCGACCCCAACATGCTGATGGAGTGGTCGTCGGCGACGTCGAGATTACATGCCGTGATCGAATCTGAGCTGGTGCAATTGATTGAGCGCCAATTCGCTGGCGAGAATGAAGAGCTTTTGACGGTTTCGCGGTTGCAGATGTTGCGGTTCTACGGATCGCAACTACGCAAGTTCGGTGTTGGAGAATCCTCGCGCATCCATATGGGGGTGCGTTCCGACAAGCCGATCAACATTGACGTTTTGCGTCAAATCTATGAGTTCCGTGGCCGCAGCGAAGCGCTGTGGATGTTTGTCGAACAGCATGCGAAGGCCGTTAATCACCCCGAAGTTTCTGCGCAAATCGAAAACGTAAGAAGCCATCTGATTGATCAGCTGCGCCCGCTTCAGGCCAGTATTCTCAAAACGGCTCCGCTTGGCGGCTATGACGTCACGGAAAAGCAATACCTGAGCATCGCTATGCCGACGTTTAAGGCGTTGTCGATAGCCATGGACAAGGTTGTTGAGGTCAGTCGTGCGCTGACGCGGCAAAACAAAGATCAATCTTTGCGTCAACTCCTGATTTACGCCCTGATCATTGTCGGTGATGTGATTTTGATGGTCGGCGCCATTGTGTTTGTGTCTGCGCGGTTGGTGCGACCGCTGGAGGGGATGAGCGATCTCGTCAATCATTTTCGGCAAGGGCACTACAATGTCCAGTTTCCCTGGAGCCGCCGCCATGATGAAATCGGCCAACTCAGTGAAGGCTTGGAAGATTTCCGCGAAACCCTGGTGGAACGTGAGCAGGTTTTTAAAGAGCTGAAAATCGCCAAAAGCCAAGCCGAAGAGGCCAGTCGGGCCAAATCAGAGTTCCTGTCCAGTATGAGCCATGAGCTGCGCACGCCGCTCAATGCGATTTTGGGCTTCTCTCAGCTGTTGCAATTCGATCCCAAAACGCCGTTGACGGATCGTCAAAATGAGCATGTTGAAACAATTCTTTCCGCCGGGCATCACCTGCTGGAGTTGATTAATCAAATTCTCGACCTTGCACGGATCGAAGCCGGGCATTTGCAGTTGTCGATTGTGGATGTGAACGTTCATGAACTTATCGACAGTTGTCTGACGTTGACCCAGACACAAGGCGATCAGCGCGGCCTTGAGATGCGCAAAGACTGCGGCAATGTTGCTGAAAATGCGGTCATAGAGGTGGATTCAACGCGGACCCGGCAAGTGCTGTTGAACCTTCTGTCTAACGCCATCAAATACAATCGCGATGGTGGCTCCGTACACGTGCGTTGCGAACAGGGGGCGGATGAGCGCATCACCTTGTCGGTCATCGATACCGGACAGGGCATCCCCGCAGACAAACAAGCGCACATGTTCGAGGTTTTCAACCGTTTGGGCGCCGAAGAGACGGCCACCGAAGGCACCGGCATCGGCCTGGTGGTCACCAAGCAGCTGGTCGAAGCGATGGGCGGCGAGATTGGTTTCACCAGCACCGAGGGCGAAGGCTCGACATTCTGGGTGCTGTTTCCGGCTAAAACAGTCTCTTAAAACAGAAACTTCACCGCGACAAAGCCGCCGAGCAACACTACGAAACCGCCGGTGACCAAGATACCGAGATACTTTTCGACAAACTCGCGGATCGGATCGCCGAAGTACCACAGCAGCCAGGCTTCGAGAAAAAAGCGGATGCCACGCGACACAACCGACGCGATGACAAAGGTGCCGATATTCAGCGCCGTCACGCCACTGGCGATGGTGATGACTTTGTAGGGGAACGGTGTCAGCCCCGCCATAGCGACCACCCACGCGCCCCAAGCGTTGTACATCTCTTGAAATTCGGTGAACTTTCCGGCTTTGCCGTAAAACTCCAAGAGGGGGCGGCCAAACTGTTCGAACAAGAAAAAGCCGATGCCGTATCCGGCGATGCCGCCCAGAACGCTGCCCACGGTGCAAACGGCGGCGATTTTCCAGGCTTTTTCGCGACTGGCGAGAATCATCGGGATGAGCAAAATGTCGGGGGGAATCGGAAAAATCGAACTTTCGATAAACGAAATGATAAACAGCGCCCACAAGGCATTGCGGTGGGCGGCAAAATTCATGGTCCAGTCGTAGACGCTGCGCAGCAAGATGGAAACTCCCCCGATATCGGGCTGGTGGTTCAAAACGAGCGAATTTCCCCCGCCCGGCATTGGTCATAGCAGCCCTGAGCGCGTTGGGCAATTGGGCGCATTCTTCGATCTGTGCGGGTCTGTACAATATCATATCTATATGTGTTGACCGCAGCGCGTCCCTGAGTATTATGTCGTCCGTTCACCAAACATCACAGTGCCCCTGTGGCGGAACTGGTAGACGCGCGGGATTCAAAATCCCGTTCTCGCAAGGGAGTGCCGGTTCGATTCCGGCTGGGGGCACCATTACTTTCCGGCTGGGGGCACCATTACTTCTCTACGGAGGGGTCATCGAATGCAGTGATGCGAGAACGCAAGTCACCTCATTCAAGCACCGTTACCCCCAGCGCCCGACAGTCAATGGCGGCGTATCCCATATGATATGAGCAAGAAACGGTTGAGTTTGCTTAAGCAAAGCAAATTGCGCCGTGAGTTATGCCGAGAGTTTGTTGGAGGTGATGATTCAGGGTAAAATCAACCTTTCCAGATAGGCGGTGTGGATAGGCTATTTAAAGTTTCCTGAAATATTTTGTTCAACATCAAGCGTTTTGGTTGGTGGCAAAACAAGATATAAAGCGCTTTAATAGTCCTACAAATTGCTCGTTTGCATTCCTTGAGGGTCATTTCATGAAATCTGCATTGAAAACGCTTACCGCCACCATTTTTTCGACTGTTCTTTGCGCGCAGTCTTTGCAAGCGGCGGAAGGCCCCGTTTACGTTGGTTTTGATGGTGCATACAGCGTTAAAAATTCAACCTCCGCCCAGGCTGTCGAGTTGGGGCTAAGGGCCGCCATTCATGAAATTAACGCAGGTGGCGGGGTGCTTGGCGGGCGTCCTATCCAACTTTTGACCAAAGATAATCGCTCTGTATCTGCGCGTGGCATCGTCAATTTTGAAGAGTTTGCAGCGCAAGAAGACCTCGTCGCCGTGTTTGGCGGGCGGTTCAGTCCGGTGCTTTTGCAACAGCTTAAAACGGCTCACGAACAGCAAATCCCATTGTTGGATGTATGGGGCGCCGCCGACGGCATCACCGATCATTCCTATGCGCCCAGCTATTCATTCCGTCTGTCGCTGAAAGATTCATGGGCCATGCCCGCGATGCTGGCTCAGGCTCAAGCCAAGGGTGGCGCGAGGTTTGGCCTCTTGCTGCCCAATACAGGTTGGGGACGCAGCAATCAAAAAGCACTGGATAAGGCGCTGGTCACGACACCCAAGGCGGATTTGGTGGGGACCATCTGGTATAATTGGGGTGAGCGAGACATGCTCCAGCATTACCAAACCCTGGTCGATGCTGGCGCCGAGTCGGTTCTTTTGGTCGCCAACGATTTGGAAGGTTCGTTATTGGTGCGTCAATTGGGTGAGCAAGAAAAAGTCAAACGCGTGCCGATCATTTCACACTGGGGCGTGACCGGTGGAAATATGGTGGGGGCAAGCGGTCCGACTTTGGCGGATCTTGATTTCACCGTTGTGCAAACGTTCAGTTTTTTCACCGCCCCGCCCGTAGCGCTGGAAACCTTCAAGAACACCGCTGCGGTTATTGCGGATATTGAAGATGTCACAACTATTCCATCGCCCGTTGGCGTCGGTCACGCATATGACATGATGCATATTTTGGCCAAGGCCATTAACGCAGCCAAATCCACGGACCGTCGCGCCATTCGCGACGCCATGGAAACGCTGGGGCCTCATGCTGGATTGGTGCGAACTTATAAGCAGCCCTTTAGCGCTGTGTCTCACGATGCGCTGTCGCCGGATCTGGTCTTCTTTGCAAAGTTTCGCGTTGATGGCGCGCTTGTGCCGACTGCACGGTAAAAAAGGATGTGTTCATGACGGATCGAATGGAGCGCGTAGCTCCAGATCAAGTCAGAAGACGGCGCTGGTGGCAGGGGTTTTCTGCACGTCTTATGCTGTCCTCGGCAGCGTTGTCGGTCACCGTTATCCTTATCACGTCCGCAATTTCTTATAATGCGCTGCGCGAAATGTCGCTGACAGTGGCCAATCGGTCGCTTGAAGGACAGGCGCGAACTCTCAGTCATGACATTGAGGAGCGGATTTTTTCGCTGGTATATAACCTGCGGGAACTGTCGGCAAACGCCCTCATCGCGAACGCGCTTGCCGACGACGTCGGGCGGGAAATATATCTGCGTGATTTTGTATCGGGTTTGTCTGCGTCGGCAGGTTTTGAACTCACCGTGGTTATGACCAACTTTCAAGGCAAATCCATCGCGTCCAACCGCTCCGATGCAGAGCTGCTGATGTCGCCTGAATCGATTGCTGACGTTGTCGAGCGCGCCGAGGGATATGGAAAGGTCTTATTGGTTGGCGAGACTCCTTATCTGTTTCTCGCCGAACCGATTATGTTTCGCAACACCGGAACGGCAGAAGGAGCGTTGGTCTTTCAGGTCAACCTGCATGAGTGGCTAAACTTTGATTTCATTCGGCGGGTGTTTTCCGAAGCGGAGTGGCTATCCATACTTGATTTGCGCATCGCGTCTGAAACATCTCTGGCGCAAGGGCGTCAGCGCGCGTTATCAAACGCCCCGCTCATTGACGTAGAGCTATTGTTGCCCAAAAGCATTCGTGGCGCGCCTCTGATCGTCAGCCTGGGCGCCAAACCTGATTTTATCGAAAAGCCGCTCAATGAGTTGTTGGGGAATGTTTTGGCGATGAGCGGCGGTATTTTTATTGTCGCTTTGTTTGGTGGTTTCATCTTAGCGCGAAGACAAACGCGCAAACTGGCGCGCCTGCAACATGAGGCGAAAAAAGTTTCCGAGGTTAAGGGTTTTGATATTTCCTTCACCTCCGACAAACAAGACGAAATCGACGATTTGGCCGATGCTTTTACGGTCTTGGTCGATGAACTCAAGCAGGCTTACCGTCAATTGGAAGATGAAGCCCAACGCGAAATTGCATCAAGGGAGCAGCGTTTCCAAGGCATCGTGCACAACAGCGCCGATGGCATCATCACGCTGTCGAGTAAGGGCGTCATCGAAACGTTTAACCCATCCGCTGAACGAATTTTTCTCTACAGTGCCGATGAGGTCATTGGACAAAACATAAATATCCTCATGCCCGCAGGCGAACGTGCGGCACACGATCAATACATTCACGATTCAGAGCTACACCAATCGCGGATCATCAATCAAGCACGCGATTTACTCGGGTTGCGCAAGGGTGGCGAAACGTTTCCAATTGAGCTCAATGTCTCACCAATGCATCTAGACGGCGAACAGAAATTCATTGGCATTATGCGCGATATTTCGGACCGTAAGGAGTTTGAGGATCGACTGAACGCCGCAAGAATTGAAGCAGAACAAGCCAATCTCGCCAAGTCGCAGTTTCTGTCTTCCATGAGCCATGAGTTACGCACCCCCCTGAATGCCGTCCTCGGTTTCGGACAGCTGCTAAAGATGGATAGCGAACATAAGATGACCGCATCTCAGGGATCGGCCGTCGATCAAATTTTGAAAGGTGGCGATCTTTTATTGGAATTGATCGATCAAGTTTTGAACTTGGCCCGAATTGAAACGGGAAACTTAACCGTATCCATAGAGTCTATCGACGTGGCACCTCTGCTTATGGACGCCTTGGCCATGGCCCGAACAATGGCCGATAAACGCGATATCCATATCGAGCATGACATCCCCAAATTGGGCGCGGTTTATGTTTTTGCCGACATCACGCGATTAAAACAAATCTTGTTAAACCTGCTGTCCAATGCATCGAAATACAATCGTGAGGGCGGCACGATATCACTCTCATGCCGAATTGTTGGGGATAGATGTCGTTTCGAAGTCCAAGATACGGGGCACGGTATAAAAGCCGAACTGCAAGACCAGGTTTTCATGCCGTTTAACAGGCTTGGCGCTGAAAATGGGGAAATCGAAGGGACCGGCATCGGGCTCACCATCACCAAAGAACTGACCCAGCTGATGAACGGGTCTATCGGATTTACGTCGAACGAAGGGGAAGGTTCATTGTTTTGGTTTGAGCTGCCATTGGCATCAGCCTTGCCGTCTTCAGACGCCATTCAAAGTCAAATTGACGCCATCAATCCTTCACATGAAACCAGCCGTCCGCCCCAGACCGTTCTGTATGTGGAAGACAATACGGCAAACCTTCAACTGATGAAGATGATTCTGGGTAAATACGATCACCTAGATATGCTTTCAGCGAACACAGCGGAAGACGGCCTTGTGCTGGCGGAAACTGTGCATCCAGACCTTATTTTGATGGATATAAATCTACCGGGTATGAGCGGTATAGACGCCATGAGAGCATTGCACGGCAACGCCAAAACAAAATCTATTCCGGTGATCGCCATTAGCGCCAACGCCATGGAAAAAGATATCCGCCACGCCATGAAAGCTGGCTTTGAAGATTACTTGGTCAAGCCGATCAATGTCGGTAAAACCTTAAAGGTGATCGCAAAATCACTAAAATTTTAACATAGGCGCTTTGGTTTTTGCTCTCGCGGGCACCGTACGTTTACGTGATGCGAAACCGGGCTAGGGCTTCGGCCAAGTCGCCGCCGAACTCTTTGCCTTTGCGTAGTAATGCGGCGCGTGGCGGCAGTCGGTCCAATGCGGGGTTGCCCCAGTGGTAGCTGGTCAGCAAAGCAAATGGCATAGCATGGGTTTGGGGCATCGCGGCGAACGCGCACGATAAATCTATGCCGGTCATTTCGCTGAGCTCCATGGACGCGATCACCATGTCCGGGCGCGTCTGCAGCGCCATTTTAAATCCTTCGAACGATGACCGCGCATTGGAGATCCGATATCCGCATTCGGCCAGTTCTTTTTCGACAATGCGCGCCATGGCTCGTTCCGGAATGATCAGAAGAACTTCAATATCTTTGGGTGTGATGTCGCCAAAATCAATGTCTGCAATGGGCCGCGAGGGGAGCGCGCGGACCAACGACGGCGTGTCGTTTGCGGCACTGAGGTCGCCATCAAGCACACCGTGTAGCTTGTCGATGAAGGTTTGAATGTCAGTTAAGTTTTCTGTGGTGAGCTCTTTGATGTCCCCCAGATATTCACCCAACCGATGTCCTAAAAGGTCCACGGCTGGAATGTTCACGCCGCGTCCTTGTGTAACCAGGTTGTGGGCGTGTTTGCGCAGTGACCCGAGGCCACTGTCCGATGCTTCCACCCCTGATCGTAGATTTCCCAAAAAGATATCGATCTCGCTAAGGGCGTCTTCGACGTCTTGTCGAAACTCATCTTCGATCTGGCGATCTACATCTTCTGCAGAAGGAAGGAATTTCGTCATCGTAGCGATCCTTTTTAAATATGGTATAGCGCAAGAACTCTCAGGGCCTGTTCAGTATATTGCGATGTCCCAGTGTGGTCTCTTTAATTTCATAGCAATCCGAAGGCATGAGTGCGGGTGGCAAAGATTTATGATGTGACGGTTCTTTCAGGTGGAAAACGTAAAGTGACGGTGGTGCCTTTGCCTTTCGCGCTGTGAATTTCAAGCGTTCCACCGTGCAGTTCAACAAGGCTCTGGGTTAAGGGCAGGCCGATACCCATGCCGTCATGTCTTTTGCCAAGTTCGTTGTCCGCTTGACCGAACTGAGACATCGCCTTGGTAAGGTCTTGCCAAGTATTGGGCTTTCCCTTTCAACCCCCCATCGTAATTGTGCCTCACATTCGATCAGCTCAAGAATAATGTGATCAATGCTAGCCGCAAATGCGAGTCAAAGAATGCATAGAACTATAAAAACGTTCTTTTCTGAAAGCTACGGGGATATTTTGGAAGTATTATATATTGTGTTTTGGTGCTAATGGCACTCGATGGTAGGTGTTTTACACAAAAATATGTTAGTATTCTTGACCGTGGTCAAGGAGGCCATAGGTTGAATATCTGATAAATTGAATATTCGGGAATCCTTCTGGTCAGAACGATGAAATCGCGGCCTCAAGGAAAGAGCGGGAAGCGGTTTCTCGGCGCCGGTTGCGTAGGAAACCAAGTCATTGTGGGCATGACCAGGGAGCCATCTATGCAGGTGTCGATATCCCGTAGGGCGTTGTTCGCGGGGCGTATGGCCGATCCGGCCGATACTCCGATCCGTCCGCCGTGGTCTGCGCCTGAGCGCCTTTTCCTCGATGCCTGTAGCCAATGCAATGAATGCCAGCGCGCGTGCGCCCAAGGTGTGGTCATTCGCGGCGGCGGCGGATTTCCCGAAATAGACTTTCAAAACGGCGCATGCACATTTTGCGGCGATTGCGCCCAGGTGTGCGAGCCGGGGGCCATCATCGCGGGCGATATTTACCGCGCCGATCCATGGTTCGCTGTGGCGCGTTTCGCCGCCACGTGCTTGTCGCAAAATGGTGTGACGTGTCGCGTTTGTGGTGATCGCTGCGATGCCCGCGCGATCCGCTTTCAATTGGCGGTCGGCGGCGTCGCCCATCCCATTATAGATCCATCCGCCTGCACGGGGTGCGGGGCGTGTGTTGCGCCGTGCCCGGTGGGTGCGGTCGAAGTCGTTTCAGTTCAACGGGAGGAACAGTCGTGAGCATAACGGGTCTGGTTATCCATGCCGTACCGAAAAACACCGCGTCGGTCCAAGCGGCCATTGAGGCCTTGGACGGTGCCGAGGTGCACAAAGTCACGGACGATGGCCGTTTGGTCGTCACCGTCGACAATCCGGATGATGGCAAGGCGGCACAAGTTTTTGATTCCTTCAGAACCATCGCAGGGGTGCTCAGCACCTCTCTTGTTTACACCCATTTCGAAGAAGATCACGGCGAAGGGGAGCACGTATCATGAGCATCACAAGGCGGGACTTCATCAAGACCCAGGCCGCCCTGGCCGCAGCCACTGCGGCGGGCACCACGTTATCGGGCGCAAGCGTCGCCAAAGCCGCAATTGGCGAAGACAACATCCGGTGGGACAAAGGTGTGTGTCGCTTTTGTGGAACCGGCTGCGGCGTTTTGGTCGGCACCAAGCAAGGTCGCGTCGTCGCGACCCAGGGCGATCCTGATGCACCGGTCAACAAAGGCCTGAACTGTATCAAAGGCTACTTCCTGTCGAAGATCATGTATGGCCAAGATCGCATCACCAAACCTTTGCTGCGCAAAACCAATGGTGTGTACGACAAAGAAGGTGATTTCGAGGAGGTCTCGTGGGACGAAGCCTTCGACGTCATGGCCCAGAAATGGAAAGAGGCGCTGAAGAAAAAAGGTCCGACTTCTGTGGGCATGTTCGGCTCCGGACAGTGGACCATCTGGGAAGGCTACGCCGCGTCGAAATTCATGAAGGCGGGCATGCGCTCCAACAACATTGACCCCAACGCCCGTCACTGTATGGCGTCTGCCGTGGGTGCGTTCATGCGCGCGTTCGGTATTGATGAGCCGATGGGCTGTTATGACGATCTGGAGCACGCCGACGCGTTCGTGCTGTGGGGCGCCAACATGGCGGAGATGCACCCAATCTTGTGGTCGCGTTTGACCGACACGCGCCTGACCAAACCGGGTTGCGAAGTGCACGTGTTGTCGACGTTCGAACACCGTTGTTTCGAACTGGCCGACAACGGCATGATCTTCACACCGCAAACCGATCTGGCGATCGCCAACTACATCGCTAACTACATCATTCAAAACAAAGCCTATAACCAGGACTTCATCGATAAACACGTGAACTTCAACGCCACCACCACCGACATCGGGTATGGCTTGCGGCCGGAACATCCGCTGCAAAAGGCCGCGAAAAACCCCAACAAGGGTAAATTCAACAAAGTCAGCTTCGATGAATACGCCGCCTTGGTGTCGGAATACACGTTGGAAAAAGCCAGCGAAATGTCCGGCGTTCCGGCCGATAAGCTTGAAAAGTTGGCGAAAGTCTATGCCGATCCCAACAAAAAAGTGACGTCGTATTGGACCATGGGCTTCAACCAGCACACCCGTGGTGTGTGGGTGAACGGCTTGCTCTACAACATCCACTTGTTGATGGGCAAAATCTCAGAGCCCGGCAACAGCCCGTTCTCGCTCACCGGCCAGCCGTCGGCATGCGGCACCGCGCGTGAGGTCGGCACCTTTGCCCACCGTCTGCCCGCCGATTTGGTGGTGATGAAAGAAGCCCATCGCGACTTTGCGGAAAAGGTCTGGAACCTGCCCAAGGGCACCATTCCGCCCAAGCCCGGTTATCACGCCGTGCTGCAAAATCGCATGCTCAAAGACGGCAAGCTCAACGCCTATTGGGTACAGTGCAACAACAACATGCAAGCCGCACCGAACATGAACGAAGAAGGCTACCCGGGCTATCGTAACCCGGAAAACTTCATCGCCGTGTCCGACCCGTACCCGACCGTCACGGCCATGGCCGCCGACTTGATCCTGCCCACCGCGATGTGGATGGAAAAAGAAGGCGCCTATGGCAATGCCGAACGGCGCACCCAGTTCTGGCGTCAACAAGTCGACGCGCCGGGCGAATCCAAATCCGACATGTGGCAAGTGATGGAATTTTCCAAACGCTTCAAGATCGAAGAAGTCTGGCCCGAAGAACTTCTGGCGCTCAAGCCCGAACATCGCGGCAAGACGATGTATGAAGTGCTGTTCGCAAACGGTCACACCAACAGGTTCCCGCTGCAAGAGATCACCGACAATGCGGGCAACGTCTACAACAACCACGAATCTAAAGACTTTGGTTTCTACGTGCAAAAGGGCCTGTTCGAAGAATATCGGGAGTTCCAGTTGAACGGTCCGAAAAAGGGTCATGAAATGGCTCCGTTCGACGCCTATCACAACGCCCGCGGTTTGCGCTGGCCTGTGTTGGACGGCAAGGAAACGTTGTGGCGGTTCCGCGAAGGCTACGACAAACATGTTGAAGCCGGCAAGGACGTGCAGTTCTACGGCAAGCCCGATGGCCGCGCGGCGATCATCTTCGCGCCGTATGAGCCGGCTGCCGAAAGCCCGGATGACGAATACAATTTGTGGCTCAGCACCGGCCGAGTGCTGGAACACTGGCATTCCGGTTCGATGACCCGACGTGTACCGGAACTGTATCGCGCTTATCCGGATGCGAAAATCTACATGCATCCCGACGATGCCCATGATCGCGGCCTCAAACGTGGTCAGGAAGTGAAAGTGCAAACGCGTCGTGGTGAAGTCACCACACGTGTTGAGACGCGCGGACGCAACAAGCCGCCTCGGGGCTTGGTGTTCATGCCGTGGTTCGATGCGGGCCAATTGGTCAACAAACTCACCTTGGACGCCACCGATCCGCTTTCCAAAGAAACGGATTACAAAAAGTGCGCGTGCCGTGTGGTGAGAGCCTAAGGGTAAACGGGTAGGGATTTAGCCATGGGCGAACCATCCACATCCCCAAAAAGCGCGGTCTCCCGCCGCCGGTTCCTGGCTAATGTCGCCAGGGCTGCCGGTGGTGTGGGCGCGCTCAGTTTGGTGGTGGGGTTGTTTGCCCGTCAGGCTCAATCTCTGCCTGCTCAGGCTTTGCGCCCGCCGGGGGCGGGGGCGGAATCCGATTTTTTGGCCGCGTGCATTCGATGCGGACTGTGCGTGCGCGATTGTCCTTATCCGACATTGGGCTTGGCGGATGTGGGCGAAGATGTGCCAGTAGGCACGCCCTACTTTGTCGCCCGTCGTGCGCCGTGTGAAATGTGCGATGACGTGCCGTGCGTGAAGGCTTGCCCGACCGGCGCGCTGGACCCGAACCTCACCAATATCGACGACGCCGATATGGGCTTGGCGGTTTTGGTCGATGAAGAAACCTGTCTAAACTTCCAAGGTCTGCGGTGTGACGTTTGCCAGCGGGTGTGCCCGCTGATCAACGAAGCCATCACGCTGGAGCTGCATCACAACCTGCGTACCGGTAAACACGCGGTTTTCATTCCCACCGTGCATTCCGACAAGTGCACCGGGTGCGGCAAGTGCGAACGTTCGTGCGTTTTGGAAACGGCGGCCATTCGCGTCTTCCCTCGTCATCTGGCCAAAGGCCGGATCGGTGAGCACTATCGCCTTGGCTGGGTGGAAAAAGAAAACAAAGGTGAATCTTTGATACAGGGCATCGTCGATCTGCCGGACCGGATGCCCGATAAATTGGGGGGAGGTCTCAAATGAGCGCCAAAACCAACCCCGGAACCGATGCCGTAACATCCAAAGGCTGGCTGGCCGCGCACAAGTGGCTGCTGATCCGGCGCGCCGTGCAACTGAGCATCTTGGGCCTGTTTTTGGCCGGGCCACTGTTCGACGTGTGGATCATCAAGGGCAACCTCACATCCAGCCTCACCTTGGGCGTATTGCCGCTGAGCGATCCGTTCATTTTGGTGCAAAGTTTGTTGGCGGGTCACATTGCGGCGGCAAGCGCGTTGATCGGTGCGGCCATCGTACTGGCGGTTTACGCCCTGGTCGGCGGTCGCAGTTACTGTTCGTTCGTGTGCCCGATGAATGTCGTCACCGATGCGTCGCGGTGGTTGGCCAAGCGCCTCGACCTGCCCAAGGGCTGGCAGCCGGCGCGGGAAACCCGGTTGTGGATTTTGGCCTCGGTCCTGGTGACGGCTTTGATCACCGGGGTGATGGCGTGGGAAATGCTCAATCCAGTGACCATCTTGCATCGCGGCTTGGTATACGCCAGCAGCTATGTGTGGACGGTGGCGTTAGCGATTTTTCTGTTTGATTTGGTGGTCAGCCGTCGCGGTTGGTGCGGGCGCCTATGCCCCATGGGGGCATTCTACGGCTTGATAGGTTCGGTCAGCTTAACCCGCGTTTCGGCGCAAAACCGCACGGCCTGTAATGATTGCATGGATTGCTTTGCTGTGTGTCCCGAACCACACGTGATCACCCCGGCGTTGCGCGGGGTCGGCACGGCTGTGGGACCGGTTATTTTGTCCGGTGATTGCACCAACTGCGGGCGTTGCATCGACGTGTGCGCCAAGGATGTTTTTAGGTTTGATTTGCGTTTCCACAACGACGCGCCCAAAGGCGAACGTCAACGTGGTGACGAAACTGTTTCAACGGACCGGCACGCGGCGTGAACGCCGGGCCGGAGAGGTTTTGCCTGTAAGGCTTGAAAGGGAGACTGGTCATGAAGATTAGGATCAAGGATTGGGCGATTAAGATAACGGCAGCGGGCCTCGCTGTATTGGCCGTAGCGGCGTTCAGTTTGGACAGTGCTTACGCTCAACAGGGGGTGACGTCATTGCGTGGAGAGACGGCGCTCGACGAAGGTCGGGGCGCAGCCGACCTAAACAAACAACATACCGGGAAACGGTTCACCCGCAACTACCGTCAGCAACCGCCGCTGATTCCGCACAAGATTGAAAAGTACCAAATCGACGTGAAGGCCAATCAGTGTCTTGGGTGTCACGATTGGCCGCAAAACGTCGCAGCCAATGCACCGAAAATCAGTGAAACGCATTACGTCAGCCCGACGGGCGTGCGTCTGAACAAGGTGTCCGGCAGCCGCTGGTTCTGCAACCAGTGCCATGTCCCGCAGGCCGAGGCTCAAGCGCTTGTACCGAACACATTCACGTCGTCCAACGACATGAAATGACGAGCGCTTTGGCGGTATTTGAGATGACACCCCAGTCTGGGGATAGCACACACTTGCGAGAGGGGATGGAGCCATGAGCGCCTCGAACGAAGAGCAAAAATCATTCTTAGGACGGACTTGGCAGAAATTTCGCCGCCCCACGGCCCGTTACGCCATGGGCACGCTTTTGGTTGCCGGTTTTTTTGGCGGCATCGTGTTTTGGGGTGGCTTTAACTGGTCGATGGAAATGACCAATACGGAAACATTTTGCATCAGTTGTCATGAAATGGAAGCCAACGTGTATCGTGAATACAAAGAAACGGTCCACTATTCCAACCGCACCGGGGTGCGCGCGACGTGTCCCGATTGCCATGTGCCGAAGACGTGGGTTCATAAAATTGCGCGTAAAATCAAGGCCTCGAACGAGCTGTATCATCACTTCCTCGGCACCATCGATACTCGCGAAAAATACGAAGGCAAGCGTTTGGAGCTGGCCACAAACGTGTGGAAGGCTATGAAGGAAACGGATTCCCGCGAATGCCGCAACTGCCATAACTTCGAATACATGGATTTCGTGGTGCAGGAAAAGCGCTCCCGCACGCGCCATGAAGAAGCCATTGACGATGGCATGACGTGCATCGATTGCCACAAAGGCATCGCCCACGAACTTCCCGCCGGGATTGTCGGTGTGGAAGGCATGCCCAACATTGGCAACCCAAATTTAGGCAACTGACCGGGCCTTAAATGAGGGGCGCTCGACGTTCTTAGACTTCCTTTCAAACCCGCTGGATGCTGAATGCATCCGGCGGTTTTTTTCTGCCTATAAGGTTTGCCCTGGGGGGCGGTTGTCCGTCATACTCGCCTCGACATTGACCCAAAATGACGAGCCCCCGATATGCCTGACCATCGCCCCGGTTATCTGCCTAAAATTGTCGCCCATCGCGGCGCCAGTGAGCATGCGCCGGAAAACACCCTGGCCGCCATCGCCAAAGCGGCGGAGCTTGGCGCGCGGGCGGTGGAATTCGACGTCACCGTCAGTGCGGACGATGTTCCGGTGCTGATGCACGACGATGTTTTGAACCGCTGCACAGACGGCACTGGCCCCGTGATCTTGAAAACGCTGGATGAGCTCCAAGCGCTCGACGCGGGAAGTTGGTTCAGCCCTGCTTTTGCGGGGGAGCGCATTCCAACGCTGGAACAGGCGCTTGACCTGGCGGCAGATTGTGGCCTGACGGTGAACTTAGAGCTCAAACCGACGCTTGGTTGGGAAGGGCCTACGGTCAATGCTGTCGTCGAAATGCTCAAAAAACCCTGCTACGCCGATGTTGGTCTTTTGGTGTCATCGTTCAATGGTCTCGCCCTCGAGCGCTTTGCAGAACGAATGCCCGACGTCGATTTGGGGTGGTTGACCGAAGCAGTTCCAGCCGATTGGCAAGACATGCTAACGCGCTACGGCTGTGTCGCTCTGCATTGTTTTGAGCCGTATGTGACACCTGAATTGGTTCGTGATGTACATGGTCACGGCTATCGTTTGCACGTTTTTACGGTCAACGATCCGGCAAAGGCCAAGCAATTGTTTTCTTGGGGTGCGGACGCCGTGTTCACCGACCGCCCCGATGTTTTGTTGGAGGCTTGTCCAGATGAAGTGTGATCGCATCGCCCCTTTGGGTCTTGTCCCCGTGGTTTTGGCCGCTTTGATGTGCGGAGCCCCCGCCTGGGCGGGCGAAGCCGATGTGGTCGATGTGCGGGTTCAAATGCAAGCGGAGGGAAGCTACCGTTTCGACGCCACAGTCCGCCACGCCGATGAAGGTTGGGATCATTACGCCGATGCTTTTGAAATCGTCGGTCCCGATGACGAAGTTCTGGGCACGCGGGTGCTGGCCCATCCCCATGTCAACGAACAACCGTTCACCCGTTCGTTGGGCGGCGTGAAAATTCCGCCGGGCATTGCGACGGTGAAGGTGCGCGCTCGCAATAAGGTGCATGGCTTGGGCGGTAAAACCTATAAAGTGATGCTGCCAGGGCGGAGCAAATGACGCAAGTCCAAGGCAGTATCGGCAGCGATTTTGCGGGCCACATTGAGGCGCGGATCAGCACCCATGCGGGGCTGGTTTGTGGCGTTGATATCAACAGCACCCGCCCTCGCGGCGTCGCCAGGGTCTTTGCCGGGCGCACGCCTGATGAAACCGTCGGTCTGTTGGGCCGTGTGTTTTCGCTGTGCGCCACGGCGCAAACTGTGGCCGGGCTTGAGGCCTTGGAAGCGGCTTGCGGGGTTTCAATATCTGAGCCGCAAGGCGCGGCGCGCACGATTTTACGTGAATCCGAAATGCTCACCCAGACAGTTCTTCGCGTGGGTATGGATTGGCCGCGCTTGTTAGGCGTTGCACCTGCCGTGGAGTTGGCGCGTCTTGCCCTATCCACCCAGGCGGCGCTGGAAACGGACCTTTTTGGCGGGCGGGACTGGAAAGTCGTCGGCGGTGCTTTGATGTGCCCGGATGGGCATGCGGCGCGCGGCCATTTGTCCGGTTTGCACGATGGTGTGCGGGCGGCGTTCAGCGAAGGCGGTCTCGCCGATCAACTGTTGGCGGCGTTGGACACACGTGGCCTTAATGGTTTTGGTGCGCTGGCGGATGATGCGGGACCGGAAACGGGGGCGCTGTCGCGCCAGTGGAACGATGCGGACGTCGTTGCGGCGCGTGACGCGTTCGGCGCAGGCTTGCGGGCGCGATTGCTGTCGCGCTTTGCCGACATGCGTGATTTGCTCGTGTCGTTGCTGGCGGCGCTTGATCAACTGGGGGCTTGTGAGGGTGTGGGCGAAGCGGCCCCTATAACCGGCGAAGGTGTTGCGACCGTCGAAACGGCGCGCGGCGCCTTGACGCATACCGTTCGTGTTGAAGATGGCAAAATTTCCGCTTACGCCATCGATGCGCCGACCGACCTGAACTTTTCAAATGACGGCGTGGTGGCGCTGGGCTTGATGGGGGCGGTGGCCGCAGACCTAAAGGCCTTGAATACAGCAGCCGAGCTGCATGTGCTGGCGGTCGATCCATGCGTCAGCTGCACGTTGGAGGTCGTCGATGCATGAGATGTCGCTGGCCGAAGGCGTGCTGCAGATTCTAGAAGACCAAGCCAAAAGTCAGAACTACACCAAAGTCAAAACCGTGTGGTTGGAAATCGGTGAGCTGTCGCATGTTGACCCGGACGCTATTTCCTTTTGTTTCGATGCGGTGATCCACGGCACCATCGCCGATGGGGCGAAGCTGGAAATCATCCGCACACCCGGCCAAGCGTGGTGTCATGATTGCGGTGAGCACGTCGCCGTTTCCAGCCTGGTTGATCCGTGCCCCAAGTGCGGCGGTCACCGCACCCAAGTGACGGACGGTGACGACATGCGGGTCAAGGAATTGGAGGTCGATTGACGTGATTTCCAAGACGAAGCGTATCCGCGTGCGGGTGACGGGGGCGGTCCAAGGTGTCGGCTTTCGTCCGTTCGTCAATGCTTTGGCGGCGCGCTTGGGTCTGGTCGGCTGGGTGCTCAACGACAGTGAAGGCGTGCTGGTGGAAGTCGAAGGCTTTTGCGATGACACCAGCTCTTTTTTGCAAGCGCTGCGCATCAACGCCCCTCCGCTTTCGCGCATCGACGAAGTGATCAGTGAAGAGACTGAGGTGCTCGACGAAACGGGTTTTGCCATTCGCGCCAGCCAAGGCGGGGCGGTTTCAACGTCGATCCCCGCAGACGCCGCCGTGTGCGATGGCTGTCTTGAAGAACTGTTCGATCCGGCGGACCGTCATTATCTGTATCCCTTTATCAACTGCACCCATTGCGGACCGCGTTACACCATCACGCGTCATTTGCCATACGACCGACCGCAGACCTCAATGGCTGGCTTCGCCATGTGCGCCGATTGTGGCACCGAGTACAAAAACCCTGAAGACCGTCGCTTTCACGCCCAGCCCGTAGCGTGCCCGGCGTGTGGACCGAAATTATCGATGGATGTTGGCGACATCGTCCGTCGTCTCAAGGCGGGTGAGATTCTCGCCATCAAGGGACTTGGTGGGTTTCACATCGTCTGCGATGCCCGCAACGAAGACGCCGTGGCACGGTTGCGTCAGCGCAAGAACCGAGAGGAAAAACCCTTTGCGGTGATGGCGGGCAGCTTGGCGGCGCTCAAAAAACTCGCCGTGATCGACGGTGTTGCGGCTGAGGTGTTGACCTCAACCGCGCGGCCGATTTTGGTTTTGCCCAAATGCGAAGATGGCGGACTGGCGCCGTCCATCGCGCCGGGGTTGGGTGAAGTCGGCGTGATGCTGCCCTATACGCCCATTCATTATTTGCTGTTTCACGAAGACGCTGGACGTCCACTCGGAACCGCATGGCTGAAAGACGCCCGCGATTTTGCATTGGTGATGACCAGCGCCAACCCGGGCGGTGAGCCGTTGGTGATCGGCAATGAAGAAGCGTTTCGTCGCTTGGACGGCATCGCGGACGCCATCGTCACCCATGACCGCGACATCGTGGTGCGCACCGATGACAGCGTGCTGCGGATGATCGGCGGCGAGCCGACCTTTATTCGTCGCGCACGGGGCTATGTGCCGACGCCGATTAAGCTGCCGCACGACGTGGCGCCCGGTCTTGCGCTGGGCGGTCATTTGAAATCGACGGTGTGCGTGACGCGCGGGCGAGAGGCTTTTGTCTCTCAGCACATCGGTGATCTGGACACGCTGGACTCTTTGCAATTTTTCGAAGAAACGGTGGCGCACCTTTTGTCCATCACCGACGTGACGCCTGAGTGGGTGGCGCATGACCTGCACCCGGATTTCCATTCCACCCGGTTCGCGCTTGAGTTGGCGGCTGAGCACGCCATCCCCGCGTTCGCCGTGCAGCATCACCACGCCCATGTCGCCGCTGTGGTGGCGGAACATGGTTTGGATGGGCCTGTGTTGGGCTTAGCTTTGGACGGATTCGGCCTGGGCGAGGGCGAAGGACCGCTCAATTGGGGCGGTGAGGCTTTGGTTGTGCGCGACGGCGATTACCAAAGGGTTGGCCATTTGGCGTCATTGCCGATGCCCGGCGGGGAGGCGGCGTTTCGCGCCCCGTGGCGCATTGGCGCAGCGGTTTTGCACCAGTTGGGGCGTGGGGGCGAAATCCTTGAACGCTACGGCGAACTCGGCGACATGGGCTTGTTGGCGCAGATGTTGGAGCGTGGCGTCAACGTGCAGCCATCTACCAGTTGCGGGCGTTTGTTTGACGCCGCAGCGGGGTTGCTGAAGGTGCAGCCGGTGGCCAGCTTTGAAGGCCAAGCGCCGATGAAGTTGGAAGCCCTGGTCACGGCCCCACAAATTTTACGAGACGGTTGGCGCATCGACAACGGCGTGTTGGACCTATCGGGTTTATTGTCGCACATCGCCGATCAAGACCCGGTGGCGGGCGCAAACCTTTTTCACGGCACCTTGATTTCGGCGCTGGTCGATTGGGTTCAGGTGTTGTCGAAGGGCGCGGGCGTCACTCAGATCGCGTTATCCGGCGGCTGCATGATGAACCGCGTTTTGGCCGAAGGGCTGGAACGGCGCTTGCGGGCTTTGGGCTTTTGCGTATTCAAACCACAGGTGCTGCCGCCCAACGATGGTGGCTTGAGCCTTGGCCAAGCGTGGAGCGCGGTGTGGCGTCTTTCTTCTTAAATATCGCCGATAACCGTTAACTATCGCCGATACCTGGGGAAATGTTTCGTCCACGCTGTCTGCGCGCCGCCGTAGCTTGAGGTGGCGGCGGGGCTGCACGCTGATCACAATCGAGGCGTTCGCACAAACGGCACGCCACCCCCACCGGTACGGCGGTGCCAGCGTAATCGATGTCGATGCGGTCTGCGTAGATCATGCGCCGCGCATCGCTGACCTCGCAGCCGATACATACCGAATAGTGACTTTGCGGCTGGCCATAGCGCAACACCGGCTTGCTCACCGTGCGGGCAACGTTGAAATAGCGAGAGCCGTCGGGCATGCGGTCCAACTGGGTGCAAATTTGTCCCGGCGTCATGAAGGCGTGGTGAACGGCCCAGCGCGGACACGCACTGCCGTATTTGGGAATGCGCAGGCCCGAAGCACTAAATCGTTTGGAAATGTTGCCCGCCACATCGACGCGGATGATGTGCAACGGAATGCCTGACGCGGTGGGGTTGCGTAGGGTGGTGAGGCGATGACAAATTTGCTCATAACTGGCGACGAACTGTTGGCGCAATTGACCGATGTCGTATCGGCTCGCTTCCGCCGCCGCCAGCATTTCGTCGTAAGGCATCAAGCAGGCCCCGGCGAAATAGTTCGACAGCGCTGCGATGCCGCGCTTGCGCGCCGCTTCGTTGGGAAGTTCAGGCACATTGACGAGGCTTTCGAACTGCGGCCCGAAAGATAATTTTCCGGCGAACAACGCCAGATGGAAATTGAGACTCGATAACGGCAGGGCGCGCGACACGATCAACTGGCGACGCTCGCTGTCGTAAACGGTGGCGGCTGATTCATGGATGTCGGGAGACGCGGTCTCAATGCTGACGCCGTGCTTTTCCAGCAAATATCCGGCCAAGCGCATGTGTGGCGCAGGACTGTCCAGGCCGGCTTCGCGGCGCAGCTCGGTGGCGGCATCTTCCAATTCCGAAAAGTGGTTGTTGTTGGCTTGCATGAAATCGGTCACGGCCTCGGTGGGCGACAGCCCCCCGGCCACGTCCATCAAACCATCGCCGGTGATCAATCCCAACATATCGGTTACGGCTTCGGACAGGTTTTCAGACTCATCCATAACGATTTTGGAAAAGTCGTGGCGTTCGTTTTCGCTCAAGTCTTGCGTGTCATGGAGAATTTCCGAAAACGACAAGATCGACGTCAGCAACATGCGCAGCCGGTATCCCGCATTGGAAATCACCGGGTCTTGGGCCAAACGTTCGCTGACCATCTGCAAATCATCGTGTGCTTTGCGATATGCGCCAAAGGATTTGAGCACCGCTTGACACAGTTCGGGCGTGTCGGCGACCAGCGCGCCGATGTCCGTTTCGCTGAGTTGCAAATCTTCAAACATCGGATCTTGTAAAACTTCGGTGATTTCCGCGCTCAACAGGTTTTCTTGCTGGGGGGAGAACACTTGCGGATCGACTTCGAGGATTTGGCTCAGACGTAGCAGCAGCGGCACAGTCAAAGTTCGGCGGTTGTGCTCTATCAGGTTGAGGTAACTCGCTGAGATGCCCAATTGGTCGGCCAGTTTGACTTGGGTGAGGCCGCGATCATTGCGCAAACGGCGCAAACGCGTGCCCAGCATGATATTTTTCACCATTTCTCAATCACCAGCCTAATTTACAAGATTTACAAATTTACAACTTCAATCTTTTCAACATTAACATAAAAAAACACCCAAAAGCAAAATGTTAGTGACTTCGCGCCGCGTATGGAGAAAATTCTTTACTGTCACTGTGACAGAGGAATCTGGGCAAATAATAAAAAGACGGACCTCCCCAAGCCCCCCTCAACACTGTTGCAGTCACCACCCCCGGATTGGGCCGGGACGTGGGGCGTAATCAAATCAGGGAGTTATAAAATGTCAGAGAATAAATCCGGCGGCATCACGCGTCGCGGTATACTGAAAGCCGGCGCAGCGACAGGTGTCGTGCTTGCGACGCCGACTATTTTTGTCCGTCAGGCGAATGCATTCGTCAACGACCCCAGCAGCAAATCTTCGATTGTCCTGGGCTTCAACGTCCCGCAAACCGGCGCGTATTCTGAAGAAGGCGCGGATGAATTGCGTGCTTACAAACTGGCCGTTGAGCATCTCAACGGTGAAGGCGATGGCGGCTTGATGAATACCATGAAGCCGATGAACCTTAAGGGTAACGGCATCTTGGGTAAGAAGGTCGAATACGTGACCGGCGACACCCAGACCAAGGCTCCGGCCGCTCGTTCAACCGCCAAGCGTATGATCGAAAAAGATGGCGCGCTGATGATCACCGGCGGTTCGTCTTCCGGTGTGGCTATCGCTGTGCAGGGTCTGTGCAACGAAGCGAAAATTATGTTTATGGCCGGTTTGACCCACTCCAACGACACCACGGGTAAAGACAAAAAGCGTTATGGCTTCCGCCATTTCTTCAACGCTTACATGTCCGGTCAGGCGCTTGCTCCTATTTTGGAAAAAGAATACGGCACCGATCGCCGCGCCTATCACTTGACGGCTGATTACTCTTGGGGCTGGACCCAGGAAGAGTCCATCAAGAACGCGACGGAAAAATTGGGCTGGACCACGGTTGAACCTGTCCGTACGCCTCTGACGCAGACGGATTTCTCGTCCTACATCACGCAGGCGATCAACTCCGATGCGGACGTGTTGGTGTTGAACCACTACGGCAAAAACATGAACGACTCTTTGAGTGCGGCAGTTGCCTTTGATCTGCGTAACAAAATTGCCAAAACAGGCAAGAAGTGGGAAGTCGTTGTTCCGCTGTTCTCGCGTAAAATGGCGCAAGGTTCCGGCGATGATATCAAAGGAATTTTGGGTACCACCAACTGGAACTGGTCGCTGCCCGATGCTGCGTCGCAGGCATTTGTGAAATCGTTTGCCAACAAGTACGGCTTCCCGCCGTCGATGGCTGCTCACACCTGCTACGTTCAAACCTTGTTGTATGCAGACGCGTGCGAACGCGCCGGCAGCTTCGATCCGGCTGGCGTTATTCCGGCTCTGGAAGGCCACAAGTTTGACAACATGGGCAACGGCCCGACCGAATATCGCGCTGCTGATCACCAGTGCTTCAAAGATGTTCTGGTTGTGCGCGGTAACCCGAATCCTTCCACACAGTTCGATTTGTTGAAAGTCGAACAGGTGGTGCCGCGCTCGCAAGTCGAGTACGCCCCCGCCATGTTTGGCGGCGACTTGGGCCCGATCTAAGGTCTCAATCGCTTCGGGTTTTCGTGGCGCCGATCACTTCGGTGGTTGGCGCCACGGCCCAATTTATATCGAACCTCATGGAAACATTTGAGCCTTCACAAGCCGTTGCCGTACCACCAGACGGTTCGTGTTTGTAAAGATGATTGGTTGTTATGGACGCTATCTTCATTCAAGTTTTGAACGGCCTAGACAAAGGTGCAGCTTATGCCTTGATGGCTCTGGGCTTGACCTTGGCTTTTGGAACGCTTGGCATCGTGAACTTCGCCCACGGGGTCTTGTTCATGCTGGGCGCATTTTGTGCTGTTTCGGTGAACAAAATTCTGACCATCTCTGAAAAAGTGCGCGATCCAAGCATCACATTTTTCGAAGCTTATAAGGAAATTCCTTATTTGGAGATTTGGTGGGGGGATTTGGGCACATCGATCATCGATTACTCAGTGCCAATATCTATTCTCTTCACAATCCCTGTGATGGCGTTGATCGGCATCGCCATGGAACGCGGACTCATTCGTTTCTTCTATAAACGCACACATGCTGAACAAATTTTGGTGACGTTCGGTTTGGCGATTGTGTTGCAGGAAATCATAAAACATTTCTTCGGTGCAAACTCCATTCCCGTCGGGGCGCCGGATATCGTTGCAGGCAGTGCGCCTGTGGGGGCCTTTTTTGGCTTTGGCGATACTATGGTCTATCCGTGGTGGCGGTTGATCTATTTCCTTTTCTCCGTGGTCGTGATTGGTGGGGTCTTTTCCTTCCTGCAATTCACCACGTACGGCATGGTCGTGCGCGCAGGCATGGCGGATCGCGATACGGTTGGTCTGCTGGGCCTCAACATTCAGCGCCGCTTCACCATTGTGTTTGCTTTGGCGGCTGTGGTCGCAGGTCTTGCAGGCGCGATGTATACGCCGATTGTCGCCCCGGATTATCATATGGGCATGCAGTTGTTGGTGTTGTCGTTCGTGGTCGTTGTGGTTGGCGGTATGGGCTCGTTACCCGGCGCTGTAGCCGCAGGCTTCTTGCTGGGTATTTTGGAATCGTTTGCGTCGATGAACGAAGTGAAACAAATTTTTCCCGGAATTGACCAGATCATTATCTATTTGGTGGCGGTGGCGATTTTGTTGATCCGTCCGCGTGGCCTTATGGGCCGCAAAGGCGTGATGGAGGACTAAATGATGAACTCGCAAAGCCTAAAAAGCGAACTGCTGTTGATGGTGGTGTTTTCCGCAGCCGTCCTGACCATGCCAATCTGGATGGAACCGTTCGGTGCTGCGTATCCCGATCTCTTGCAGAAATTCGCAATCTTCGGAATCTTCGCCATTGGCTACAATATTTTGTTTGGTATGACGGGGTACTTGTCGTTCGGCCACGCAGCGTTCCTTGGTGTTGGATCTTACACGGCGGTATGGTCGTTTAAACTGCTGACCATGAACGTGATTCCGGCGGTTATTTTCGGAACCGCCCTGGCGGGGTTGTTTGCCGTCGTGATCGGGTTTATCTCGTTGCGCCGTTCGGGGATTTATTTCTCTATTCTGACGTTGGCGTTTGCTCAGATGTCATACAACTTGGCGTATTCGGTGCTGACGCCGATTACCAATGGCGAAACGAGCCTACAATTAGCAAATAATGACCCAAGAATCTTGGATGCGGCTTCGGTTTCGGGTTCCGGCTTGCCATCCACCGAGTTGTTCGGCGCTAAGATGAGCGGTTATCCCGGGTTCTACTTCTGCGCCGTATTGCTGATTATCGCGTTTTACATCTCGCTACGGATCTTCCGCTCGCCGTTCGGCTTGAAGCTAGCCGCGATCAAGTCCAATCAAACGCGGATGAGTTATACAGGCTTCAACACACGCCCGTATCTTTTGGTCGCGTTTGTAATTTCGGGCATGTATGCGGGGCTGGCGGGGTCTTTGATGGCTGTCACCGACCCGTTGGCGGGTGCTGAACGGATGCAGTGGACGGCATCGGGCGAAGTCGTTCTGATGACCATTTTGGGTGGTGTCGGCACGTTGTTCGGGCCCCTGCTCGGTGCGGGCTTGATCAAGTATTTCGAAAACATCTTTTCCTCTTACAACGAACAAGTTCTCCATGAAATCTTCTCATTCTTGCCGGACCTTTTGGAAAACGTGATGGTTTTCATCGTCAATCCGTTTGTGGGCGAAGGCTGGCATTTGACCTTGGGCGCGCTGTTCATGGTGGTCGTGATTTTCCTGCCCGGTGGCATCATGGAAGGCTTCACCCGTATCCTGACGTGGATCAAGAAGGATCATTCGAAAGCCAATGATGACGGCGCGAAGATCAAGACCAGGCCGAGTGAGGGGTAAGGAGATGGAAAACGTGGAAAAAATCGTCCTAAACGTCTCCGGCGTACAAAAGACCTTTGGCGGATTGCAGGCGCTCAGCAACATCAATTTGAAAATCGAAGAAGGCAAAACGCACGCCATCATCGGTCCCAATGGTGCGGGTAAATCGACGCTGTTGAATGTATGCGTGGGTAAGCTGGCCCCGGATTCCGGAACGGTAAAGTTTGGTGATGTCATTCTTACCGGAAAAACACCGTACGAGATCAACCAGTTGGGTGTGGTGCGCGTGTTTCAGACACCGGAAATTTTTCCCGAGCTGACATTGTTGCAAAACGTCATCGTTCCGGCGCTGGCCAAGCGCGATGGCGAGTTTAAGTTCAATGCGTTTGGTAGATTGTTTGGTGAAAAAGAGCTGGTCGGCGAAGCGCAACATGTTCTTGAGGATCTGGGACTGGAAAACCAGATGCATGACACCTCGGCGAGCATGTCGCGCGGCGACAAACGTCGCCTGGAGCTGGCCATGTGTCTGATCCAACATCCCAAGTTGTTGTTGCTGGATGAACCGACCGCCGGTATGGCGCGTCACGACACCAACCGGACCATCGATATTCTAAAGCGCATCAAAAGCCGCGGGATGACCAAGGTGATCATCGAACACGACATGCATGTGGTGTTCAGCTTGGCCGATCACATTTCGGTTCTGGCGCAAGGCGCCATCATCGCCGATGGCACTCCGGATGAAGTGCGCGGCAATCCAAAAGTACAAGAAGCATATCTTGGTGGAGCACACCTATGAGCGATCAAGCACTCGGTATCGATTTGGGCGACGTGGGCACCAAGCCTACGGCAGAAAAACCCGTCAACGAAGGCTCCGCGACGGCGTTCTTCTCGGCCTGGGACATGCACTCCTATTATGGTGAAAGCTATATCGTGCAGGGCGTCAGCTTTGATATCCACGAAGGCGAAATCGTCGCCCTTTTGGGTCGTAACGGCGCGGGTAAAACGTCAACATTGCGCACAATCGCGCGTATGGACGACCCAGAGCTGCGTCACGGTGAGATCTGGCTTGACCACCAGCCCCTGCACACCATGCAATCATGGCAAGCTTCGCGCCTTGGCGTCGGAATGGTGCCCGAAGATCGCTGCATCATTCCCGGCCTGACGGTTGAAGAAAACCTTAATTTGGCGCAAATCGCACCGCCCATCGGCTGGTCGCTGGAACGTATTTACGAGCATTTCCCGCGTTTGGCCGAACGCCGCACCCAAGATGGCGTGACGCTGTCGGGCGGCGAGCAGCAAATGCTGGCCGTGGCCCGTGCGTTGGCGCGCGACATCAAATTGTTGCTGCTGGATGAGCCGTATGAAGGCTTGGCCCCGGTGATTGTGCACGAAATCGAAAGCATCCTTGAAGGCGTTAAAAAACTTGGCATCACGACCATCATCGTGGAGCAAAACGCCATCGCCGCGCTGCACTTGGCGGATCGCGCGATCATTTTGGACATGGGCGAGGTCGTGTTTAACGGCAACGCGCAGGAAGTCCTCGATAACAAGGAACTGAGAGACGAATATCTGGCGATCTAAAGTCCACATCCGCGCAAGCGGGGACTGGGCGCTCATCACTCCTACCCCCTTGCTCGTCAGATAGCACAAGGCCCCGGCATGTCCGGGGCCTTGTTGTGTGTGGGATCGTGTTAGCGGGGCTTCAAAGCGAAGACAAAGATGACAATTTGGAGATGAGTGGCTAGGATACCTGTACAGTGGATTGGCCCGCTGATTAGGGGAGACTAAAGCGCCATGACTTATTCGGTGCTGGTGGTGGAAGACGAGCCGAACATCGTCCTATCACTTCAATTCATCATGAAACGATCCGGCCACGATGTGCGCATTGCTGAGGACGGCGAGGCAGCGCTTCGTGCGGTGGAAGCTCAAAAGCCCGACGTGATGTTGCTCGACGTCATGTTGCCCAAGCGCGACGGGTTGTCGGTGTGCGAAGCCGTGCGCGCCAATCCCGATTGGGCGGATATTAAGATTTTGGTGTTGAGCGCGAAAAGCCGTGAAACGGATAAAGAAAAAGCGATGGCGTTGGGCGCGGACGATTACATCACCAAGCCCTATTCAACACGCGAAGTGTGCGAGCGGGTTAACGCCATGTTGGGCATCAATGGTTGCCCGCAGGTCCCCTGACAAACATTTTTAAGAGACAAAGGTGAACCCGATGAAACGCTCCGGGCGCAAACAGGAATGGTCGCTGACGATGTTTGCATTTGGCGTTCTGGTATTCTTTCCGCCGGTTGTCGGTCTATTCGATAAGACATATACGGTGTTGGGGTTGCCGCTCGCCTATTTGGTTTTGTTCGGTGTTTGGGGGCTGATTATCTTTGGTATCTGGCTGGGGGCGCGTCCCGCATCTGCGCAAGCGGCGGCTCGTCATGACAAACAACCCGATGAGCGGGGATAGGTCATGCAAGGTGGTCTGGTCGCCATTGTTTCCATCGCCTATCTCTGCACGTTGTTCGCCATTGCATATTTTGGCGACAAACGCGCCGAACAAGGCCGTAGCCTGACGCAAAACCCTTATATCTACACGCTTTCCATTGCGGTGTTTTGCACATCGTGGACGTTCTATGGATCGGTGGGGTTGGCGGCGCGTTCCGGGCTGGATTTTCTTCCGATCTACCTGGGGCCGACGTTGGTGTTCGTGGTGTGGTCGGTTGTGTGGGTGAAGATCATCCGCATTTGTAAGCTCAACCGCATCACCTCGATCGCAGACTTTATCTCATCGCGTTATGGCAAAAGTTCTCGCCTGGGCGGATTGGTGGCCTTGATCGCGGTGATCGGCACCACGCCCTATATTTCTTTGCAATTGAAATCCATCGCCACCAGTTTCGAAATCATCACCAGATCGTCGGGTGAAAGCGGTGCCATCCATCCGGTATTGGGACAGTATGGGTTGGATTCCACATTTTTGATCGCACTGGCGCTGGCGATTTTTTCGATCCTGTTTGGCACCCGCCACATCGACGCCAGCGAACATCATGAAGGCATCGTTGCCGCGATTGCATTTGAATCGATTGTTAAGTTGTTTGCGTTTTTGGCGGTTGGCATCTTCGTCACGTTCGGCGTTTACGGTGGATTTGCCGACTTGTTCGAAAAAGCTTCCCAAGCCGATTTGCAACATTTGTACACCATCAATCCCGCAGGCGACTACGCCACCTGGGTGACGATGATCTTGTTGTCGATGGTGGCAATCATTTGCCTGCCGCGTCAGTTTTATATCACGGCTGTCGAAAATACGGACGAAACCCACCTGCGGACGGCGGTGTGGTTGTTTCCGTTGTATCTTTTGGCGATCAACATTTTTGTGCTGCCCATCGCCCTCAGTGGGCGCATGGCATTTGCTGGCGCCGACGCGGATATGTTTGTGCTCACCGTCCCCATTTTTTACGGCCAGGGTGCATTGGCTTTGCTGGCCTTTATTGGTGGACTGTCGGCGGCAACGTCGATGGTGATTGTCGCGGCCATCGCGCTCAGCACCATGGTGTGCAACAACATTGTGGTGCCAATTCTGGTTAACTTGCGCTGGGTCGATTTAGGCAAACGCCGGGACCTGACGGGCCTGCTGCTGTTGACGCGGCGCGCGTCCATCATCGCCATTTTGATTTTGGGCTATGGTTATTTTCGCATTGCGTCGGGTTCATATTCTCTGGTGACGATCGGCTTGGTGTCGTTCGTGGCAGCTGCGCAATTCGCCCCGGCGATCATCGGCGGGATCTTTTGGAAAGGGGCGTCGTTGAAAGGCGCAATGAGCGGTTTGGCTTTGGGATTTGTGGTGTGGGCGTACACGCTGCTGTTGCCGTCGTTCGCCCAATCGGGCTGGCTGCCCATCAGCTTTATCGATTACGGACCGTTGGGGCTGACGTTCTTAAAGCCTTATGCGCTGTTCGGCATGGATGGGTTCGACAATCTGTCGCATGCTTTGTTTTGGAGCATGTTGGTAAATATCGGCGTCTATGTGGTGGTGTCGCTGCTGACCCATCAAAGCACCATCGAACGCATTCAGGGCGCGATTTTCGTTGATGTGTTTATGTATACCGAAGGCTTGAAGGATTCTCGCTTTCTAAAGGGCACCGCGTCGATTGGCGATTTACGTGACCTGGTTGCGCGCTTTGTCGGGGAAGCGCGCGCCGAAAAAGCATTTCAGGTGTTTGCCACCCAACAAGGCGTGCTGTTGCGCCCCGCTCAAGCGGCGGATACGGCCTGGCTGGATAGGGCGGAAAAAATGCTTGCAGGCGCGGTCGGTTCAGCCACTGCGCGCGTGATGATCGGTTCCGTGGTGAAGGGCGGCATTGTCAGTCTAGATGAGATGTACAAAATTTTGGATGAGACTTCGCAGGCCATTCAGTATTCTCGGATGCTGGAAACCAAATCGCGAGAGCTGGAAGACACCACATCCAAACTGCAAGCGGCGAATGAACGGCTGAAAGAGCTCGATTCCTTAAAAGACGATTTCCTTAACACCATTTCACATGAGCTGCGCACGCCGCTGACATCAATCCGCGCGTTTTCGGAAATCTTGTCTGAAACGCCGGACATTACCGAAGAAGAAACGTCGCGTTTTTTGATGGTGATCCGCAAAGAAAGCGAACGTCTGACACGCTTGATCGATCAAATTTTGGATTTGGCGAAGATGGAATCCGGCCAGATGGATTGGGCGCTGGCCAATGTGGACTCGCGCCCCATTATCGAAGAAGCCGTGGGCACGATGTCGGCGTTGATGCACGAACGCGGGGTCGGGCTGAAAGTCGATTTGCCTGCTGGCATGCCGATGATTAAGGCCGACCATGATCAACTGGTGCAGGTGCTGGTGAACTTATTGTCAAATGCAGTTAAGTTTTGCCGCCACCCGGGTGGTCATGTGGGGGTTGCAGCCAGGGTGCGGGGCGGACAGTTGCGCATCAGCGTCACGGACAACGGTGAAGGTGTGCCGGATGATAAAAAGTCCGAGGTGTTCGAGAAATTTCATCAGTTCAACCAAGGCACAGATAAAATGCCGCGCGGCACCGGATTGGGTTTGGCGATTTGCCGACAGATTATCACGTTTCTCGGCGGAGAAATTTGGGTGGTCGATAATCCTGCGGGCCCCGGCGCGTGCTTTTCCTTTACCGTGCCGATGGCCCGGGTCGATGGGTATTTTGCGGTAGACGATGAATTCGAGGCTTCTCCGAATGCCCTAACGATTTAGGGTTTAGCTATTGAGCCGGATTTGAGGCGCGCTTTTTGTTCTTGTCAGGGGATTTGCAATAGGGTGGCCGATTGGCAACGTTAAAGCCGGCCTCGCCATAGCGCACAACATCCACGGTATTCACCAACTCCATTTTGAAAATTTGGTTGAGAATGTTGGGGCCAATGCGTTCAAGTTCGGCCAACTCAGCGTCCGTGGCTTTGCGGTCTGGGGGCAGTACGCGGTTAAAGCCTTGATAGAGCTTGTCCATCACATTGGCGACGCGTCGGCACACAGAGACCTTCGTATCCCAGTCTTCGACGGTGAGGATAACAGCGTAGTATTGCGGCCGTTCTTTTGTGCTGTGCGATGTTAGCGGCCAACGCAGGGTTTTAAGCCAGATATGAACAGGTTCCGGTTTTGGCGGCGTAGCATCTGGCGCGGGTGTGTCAGGAGTGGTGGTTGTTGGGGGGCTCGCCGGGGGTGTTTGGACCTCAGGCACCGTCTCTGCTGTGTCCGGTTTTTCACTTGGTGCGGGTTCACTGACCGCCGGGGCCTCGGCCACCGGCACTGGGCGCGATGGCCCGATGGTCGATTGCAGCAAGGCGTAAACGATGCCCGAAAGCAACACAATGAACGTTATGCCGACCGGTAAGAGTACTTTCGGCTTGAGCAGGAAGTCGATCTTCCACAACAGGCCCGCGCGTCGGTCGATGGCGGCGCCTGCGCGCTTGCGCTCGATATAGACGCGAGCTTTTTCAATACGGGCGTCTTTGATTTGTCGCAATAGCCCGCTGACGCCGGCTTGTTTAGCGGTAATGTCGTCAGGCGTGTTGAGGATGGATTCAAGCTGATTTTTTAGGCGCGTGACTTCGTGTTCGTCACCACGGCGCGTGAACAGGGTGTCGATCACGACGGTGGTGGTCAGACGCAAGGTTTCCGCCGATGGCGATTGCGCGATCAGTTGAATGAAGCCCGTGTTCGGGGCTTCGAACACCAATTCCCAATCTGTCGTGCCGTCCGGCGTTTTCGGCCAGGCGGCTTTGCCTGCAGTTGCACTCAAATCGGCCATTGATCGAAAAACCTCAATCGATAAAAGGATTTAAAGTATGTTAGATGGTTATGAACATTTCCCAAACATATAGGAAAGCCTTGCACGATTTTCCAATCATGGGTCATAGTCTACTTATCAAAGGTTGATGAGGTCTTAGGGGAATATCATGGAACTCGCGGGATTTGCTGGATTTGCGGGCGCGCTGCTGCTGTTTGCGCTGGCGATGGTATTTATGGGCGTCAAAGTGGTGCCTCAGGGTATGGAATATACGGTCGAACGCTTCGGTCGATACACCACGACCTTAAAGCCCGGCCTACACATCATTATGCCGGTGGTCGATCGCATCGGTGCCCAGCTGAACATGATGGAACAGGTCCTCGACGTGCCCAGCCAAGAGGTCATCACCAAAGACAACGCCATGGTCACGGCGGACGGGGTGGTGTTTTATCAAGTGCTCGACGCGGCGGCGGCAGCCTATGAGGTCAGCGACCTACAACGCGCGATCTTGAACTTGACCATGACCAACGTGCGCACCGTGATGGGGTCGATGGATCTGGATGAATTGTTGTCTCAGCGTGACAACATCAACGCCAAATTGTTGACTGTTGTCGATGAAGCCACAACGCCGTGGGGCGTCAAAGTCACGCGCATCGAAATCAAGGACATCTCACCACCGCGCGATTTGGTCGAAGCCATGGGCCGACAGATGAAGGCGGAACGTGAAAAGCGCGCGCAGATTTTGGAAGCCGAAGGCTCGCGTCAATCTGCGATTTTGCGTGCCGAAGGTGAAAAGCAAGCCGCTATTTTAGAGGCTGAAGGCCGCCGCGAAGCCGCGTATCGTGACGCCGAAGCCCGCGAACGCGAAGCCGAGGCCGAAGCCAAGGCCACGACCATGGTTTCTGACGCCATCGCCAGCGGCGACGTCCAGGCGATCAACTACTTCGTCGCGCAGAAATATGTCGAAGCTTTGAAAGACATTGCCTCCTCGCGTAATCAAAAGGTTATGTTTATGCCGATGGAAGCTACCGGCATCCTCAGCTCGCTTGCCGGTATTGCTGAACTGGGCAGGGATGCGTTCGGTGGTAAGGGTGGCGGCGGCGATAGCGGGGGCGGCAGTGTTCCTTCTTCCCGCTAGTGTTCTTGTGAGCCCGCCGCGACCAAGTGAAAGACATCTCGATATGCCCATAACGATCTTCGATGAAATCACCTTTTGGCACTGGCTGATTGCGGGGGTGATCTTGATTGCCTTGGAAATGGCGGTGCCCGGTGTGGTGTTCATGTGGATCGGCATCGCCGCGATCATCACCGGTATCGTCGCCTGGGTGTCGCCTGATCTCGCCATGGAATGGCTGCTGATCATCTTTGCGGTGTTGTCGGTGCTCAGCGTGGTGTTGGGGCGCACGTACCTCAAACGCAATCCGCTGCAATCAGATCATCCCAAACTGAACCGGCGCGGCGAACAATACGTCGGACGTCACTTTACGCTGTCTGAGCCCATCGTTGGTGGCTTCGGCAAGATCAAAGTGGATGACAGCACCTGGAAAGTCTCGGGTGACGATATGCCCGTCGGCGCAAAGGTCGAGGTTGTCGCCGTTAACGGCGTAGTTCTGAAGGTCGAAGCACGCGACTAATCAGCCGGGTTCAATCTTTTCCAACACATCACGCAGCTTATTGAGCGCACGGTGGCGCATGTGGTCGCTGTCTTGGATGCGCAGTTTTTCGGACAAACTGACCAGGAACGAAGCGTAATCGTTGTGCCAGTCGCGGCTGTACAGTTCCGACTGTTCGATGCGCGCTTTGACCACGCTGTGATTGATCTTGCCCTTCAAGCTCAGCACAAACGTTTCATCCAAACGCGGAATGAACACGCGGCCCGGTTCGCAGCCGTGGGCGATCAGGTGGTCGCGCAAGGTCGCCAACGCCGGATCGTCGCCGTGGGTGAGGAAGATGCCGCGCTTGACCGGCATGCGTTCGCGCGCCCAGTTGACCAGTTCTTGCTGATCTGCGTGGGCCGAATAGTTATCGATCATGCGAATGCGCGCGCGCACGGCGACTTCTTGACTGTGGATGCGCACCAGCTTTTTGCCGTCCAACAGCATCGCGCCCAAACTTCCCGGCACCTGATAGCCGACGAACAAAACCGTCGCCTGGGGCCGCCACAGGTTGGCTTTGAGGTGATAGCGAATGCGCCCTGCGTCGCACATGCCGCTGGCGGCGATGATGATCGCGCCCGACGTGATGCGGTCCAGCGCCATGCTGTCTTCGGCGCGGTTGACGAATTCAAAGCGCGGATTGCGAAACAGCCCGCCGCGTCCTTCGACTTCATTCAGATCGTCGGCGTGGCCTTCGAACACTTCTGTTGCGCGGATCGCCAGCGGACTGTCGAGATAAACCGACACTGGCGGCAGGTCCTTGTCTTTGAGCAACAGGCCGATGTCGTAAAGCAGTTCCTGGGTGCGTTCGACCGCAAACGCCGGGATCAAGACGTTGCCACCCGCGTTCAAGCCATCCAGCAATTCGCGCTTCAACAGATCTCGGCGTGCTTCCAGCGTTAGGTCGGTGCGGTCTCGATCACCGTAAGTGCTCTCAACAAACAGATAGTCGAGATCGGATGGGCTGTCCGGTACCTCTTGGAAGGATTTTTCCTGCGGCCCGATGTCGCCGGAAAAGAGAATTTTCAGCGGGCGTTCGTCGGTGTCCACTTCCACCTCGACTGAGGCCGAGCCTAAGATGTGGCCGGCGTTCCACAGCCGGATGCGCACACCGGGGGCGGCCTCGAACCATTCGTCGAAGGGCCGGATGATGATGCTGTCCAGCGACGCCTCGGCTTGCATCTTGGTGTAAATTGGCTCGATGGTCGGTAGGCCGCGCCGTTGGTTGCGCTGGTTGACGCGTTTGACTTCCGTTTCGTGGATGTAGCCACTGTCAGGCAGCATGTAGGTGAGGAGGTCGCGGGTGCCCCGGGTGGCGTACACAGGGCCAGCAAAGCCCATCTTGACCAGTTTGGGCACTAGGCCTGAATGGTCGACATGGGCGTGGGTCAGCACCACGAAATCGATTTCTTTGGGTAAAAACGTGAAGTTGCCGTAGTTCAGTTCGCGCAAAGATTTCGAACCCTGAAACAGCCCGCAATCGACCAGGAACTTACCGCCGGGATGGCTCACGAGATAACAAGACCCGGTCACCGTCCCCGATGCGCCAAGGAACTTCAGCTCGACATTTTTGGAGAGTTGTTTGTTCATGATCGCTCCCTCCGTCACATAATTTTACGCCTTTTCAGAGGGATAGCCAAATGAAAGTGGGGAGGGGTTTCGACCTTAAAGTTTGCAGGCTGCGATGAATGCGTCGCAGTCTCGTTGAGTCTCAAAACGTATGGCCACGGTTTTGTGACGGTCTGCGGAATCTAAAGAATCCAATTCGACGTCCCACTTCCCTTTGCAGCGTGCTTCAAGGAGGTCTTCGAGTTCCGAGATTGGGGACGTTGTTTTCAACCGAATTCCCACGCGCAGAGCCATGGTGCTTCTCCTAGATGATCAATTTTCACGGTGTTTCGGAGGTCTGGGTTATGTCAGCGCTAAAGATTGGCGGAACGCTTCGACTTGTTTGCGCAAAGCTGAAACTTCGAGATCCTTGCATTCCAAACCACGACCACGATCCAACGCATAAATTAAAGCATCGGCCGCCAACATGATGTCAAAAGCCCGGCAGTTCGATGAGGCTTCATCCACATGTGAGTACACAGCCGCAATACGTACCCCTTGGTCGATGACATCATTTTCGTGAGCGTTCATGACGACCCCCTTCATGCAAGATTGATTCGGTTCGTGAACTAAATGGAGCAAGGGGCGTGCCAGAAGAGCTGTTTATCTAGATAATTGATATTGCTTAAATATTATGAGGGGGGCCGCGCCGAGGCCACGCATATTTGCATATTCAGCAATCCGAAATTTGCATAATGCAAATGAGCAGCATCAGGATGTTGTCGTTTTGGGTGCCCTGTGTGCGGGCCCTTTCGAAATATAGCTGTAGGTCAATCGGATGCTCATTGTGGCGGCGGGCTATAGGCCGTTTCCATGGTGGATCATGGTGAGAATGGCAATGCCCAAACGCATATCAGCATCGTGATATATTCACTTTTTATAATTTTCGATAGCAATGATCGCGAATGTTTTGCTAAAAAGCACTTAGACGCAATTTTGTGGCTTAGAACCAATCTAGAGCAGAAAGGGACGAGGTGCATCACACGTGTTGTCGACAAGGTCCTGTTCGCAGGACCGACCGCCGTTTAAATGGTGTCGTTTCTAGCGCCGCTGAGCGTGGTGCTCCATAGCGGTCATGTCTCCTTTCACACAATTGCTACGTAATAAAAAATAAACTTCAATAAAAGTGCGTAGGTATGTAAAACGTTCGTGACACACATTCAGGCCGGGGAATGCCTCGCCTGAAACCGAAATAGAAGGAAAAAAAATGTCTCATTTGGTTGAGCCCCACGGGGGGGAAGGTCTGAAACCGTTGCTGGCGCCGGAAACGGAACGCGCCGCTGAAATCGTGCGCGCTAAGAATCTCAAGCAGATTCCCATGTCCAGTAAGGAAATGTCTGACGTTTTGATGTTTTCCATGGGCGCATACACACCGTTGGACGGCTTTATGGGCCGTGACGATTGGCATGGCGTCTGCGCCGACATGAAATTGAAAAGCGGTCTGTTTTGGCCGATTCCCGTCACGCTGACCGCCGACCAAGGTCTGGCCGACAGCATTGGCGACGGCGAAGAAGTGGCGTTGTTCGACGAAGATAGCGGTACCGTCATGGCGATCATGACGGTCACCGAAAAATTCGCCATGACCACTGAGGACAAGGCGTTTGAAGCTCAGCACGTTTACACCACCACGGATGGCGAGCATCCTGGTGTGCAAAAGGTCAACGAGCAAAGGGCTGTGTGCTTAGCTGGTCCCGTCAGCGTCATCGACGAAGGCGAGTTTCCAAGCTTATTCGGCGATTTGTATCAACGCCCCGCCGAAGCGCGCGCATCGTTCGCCGACAAAGGCTGGTCCAAAGTTGCGGCATTCCAAACTCGCAACCCGATGCACCGCAGCCACGAACATCTGGCCAAAATCGCGGTCGAAGTCACCGATGGTGTGTACATTCACCAGGTGCTCGGCAAATTGAAGCCGGGCGACATCCCCGCCGAAACGCGCACCAAAGCAATCCAAGCGATGATCGACAACTATTTTGTATCCGGTACCGTGATCCAAGCGGGCTACCCGATCGAAATGCGTTATGCCGGTCCGCGTGAAGCTTTGTTCCACGCGCTGATCCGTCAGAACTACGGCTGCTCGCACCTCATCGTCGGTCGCGATCACGCTGGCGTGGGCGATTATTACGGTCCGTTCGACGCCCAGCATATCTTCGACAAGCTGTGGGACGGCGCGCTGGAAACCCAGCCGCTGAAAATCGACATCACGTTCTATTGCGGTAAGTGCATGGGCATGGCGACCGCCAAGACCTGTCCGCACGACAAAGAACACCACGTGTCGATTTCCGGCACCAAGCAGCGTGAAATGCTCAGCGCGGGCGTAGACATTCCGCCCGAATTCTCGCGCCCGGAAGTGGTCGAAGTTCTGCAAGCGTATTACAAAGACTTGAAGTAAGCCTCAAAAGGCTTCACATGCGAATGCGAAGGGGAGGAGCGAAAGCTTCTTCCCTTTTGCTTTCGTGGTGAGCGATCGGTTGAAAGCATAACTGGCCGAAGGCAGCGCTGTATTCTTAAAGGGGTTACAGTTCCGTATACTTTTTGGCGTTGCCGCGCGCTTTATCGACCGGGTATTTGGCGTCGTTGAGATCGACTTTGCGGTTAGCCTCTTCGACAATGTCGATTCCCGCGCGTTCCGCGATCAACAGCAAATACAAAAACACATCAGAGACTTCTTCGCTCAACCGGGTGCGGAAATCCGGGTCGGTGATGGCGTCCTCAAGCGCTTGGCTGTCCTTCCATTGGGTCAGCTCCAACAATTCGCCCGCTTCGATGTTCGCAGACACGATCAGGTCTTTGAGGGTGTGGAACTGACGCCACTCGCGGTCGTCGCGAAATTTCATCAGGCGCTGGGTTAAATCTTGGATGGAATCGGTCATGAAATAGGAGCCGTGTTTGAAGTGGTCTCAGGGCTGAAATCCGACTATATATGAAGCAATCGTAATATTCCAGGGAGCCTGTGGCTCCTGTCCATCCCAGGACAGCTGGCCCAGGACAGCTGATACGCCGCAACGCACCGACCTGAGAAGACCGCGCCCAAGGAACGTCACTATGCTGATTGCACAAATTTCCGACACCCACATCACCACGCCTGATCCTGCGGAACCGAAAACGTTGGCGCGCATACGTGCGCTGGAGACCTTCGTCGCGCACATCAATGCGATGGCCGAAAAGCCAGACCTGGTGATCCACACCGGCGACGTCACCCACGGCGGCGAGCCGGAATATTATGAAATCATCAAAGCGGTGATGAGTTCGTTGTCGATGCCGGTGTTCTTTGCTTTGGGTAATCGCGACAAAACCGACAACTTGGTCGCCGGGCTCAAAGATTTGGGTGGCGCCGGTACGGCTGACGGCTTTTTGATATACAGCGTCGATGGCTTTCCCGTGCGCCTCATCGCGATGGACACCCAGCACCGCGAAGACAACATCGGCACCACCTGCTCGGTGCGGCTGGCGGCATTGGACAAGATGCTCAAAGACGCGCCGGATACGCCCACGGCGCTGTTTATGCACCACCCACCGTTTGAGGTCACGACCTCAAAATACCCGTTCCAATTTGACGACAAGGTCTTGGCCGACGCGTTCTTGGATTTGGTCGCGCATCACAAGCAAGTGGTGCATATGTTCTGCGGACATGCGCACCGGGCGTTTGCGGTGGACCTGGAAACCTGCGTCGCCTCGGTGGCGCCAAGTCTTCCGTCCGACAATCGCCTCGGCGATTTTGAAGACAGCCTCAAAGACCATCCGTTATATCAATTGCATCGCTGGAATCCGGATACGGTACGCTTTGAAACCAGCCTGCACGCAGCGGTGTTGGGTCTATAAGGTCAGCACATTTCATACAGTTGTCATGCAAATGTGGTTGCTTGCATCCACCGCAAGCGAAATACAGAAAGCGAAATAGACAACATCGTGCGCCAAGCCTTTATCCAATCCGTTCCCAAGCCACTGGATGTGGCCAAATACGATCCGTTTCTAGCGCCGTGCGCGGTCATCGACTGCGGCCACCCGCTTGTGCAAGAGCGTGCTGCGCTGTTGGCTCATGGCCACTGCGATGACACAGATATCGCCAAGGCCTGTTTCGAGTGGGTCCGCGATGAAATTCAACACAGCGCCGATTTTGAACGCGGTCCGGTCACGTGCAAAGCGTCCGACGTACTGGCGTACGGCACCGGATATTGCTACGCCAAGAGCCACCTTCTCGCGGCACTGTTGCGCGCCAACGGCGTGCCTGCGGGGTTGACCTATCAGCGTTTGCGTCGGCGGAGTGGGGGCTTCGTCTTGCACGGCTTGAACGTTGTGCATCTGCCGCGAATCGGCTGGTACCGTATGGATGCGCGCGGCAACAAGGACGGTGTCGATGCGCAGTTTACCCCGCCCCGCGAATGCCTAGCGTCGAGCGGAAACGAGGACGGTGAAATCAACGCGCGTGAAATCTGGGCCACGCCGATGTCGCAAGTTGTGGCGCTGTTGAGCACGTGTGTCACCTGGCAGGACGTTCGCGCCGCGCTTCCCGACAGCATTCAACCTTGAGCGCACAAAAAAACGGCCCGCTGAAGATCGTCAGGGGCCGCATTTATTTGAGAGAGAAAGCGTCTTAGAACGCAAACGTCATCACATCCGTACCGTCGCCGTGCTTCTCGTCCATGTTGAGCGCAACCTTGGCCAGCTTATGGTAAGGCAGGTCGAACTCTTCCATAAATTCTTGTACGCGGTCCGCATCCCAATCGAGGATCGGGTTGACGCGCACCAACAGACCTTCACGTTCGACACGTGTGCGCGCGGTGTTGTCTTGGTCGTAGTGATACACAGCGCTGATCCAGCACTCATAATTTTCGAGCGTCTTGTTCAGGTGCATCGCTTCTTGGGTGGCGCCGTGATTGCGATCATACTGGGCCTTAACCCATTCGATATGATCGAGATCACCGGAGCGAACCAACGCTTCATTCTCGCCGACGGGCTCCAGGACGTTGGTGAAGCCAAAGCGTTGGATGATGTCCCGTTTGTACTCTTCGCTTTCCGGGAACACTTTGCCCGCATTGCAATAGATGATCGGCACGGTGGGGGCGATTTCGGACAGCATGTGCTGAACAATCACCGATCGAGCGCGCAACGACGCCGTGACGGCTATTTTACCGGCAAACTTATCATTGATGAGGTATTCGAGAAGCTGCGTGCAGGCCATCTCCTGACAGGCTTCTTTGATCTCTCCACATTCGAGAGCGGCGCATCCGTCCATCGTAAAGATCCCCCCCTTTTCGGGTCTGATTATTTATTGGGTCGCAATATTTCACTTTAGCCAAAAATATTAGATCAAAAGAGCCCGCCCATACAAAACAAAGTTTCTCCATGCGGGTGTGTGTGTAGTAATATGGTATTAACATATTGAAGAATATGAATATTTAATCTCGCGGATGCGAAATAATGTTACCTGAATTGAGGCTGTAAGCGGCGCTTCATTTATGCGCCGGTACACAGGCGGATGCGTTCCGCCTGGGCGCGGTCGGCGGGCAGCCAGTCGTCCGCAACATTGCCATCGATCAGATGCTGTAGGCTGGGGGGGAAACGCTGCGCCAGCGCTTTGAATTTTTCGGCGAACAGGTAGCCTTCCCATATGACGTCGTTGTGTTGATCGCGTTTACGCACAGCGACTTCATAGATATGCACGCGACCGAATAATTTCTTGGGGCCAATAAATTTAGCGGCACGCACATCCCAGACCGTGTCCGGTGCGCTGCGGTCATTGATATCGATGTGCAGGTTGAAATCGTTGGCCCCGCCGTGCCCAGATGGACGTTCACGCACGATCAGCGTCACATCGGTTTGGCCCAGCCCGTCGAGTAGGATCTGGGTGGGCTTGATATCTTCGCGGTCAAAGGGAATGCGCGTGTAAGGGCCCGCGCACGATGTAAAGCTGCAAGATGTAGAGGTATTGTCGGACATGACGCTTTTAGCTCATAACGTGGCCGATGGTTTTGATCAGCTCTGCGGCTTTGGAATGACTTAAGGCGTAATAAATACGATTATGCTTGCGCCTGGTGGTGACGATGGACTGTTCGCGCAAGCGCCCCAGTTGCCGCGACAAGCTGGCGCGATTGGCCCCGAGTATTTCAACCATAGCATTAACGTGCATTTCGCCAACCTCGTGGAGCAGGGCGACAATCATCAGGCGTTCTTCATTCGCCAAATCGCCAAGAAGCTGGCTCGCCTCTTCCGCCATGTTCGGGTGGCATAGGCATTTCTTTTGCGGCGTGGTCCGGCCCATAGGTTAGGTATTCCTGGTTGACGAAATGGTATGAGTAAATGCTGCGCGCAAGCGCCTAACCTACACCAGCCGTAGGCCGCGACATACCACTAACCCGTGCTATCCCATGCCTACAATTCGTATTTTAGAAGCTGCCCATATGTGCGCTAAAGCATTGGCGCAATTGGTCTGGGGCAGTATGCTGACGGGCGTGTAACGAATTTGTCATAGCGAGCTTCAACTCAATGCGTCGGTATATCCCCGCTGATTTTACTTTTGCGCCACTGTTTGCTTTGGTGCCGGGCTTTACGGTCTTGGCGGCCTTTGCGATCGACAAGTCCGTCACCATCAGTGAGGCGGGCTTAAGCGCTGGGGTGATTGCGTTGGGTGCGGCGTGGGCCGGGCTGAAGCAAGCGCGGGCTTTTCCTGAAACGGTGACCAAGGTCGACACTACCTTGGCGTCGGTCATCTTAGACGCGTTACCCGATCCGGTGCTGCTGTTGGACGGGCGCAGGCGCGTTTTGGCGGCCAACCGTGCGGCGGATGACTTGCTGGGGCAAGGTATTCATGGCCGTGATATTGCGTTGAGTCTGCGCCAGCCCGACGCCCAAGACGCTTTGCGGAAAGCCGTCGCGGGCGAGGCGCCGCGTAGTGAGGCCGACGTCGTATTTGAAACTCCGGTCCGGCGCAGTTATCAGCTTCAAGTCATGGGCGTGCCGCGCAGCGAGGCCCTGTCGGTGCGCGCCGTGGTGGCGCTGCACGAAGTGACAGCGTTGAAAAATGCCGAAACCATGCGCGCCGACTTTGTTGCCAACGTCAGCCACGAGCTGCGATCCCCCTTATCTGCGTTGAGCGGTTTTATCGAGACCCTGCAAACGTCGGCTCAAGATGATCCCGCAGCCCAGGAACGTTTTCTCACCATTATGAACGGCGAAGCTGGGCGCATGGCGCGCTTGATCGATGATTTATTGTCGCTGTCGCGCATTGAAGTCAACGAACACATTCGACCGACCGCGCGGGTGTCGCTCGCAAATATTATTTCGGGCGTGGTCGATTCGGTACACATCAAAGCCGAGAAAAAGGGCATGACCTTGGTTGTCGATTTGCCCCGTGATATGGTGGATGTGCCGGGTGATGAGGATGAACTGCGCGAAGTGTTCCAAAATCTTGTCGATAATGCGGTGAAATACGGCGCACCTGAGACGGCAGTGCGCATCAGCGCGCGCACGTTGGATGCGTTTATCGAAACCGGCACGCCGGGCATCGAAATCACCATTACCGATCAAGGCGAAGGTATCGACGCTGAGCACCTGCCGCGCCTGACCGAGCGTTTTTATCGCATCGACAAAGGTCGTTCGCGGTCCATGGGCGGCACTGGATTGGGCTTGGCTATCGTCAAGCACATCGTCAATCGCCACCGCGGACGTTTGAATGTGACAAGCGTGCTGGGCGAGGGCTCGGCATTTCATGTGCAGCTGCCCATATCCAAGCGTTAAACACGTATCAGCTTGATATCAACGGGGCGCCAATATTTTTATGCGTTTTTCAACGTAGAAAGAAGCGTAGCAAGCCGTTGATTTGGTTCTGCTACAGGTTAAACATTCTAGGCGGAAATGTAGCAAAACGCTGGGGATATGCTAAACCCTCTCTGACGCAAGCGCCGTGCATGTGTTGAGCGTGTATAGGCCTTGTTGCTTACTGTCATTGTGCAAAGACTGAGTGGAACGGATTTAATTGATGCCCAAAACATCCGAAAAAATCGAAAAAGAAGACGGAACGATTGAGTGGCGCCTGGATGGAAAGTTGCACCGTGAAGATGGCCCCGCTGCCGTTCGCCCCGATGGATCAAAGGGTTGGTTTCTAAATGGCAAGCAGCATCGCCTGGGTGGCCCCGCTGTTGAGCTCTTGGATGGAACCAAAGAATGGTGGCAAAACGGACAATTACACCGTGAAGACGGTCCGGCGATCATCGAGACGTATGGATCGAAGGAGTGGTTTTTCAACGGCAAGCTACATCGTGAAGACGGTCCGGCCGTTGAAAGAGAAGATGGAACTTTGCAATGGTGGTCGCATGGCGTCCGTCATCGCGATGACGGTCCCGCCGTGGTTGAAGAGCATGAAATGCGACAATGGTGGGCCAATGGAAAGCTGCATCGTGAAGACGGCCCCGCCATTGAATATGAAGATGGCACGCAAGAATGGTACCTGTTGAACATCCCCGCCACAAAAGATGTGGTCATGGATGCCGACAAGCGCGCCGAATTCATGAAAAAACAGATCGATCCCATTTAAACAGCCGGGAGCCGGGAGCCGGGGGCTGTCGGGCTCCTTTGGACGCCCTTGGCGGCGCGTGGTGGTGGCCTCATTTTGAGGTTTGACTGTGCGATCCTAAAACAAGGATCTTGCAGACAGGCAAAAAGAAAGGGAGGCGTCCAGCGCCTCCCTCTTTTTGCATTCCATATTGGGCTTCGCGCGCCCGTCCGATAAGCTTACGGCTTTTTCGGGGTCTCGTAGGGAACTTCTTTTTGCCACTCGACCCATTCGGTCTTGTAGCCGACGTGACCTTGCTCGGTCGCCGGTTGCTGCTTCGTGGTGTAGTACTTGGTCTTGCCGTCAGGAACCGGAGCGTTTTTGTCAACGTTACCCATAATTCTACTCACCTGTTGTCTAGTTACAAACCGAGACAGTTCCCTGCAAAACTGCGAATTACCCCACCCCGGTATGAAGATTTTTTCATATTTCAGAAATGGAATATATAGGATGGCGCTGCCGGAGGGAAGTGGCTTTTTACGCACCATACCAGCACAGCCGAACAAACAGGTTCAGAATCTCTGGCAATTCAGCAGCGCCGGAACGGGATGTGCTCTGGGAACAGGGCTGGGATAACAGTACATTGCGAGTCGAGCCCGAAACGTGCAGGAAAGGACGATCAAGACGAGTCGAAAACGCCTTCCGCACCATTTGCGGTTCGAAATTCGGAAATGTTTTTAAAGTGAGCTCAGATACGGGGCGTGTACGGGGCGTGCTGAGCCGCAAATCAGATCATCTGTGATTTAGAATTATTATATATTAGGCAAGCAATACATTAGACCGATTGTATATTAGGTCAATTGTCTGTGATGCTGATCGAATGCTTGGGGGGATCATATATAAGGTGATATCTTGCCCAAAAGCCTTGGGCTAACTACGAAAATTGCCAGTTCAACCTTGATCCAAACATTTAATTACCGCGTGTTTGATCATTCTGATTGTCAAAACAAGATTCCTTTATATAATGCACCGCTAATACTACGAGACGAGACCTAAACGTATAGATTTTTCAATAATTGATGACTGCGACAGGGGAGGAATTGATGTTCGCCAGTAATCCATTCGCTGATCTTGCGATGACCATTCCGCTCAACGTAATTCAGGGTTATGTCATTTTGATGGCTATCCTGGTCGTTGGCGGCACGGTTGTGGATATGATCCACAAGAAAAGCGCTAAATACTTTTTCGCCAAAGCCAAAGCCGCTGAAGCTTCACGCACACGTGAACTGGGCGCCGGTGACAAAATCGGTATCGCTGTTAGCACGGTTGTCATTGATGTGGCGACCTCTGGGGAGTTTTGCAACCCCAAACGCCGGATTTCGCACCTGTTCACCATGTACGGCTTCATTTTGTTTCTTGTGTCGACAGTTGCCTTGGTGTTCGCTTACCCGACCCATGAAGCTCCAGGCATCGTTTCTCAGCTCTGGCACCTCGGCGCCGCAATGGTCATGTTCGGCGGCTACTGGTTCTGGTTCTTCATCCGCGTCGATGTTGCTGCTGAAGGCGTTCCTTGGTACCGCATCGTGAAGGCTGACATGTTCATCCTGTCTTTGTTGGGCACGACGACCTTCGGGCTGGTTTGGGCTATCTTGCAGGCCAAAGGCGTTGCCGTTTGGACCACTGTGTTCTTGGCCCTGTTCATTGTAGCGGCGACGGTTCTGTTTGCTGGCGTCATGTGGTCGAAATTCGCCCACATGTTCTTCAAGCCAGCTGCTGCGTTCAACAAGCGCGTCATCAAAGCTGATGGCTCTCGTGAGAACCTGCCGGAACCGGTTGATCTGTCGGATCCCGCATTGCAGAAACGCTTTCCCGACATCCCGGAATATATGGGCAAAAATCCGCCTAACATGGGACTCGGCATCAAACGCGAAGCGCCGAGCCACTACTAGAATCAATCCTGAAAGATTCTTTCTAACAGGGAAGGAAACGAATTATGCCTACTTTTGTCTATATGACACGATGCGACGGTTGTGGTCACTGCGTTGATATCTGCCCGTCCGACATCATGCACATCGACACGACCTACCGTCGTGCCTACAACATCGAGCCGAACATGTGTTGGGAGTGCTACTCCTGTGTGAAGGCCTGCCCGCAGAACGCGATCGATGTTCGCGGTTATGCGGACTTTGCGCCGCTCGGTCACAGCGTCCGCGTCGATCGCGACGAGGAAAAAGGCGTCATTGCTTGGCGCATCAAGTTCCGCAATGGCGAGAAAGACTTGAACCTGCTAGCTCCGATCACCACGAAGCCTTGGGGCAAGTTCATCCCTCATTTGAAGGATGTTCCGGCGCCGAGCTCAGAACAGCGCAACAGCCAGTTGCTGTACAACGAACCGAAGTACATCCGCATGGATGACGGCGGCTTGCACACCCTGGAATCCAATGGTCTCACGTTGCAGAAAGGGGTGCAGTACTAATGGCTTATAAAACTATCGTCGAAGACAATATCGACATCCTCGTTGCTGGTGCTGGCCTTGGTGGTACGGGCGCAGCTTTCGAAGCCCGCTATTGGGGTCAGAACAAGAAGATCGTCGTCGCCGAAAAGGCCAACATCGATCGTTCCGGCGCCGTGGCTCAGGGTTTGTATGCGATCAACTGCTACATGGGCACCCGCTTTGGTGAAAACAACCCGGAAGATCACGTGCGTTATGCGCGTATCGATTTGATGGGCATGGTCCGTGAAGATTTGCTGTTCGACATGGCTCGCCACGTCGATTCCGCGGTTCACCAGTTTGAAGAGTGGGGCATGCCGATCATGCGCGACTTGGAAAAAGGCTCTTACCTGCGTGAAGGCCGCTGGCAGATCATGATCCACGGTGAATCCTATAAGCCGCTCGTGGCTGAAGCCGCGAAGAATTCGGCTGATAAGGTTTACAACCGTGTCTGCGTCACCCACCTGCTGATGGATGAAGCCAAGGAAAACCGCGTCGCTGGCGCCGTTGGCTTCAACGTCCGCACGGGCAACTACCACGTCTTTAAGTCTAAAGCTGTGGTCTGTGGCGCGGGTGGTGCTTCCAACATCTTCAAACCGCGTTCCGTGGGCGAAGGCGCTGGTCGTGTTTGGTATGCACCGTGGTCCTCTGGTTCCGCTTATGCGTTGATGATCAACGCTGGCGCCAAGATGACCCAGATGGAAAACCGAATCGTTCTGGCTCGCTTCAAGGATGGTTACGGCCCGGTTGGCGCATACTTCCTGCACTTGAAGACCTACACGCAAAACGCATACGGTGAAGAATACGAATCCAAGTGGTTCCCCGCTTTGCAGAAAATGGTCGGCAAGGAATACCTGGATCCGGAACTTTCCCACGCCACCCACCGTCCGATTCCGACGTGCTTGCGTAACCACGCAATCATCAACGAAGTGAACGCCGGTCGCGGTCCGATCCACATGGTCACCATGCATTCGTTCCAAGATCCGCACTTGGAAGAAATTGGTTGGCATAACTTCTTGGGTATGACCGTTGGTCAGGCTGTTCTGTGGGCTGCTACGGACGTTGATCCGAAGAACGAAAACCCAGAACTGACCACGTCCGAACCGTACGTCATGGGCTCGCACGCCACCGGTTGTGGCGCCTGGTGCTCCGGTCCGGAAGACATTTCCCCGCCAGAATACCAATGGGGCTATAACCGCATGATGACCGTCGAAGGTCTGTTCGGCGCGGGTGACGCAGTCGGTGGTACGCCGCACGCGTTCTCGTCCGGTTCCTTCACCGAAGGTCGCATCGCTGCGAAAGCCGCTTGTAAGTACATCGACGACGGCAAGGCCGAAGGCATCCGCGTTTCCGACGCGACCATCGCCAAGCTGGGCGAAGAAGTCTTCAAGCCGATGGAACACTACAAGGTCCATCGCAACGAAATCGTGGCTGGTGACGTTAACCCGAACTATCACAACCCGCGTCAGTTCCTCGACCGTCTGCAAAAGCTGATGGATGAATACTGTGGTGGTGTGACGGTTAACTACATGACCAACGACAAGCTGTTGAGCATCGGTCTCAAGAAGCTCAAGATCATGGAAGAAGATCTTGAGAAGATTGCGGCCAAGGACCTTCACGAATTGTTGCGTGCTTGGGAAGTCAAGCACCGCCATCGTACGTCCGAGTGTGTTATGCAGCACACGCTGTTCCGCAAAGAAACGCGTTGGCCGGGTTACTACTACCGTGGCGATGTCCTGAAACTGGATGACGAAAACTGGCACGTTCTGACCGTGTCGCGTCGTGATCCGAAGACCGGGCAATACACCATGGAGAAGGCACCCTTGTATCACTTGGTTGATGTAGACAAACCTGCTGCTGCAGCCGAGTAATCTTCAAGACACCCAGCCGGAGTTCGCTTCGAACTTCGGCTGGGAATTTGAAAAAAGATCAGCATTTCTGTGTTGATCTTTTTTTGTGCCCCTGCGAGATTCCCTTTCTAGTGTGACTGAGGACTAATATGAACATTATCGAACTCACGGATGATGAAATTCTGACCACCGCCGAGCCGATGTGGACGGAGCTCGTCAGGGCTTCCAACGAAGGTAAGTACGGTAAATTCATCCGCAATTTTCACTACAGTCTGATGCAAGGCTTGAATGAAATGGAAGTCGGGAAGCAATTCGCAAAGAGCGAACTGACCCGGAGCCTTTCCGAAGTCTACGACTATCTCGGCATCATTCGTCGTGGTGAACATGCCACGGTCTTGTACCGTGTCCGCAGCACCAAGAAGGAAGGCGAATGGCTCGGCCGTTTGGTCCTCGGTTTTGATGAGGATGATGTAATCAAGATTTACGGTGCTTCTGTCTTTTAAGACCCAGGATGTGACTCGATATGAGCGAAACAATTCAGGAAAACAAGTTCGTCGAGCTCAGCTACAAGGTGCTCGATCAAAAGTCCGGTGAATCTCTGATCGCGGTCGAGTATCCCATCGGTTACGTCCACGGCATGGAATGCGCCCTGGACGAAAGCGTCACGAAAGAATTGGAAGGCAAGAAAGTGGGCGAGGTGATCGAGGTACCCATCGATTGCAATATGCTCTACGGTCCGCGTGATGAAAATTTGGTTTTTACTGACCGCATTGAAAACGTTCCCGAAGAATTCCGTGAAGTCGGCATCACCATCACCATGGAGAGTGAAAAGGGCACGCCCCGAAACTTCATCGTGACCCGTATGGATGACAAGACCCTCACGGTCGACGGCAACAACCCGCTTAGCGGCCGTCATGTGATCTTCAAGCTCGAGGTTCTGAGCGTCCGTGACGCGACCGATGAAGAAATCGAAGTCGGCGGCGCAATCGTTGCTGAGCCTGATGTTGACGCGTCTCTCAAGGTGCCAATCTAATAATGCGCCTCCCATAAAAACACGGCCTTGATGTCGGGGGGGATAAGCCACCTACGTTTGGCAGCTATTTAGTGTAAGCACTGTTGATCCTCGCGGTCCCATCCGCGGGGATTTTTCTTGCCTTGAAAGCATCAGGTGTTGGCATCGTTTATGTGTATCAGGTCTATTCGAAAGATTCTGCGAAGTTTGCGACAAAACCAACCCATTTAATGCCTTAGGTTCTTGTGTAGACGCCATTAAGGATGTTGCGCTTGGAGCGCAGGTTAATCATCTGGCGCTTAAAACCCGCACAAATCAACGATTTGTTCGGTGTCACATACCTGTAACATAATAGTCATAAAAGGGACTCCCCTGGGCACTAGCTTGCTCGCGAAACGGCATTTTGCTGTTCCCAAGTTTTGCTAGCCCTTATCAGGAGTTTGAACGAGATGTTCAAGAAGACCCTTACCATCGCGGCGCTGGCCGGCATCTGTGTTGCCGGTTCCGCACAAGCGCGCGACCAGATTCGCATTGTCGGCTCTTCGACGGTGTTTCCGTTTTCCACGGCGGTTGCCGAACAGTTTGGCAAGACCACCAGCTTCAAGACCCCTGTTGTCGAATCCACCGGTTCCG
>Ga0316204_10001195_pt1 | contig 75119 bp, 74 predicted proteins | sample 6monrhotite_MG_2_FD_205661 | JGI IMG/M metagenome (GOLD analysis project Ga0316204, IMG submission 205661) | Microbial mat bacterial communities from mineral coupon in-situ incubated in ocean water Damariscotta River, Maine, United States -... | ecosystem: Environmental > Aquatic > Marine >...
AGATGCAACGTTTCCTTTCTCAGCCATTCTTCGTAGCAGAAGTATTTACCGGTGCACCTGGTAAGTATGTAAGCTTAAAAGAAACTTTAGCTAGCTTTAAAGCAATCCTCGATGGTGAACTGGATGACATTCCAGAGCAGGCGTTCTACATGGTAGGCGGCATCGACGAAGTTAAAGAAAAAGCGAAAAACATGTAAGGAAAGCTTATGGCTATGACAACACATGTAGACATTGTTAGTGCAGAAAATGAGATCTGGTCAGGTAAAGCCACTATGGTTTTTGCTCCAGGTGTTATGGGTGAGCTCGGTATAGCGCCTCGCCACACTCCATTACTTACAAAGCTTAAAGCGGGTGAAGTACGAGTACGTGGTGAAAACGGTGAAGATGAATCTTTCTTCATCACCGGTGGAATACTAGAGATTCAACCGCATGTTGTAACTGTACTCTCTGATACAGCAGTTCGTGCACATGATCTGGACGAAGCTGCTGCGATCGAAGCTAAGCAACGTGCTGAAGAAGCAATGCAGAACAGAAGTTCTGATATGGATTTTGCGAAAGCAAAAGCTGAGCTAATGGAAGCCGCTGCAATGGTAGAGACTATCAAGAAGCTTAAAGGTCGTAGATAAGAGTTATTACATCATATCTATGATTGTGAGACCTTAAAAAAGCCGGACAATGTCCGGCTTTTTTATTGCCATAAGAAAAATCAACGATAAACTAGTCAAAATAAAAAGTATAAATACCAAAGCTAGTTAAATAGCAGAATAAAGGAACTCAGATGTCACTAAGTGTAGTTATCCTGGCCGCCGGTAAAGGCACACGTATGAAATCGAGTAAGCCCAAAGTATTACATGAGCTTGCTAATAAACCACTAGTTGAACATGTTTATGATACGGCTAAGTCGCTAGGTGCTGAAGAGGTCGTTGTGGTATATGGCCACGGCGGTGAAATGGTAAAGAAAGCATGTGCGCATTTTGATGCTAAATGGGTAGAACAAAAAGAGCAGCTAGGTACAGGGCATGCTGTGAAACAGGCATTTGAATCAATTAACCTAAATAATAATATCTTAGTTTTATATGGAGATGTGCCACTTACATCTCAGCGAACATTAGAAGATCTTTTAGAAGGTACAGAAAATAAAATTGGTTTGTTAACGGTCGATCTAGATAATCCGTTTGGTTATGGTCGAATAATTCGCAGCAGAGATAATAAAGTAACTGGCATAGTAGAGCAAAAAGATGCCAGTGATGAGCAACAAAAAATACTCGAAGTAAATAGCGGTATATTGAGTTGTCAGGGAGAAACACTACAACGACTATTAAGTGAAATTAATAACCAAAATAGTCAGGGTGAATATTACTTAACGGATATTTTTGCATTAGCGGCCAATGAAGGTATCGAAATTAAAACATCAAAGGCCACACAGAGTTATGAAGTGGAAGGTGTTAATAACCGGCTTCAGTTAGCAACATTAGAGCGCATACATCAGCGTAATATTGCAAATGCACTAATGACAGAAGGAGTTGCACTAGCAGATCCAGCTCGATTAGATGTGCGTGGTAATGTGAGTATTAGCAATGATGTTTATATAGATGTAAATGTTGTGCTAGAAGGCGACGTAAAGATAGGCAGTGGCAGTAACATTGGCCCTAACTGTGTAATTATGAATTCAACCATTGGTGATAATGTAAATATTAAAGCCAATTGTGTTTTAGAAAATGCCGTTGTAGATGCAGGATGTGAAGTAGGGCCGTTTGCACGTTTAAGGCCTGATACACATTTATATGAATCTGCAAAAGTAGGTAATTTTGTAGAAATTAAAAAAGCTAACATTGGCAAGGGTAGTAAAGTAAATCACCTGAGTTATGTAGGCGACACCGAAATGGGTGAAAATGTAAATGTAGGCGCAGGCACAATTACCTGCAACTATGATGGCGCAAATAAACATAAAACAGTGATAGGTAATAATGTTTTTGTAGGATCAGATACGCAAATAGTAGCTCCAGTAACGATTGCGGATGGTGTGACAATCGGTGCAGGTGCAACAATTACTAAAGACGTACATGATGAAGACTCATTAGTTATTAGCCGTTCACCACAAAAATCAATTAAGGGCTGGGAACGGCCGACAAAAAATAAGTAATAATTTAAATATATTGTGAATAGTCAATACGATGTAATTATTATAGGTGCAGGCGCCGCGGGATTATTTTGCGCCTATAATACAGCTCTACATGGCAAGCGCGTTCTTGTACTTGATCATGCCAATAAAGTAGGTAAAAAGATCCTTATGTCTGGTGGCGGGCGATGTAATTTTACAAACCTTTTCACGACCCATGAAGATTTCACTTCTAATAACCCGCATTTTTGTAAGTCGGCGCTTAATCAATATTCTCCCTATGAATTTTTGGCACTAGTAGAAAAACATAACATTGAATACGTAGAAAAATCAGCCGGACAATTGTTTTGCAAAAACAGCTCAAAAGATATTTTGAAAATGTTATTAGACGAGTGTGCAAGTGCAGGAGTAAAAATATATAAAAAATGTTCTATTGAAGAAATAGAAGCTGATGATATCTACACAATAAAAAGTAGTTGTGGTTATTTTTCAGCAGAATCGCTTGTTGTTGCAACAGGAGGGCTATCGATACCTACGCTAGGCGCGACAGGCTTTGGTTATGAAATAGCAGAACAGTTTGGACATAAGGTAATTAAAACATCGGCATCGCTAGTGCCATTTACATTGCCCGAAAGGCTACTTGAAGAAATGACTGGTATGTCGGGTGTGGCGTTGCCAGTAACGGCTAAATGTAAAATGGGTAAAAAAGAAGTAAAAATAGAAGATGATTTATTATTTACTCATAGGGGGTTGAGTGGTCCCGTTATTTTAAAGCTTTCTGCTTACTGGCAATTTGGAACAGAAGTTGAAATTGATTTATTGCCTGCTCAGCGAATAGCAGGATACATTGCAGAACAGGTGAGCTTGAATGGCGAAAAACTTTTTATAAATCTTCTAGCACAGTTACTTCCTAAAAAAGTTGCAGTATTTATATGTGGTGAAGAGTACAAGGGCCATAAGATAAAGCAATTAGTCAAAGGCGATGTAGAACGTCTAGAAGATAAAATACATCACTGGGCTTTTGTGCCTAGTGGTACTGAAGGTTATAAAACTGCAGAAGTGACCGCTGGAGGTATAGATACAGATAATATCTCGTCAAAGACCTGTGAATCAAAACTAAAAGATAATTTATATTTTATCGGCGAAGTGTTAGATGTTACGGGTCAGTTAGGTGGGTATAATTTCCAATGGGCCTGGTCTTCTGCATGGTGTGCAGCAGAAAATATAAAAAGTGTTAATTAAGTCTAAATATTGCTATTGACAAGAATATAACAAGGAATGATGAGCTAATATTAGTTTGGAATTGAAGTTAAGGATAGTAATGAAGAAATGTATTTCAATAATACTCATTTGCATGGTGTCGTCTAGTTTATGGGCTAATGCAGAGTTTCCTGGTCGAGATAGGTACCCGAAAGTAAAGTATATAGAAATTGATGATTTATATAATGAGCGTGAGAAGGTAGTAATTATAGATGCTCGTTCTCAGTATGAGTACGACACACTTCGAATGAAAAACTCAGTGCTTGTACCTCTAACATTAACGCCAGAAAAATTCGAGAAAAAACTACACGAGCTTATAGAAAATAACCCAGGTAAAAAACTGGTATTTTACTGCAACGGCCATACTTGCATGAAATCATATAAGGCAGTAGCGCGTGCAACTACATTTGTTGGCCTTAAAAATGCCTATGCTTTTGATGCAGGTATATTCGACTGGGCTAGTAAATATCCAGCTGAAGCTCTATTGCTGGGGAAAGAGTTAGATGATGTATCAAAGCTAAAATCAAAAGCTGAATTTAAGAAACGCTTAATACCAGCAGAAAAATTTATAAAGTCTGCGGTTGATTCAGTAATGATTCTTGATATTAGAGACAGAATAGAAAGAGATGGATTTTATCTGTTTTCAGGGTATGAAAAATCTATTAGCTTGAATGATAAAGATAAAACTAAGCTTGAAAATTTCATGAATAAGGTTAAAAAGAGCAAAAAGAAACTATACGTTTACGATATGGTGGGTAAGCAGGTTAGATGGTTTCAGTACTACATAGAATCTAAAGGAATAGAAAATTATTATTTTATGGAAGGAGGTGCAGATGCATTTTTTAAAATACCATTAATTAACTTACTCGATTAAATGCTCAGCTATTAGAGCAATAAAAAAACATCTAAAATACCAGAAATAGAATAAGCTTACTCATTGTTATCTACGTAAATAGTAAGCGGATAATGGTAATGTCAGTCGTGTCATTAATTCCGACGACTGTAACGTCGGATATACAAATCGTTTAGTAGTCTTATGCGAAATTCTAAGGCGATTCTAGCTCTCAGTCAGAGTAGTTATGCGTAAAGGCTATTGTTCAGAAGGTGGACATTTTATACAGCGCTAGGAAGCGTAATCCTATAATAGTGATGTGCGAATAACCTGATGTTAATTGTCCTTAACATCTGATATTTCTAATAAAGATTCTTCAATAGCATATTCCGGCGTGTCGTGTAAAAAGGCACCATGTAGAGGATATAGAGCATGTAGCTTGTCTATATATTGAGCTTCTTCTTTGTCCACAAAAACGATGGTTTTAGTATTGGGTGAATACTTTGGAAGGCTTGATAGTAATACATCAAGATTGCTTACATTTACGCCAGCATAGTTATTGCCATAGCCATAAAAAAATTCAGCAACGATAAAATCAGGTTGATAAGTTTTTAATGCCTTCATGGCGTTACGAGTAGAGTTTACCTTTATCTCGCGCGCTCCCATGGTGGTAAATAAGCCAGAAAGCTTTGGATGAGTAGGTGTCTCGATAATGGACAGAATAGTGAGCATAGGCATAAATGTAATAACTGTTTAAAAAACCAATAATACTACTCGGGTCTGATAAAATACACGGGAATTAAACAGAGCATCATTATGGCACTTCTAACACTTAGAGATATAAAGCTGGGCTTCGGCGGCCCAAACCTGCTGGACTCACTCAGCCTACAAATAGAGCCACGTGAGCGCTTATGCTTATTGGGCAGAAATGGTGAGGGTAAATCTACATTGATGAAGCTCATCGCTGGCTTTATTAAGGCCGATGAAGGCAATATTGAGCGTAAGCAAAATCTTAGAATAGCCTATTTAACCCAGGAAGTGCCCAGTGATATTGATGGCAGTGTTTACGACGTCGTTGCATCAGGCCTGGAAGGTGTTGGCGATATATTAAAGGATTATCACCATGCCAGTCTTGCGCTGGCTGATGATTATTCAGATGAAAAAATGGAAGAGTTGTCTCGAATACAGCATAAGCTTGAAGCGGTAGATGGCTGGAGCCTTTCACAGCAAGTTGAAACAACCATTTCGTTATTGGACCTTCCCACTGATGAAGAATTTAGTGCCTTATCAGGTGGCCTTAAACGTCGCGTGCTATTAGCTAAGGCATTAGTTACAGATCCAGATTTATTATTATTAGATGAGCCAACCAACCACTTAGATATAGAGGCTATTCAGTGGGTAGAAGAGTTTTTACTCAACTGGAATGGCAGTTTGATGTTTGTAACTCACGATAGAGCCTTCTTAAGAAAAATGGCAACACGCATTATAGAGCTGGATCGAGGAAAAATAAGTTCATGGCCGGGTGATTACGAAAACTACTTAGTACGTAAGCAAGAAGCCTTAGAGAACGAAGAAAGAGAAAATGCCTTATTTGATAAACGTCTTGCGCAGGAAGAGGTGTGGATTCGTCAGGGCATAAAGGCACGACGCACCAGAAATGAAGGCCGTGTACGTGCACTGAAAGCACTACGAAATGAACGTATGCAACGTCGTGAACAGAAAGGCCAGGTAAATATGGAAATATCTGCTCAGGAGCGTTCAGGTAAGCGCGTTATTGAAGCAGAAAATATTAGTTACAGCTATGGCGATCTGCCTATTATTAAAAACTTTAGTACGATAATTAGTCGTGGTGATCGTATTGCTATATTAGGGCCAAATGGTGTGGGCAAGTCAACGCTCATACATTTACTGCTGGGCAAACTAACACCGGATGAAGGTAAAGTAGAAATAGGTACAAAACTTGAAATTGCATACTTTGATCAGTTTAGATCAGACTTGGATCTACAAAAAAGTGTAAGAGATAATATAGTAGAAGGTTCGGATAGTATTGAAGTCGGTGGTCGTACTAAACATGTAATGAGCTATTTAGGTGATTTTCTTTTTTCACCGGATAGAGCCAATTCACCGGTAAGTACTTTATCCGGTGGAGAGCGCAATCGCTTAATGTTAGCGAAGCTATTTACTAAACCCTTTAACTTATTAGTAATGGATGAGCCAACTAATGATTTAGATGTAGAAACATTAGAATTATTGGAAGAGTTATTAATGGACTATGACGGCACATTAATTCTAGTGAGTCATGACCGGGCCTTTGTGGATAATGTAGTTACCAGTACATTGGTATACGAAGGTGATGCCATTGTTAATGAGTATGTAGGTGGTTACGAAGATTGGCTAAGGCAGTATAAAAATAAGCAGGCAAAAATTAAACCAGTAGTGACTAAAAAAGAAGTAAAAGAAAAGCCGGCACAAAAAAAAGATAAAAAAAAATTAAACTTTAATGATCAACGTGAGCTGGATTCATTGCCAAAGTTAATTGAAGATTTGGATGCAGAGCAGGAAGCATTAACAAATAAAATGGCATCACCTGAGTTTTACCAGCAGGATAAAGATGTGATAGCGCAGACGACGCAGCGTTTGAGTGATGTTGAGGCTGAACAGGCTAAGGCGTATGTTCGGTGGGAAGAGTTAGAGGGAGGGTGATTGTTTTCGGATGATAACTAGCTTTCGTTCTATACGTATTTTTTATATTGGTGGAATAGACTGCGAGTGTCTGCTATCACCACAAAGCCGACATTGCTAATTCTATATTTTGGCTGTATAAGAAACCATATCAAAAAGATATATAAAACGGCATATCTCTGTTAACAAGGAGTCTGTATAACTCCTTAAATCATGTGGTTTTCTTAATTGTATATTTAACTATTATATTTATTACTATTGAATGGCACTAAAATTGTTTTCTGGAACACTAAAGTGAAAGAGTTTTCTCCTAGGTTATATTTAACAGCATTAGGCTTGTTATTAGGTTTAGTGCTCGTCTCAGCATATCTTTTTCGTTCACTCTATGTACAGCAGCAAGAGTTAATAAATGTTCAAGAGACTAGGTATAACTCCTATCTGTTAGCAACTCAGTTACGTCAGAGTTCAAATGAGTTGACTCGCCTCGTTAGAACTTATGCAGCTACAGGCAATCCTTTGTTTGAAAAACAGTTTTGGGAAGTGCTCTCTATTAGAAATGGTCAATCTCCATTGCCCGTACATTACGATAGAGTTTATTGGGATTTTTTGGCTATTGAAAATGCTACACCGCCTTCCACTTTAGCTAAGGCTGTATCATTGACGAGTTTAATGAAGGATGCAGGTTTTACAGAAGATGAATTTTTATTGCTAAATAAATCTCAGGTAAACTCAGATAAGCTTGTAAAGCTTGAAAAAATGGCCATGAATGTTATGAAGGGAAAATATTTGGATGATAATAACGAATTTTCAGTTTCTGGTGAACCCGATCAACGATTAGCAATTGATATTTTGCATGGTGAAAAATATCACAAAGAAAAAATAAGTATCATGGCGCCAATTAATAAATTCTATGAGAAGTTGGATCAACGCACTAAAGTCCATGTTGAACAAACGGCTAATCAACTAGATTTTACTTTAAAAATTCAAATATATATTTTTGCTATCACTATCAGTGCAATTTTTTTATTGATGCTTATAGCAAATCGTTACCATAAAAGTTTGGTACAAAAGCTTAACCAAATGGTTGATAAAAGAACTGATGAACTAAATAGCACAAACCATGAGCTTAAGAAGGCTTTGGAAGAAGTTAAAACATTAACAGGAATTATCCCTATTTGTTCATATTGCCATAGCATTCGAGATGACGAAGGGAAATGGAATAGCTTAGAAGCATATTTATCTTCCCATTCAGATGCACGGTTTAGTCACAGCATATGTTCAAAATGCGAACCAAAAGTCCGTTTAGATCTTGGGCTTGATGAAAAACAAGATCATAACAAGTAACCGAACAATTATTCGCTTTCCTGATACAGGAGGTATTTAGAAATTTATTAGCACTAGAATTAAAATAGATTGTTATAACTAGTGTAATTGTTTCAATCTGAAGCTTCAAGGTTCGCCAGCAGGCGAACCTTGAAGCTTCAGTTTATGACTAACATTACTGAACAAGATAAAACTAGACTCATGGTATTATTGAATCTTAAATCAATAGTATTAAAGCTAAGCCACTGGATTCCTGCCTCCGCAGAAATGACAATGTTACGTTCGACATATTGCGAGTTAATGGATAGAAAACCAGTAACTATTTTATGCAACCTCATTTGCTCCGAAAATAGTAGAGCTATCAATATTATCCAAAAACCATTGTAACGACCGTCCTGTCTTACCGTTTCTCCAGGCTAAATAAGTTGCGCTAGTCTGGTGTTCTGTTTCCAGTTTTTTCTCAATTAATAAACCTGCTTCCAGTTCATTTTTAATAAGTGATCTGGGCAAGAACCCAACGCCTATTCCCTGTATATGGGCTTTAACCTTGGTGTCAAAATCAGCTACTGTAAATACATCCTGACCAGTGAAAATACCAGCAGTACGAGGAGGAAGATTTCGAGAAGTATCTGCAACCGCAATTACTCTGTGTTGAGAAATAATATCTTCCGTTAGAGGTTCTATGGCGGTGGCCAATGGATGCTGAGCAGAAATGACAAAAATCCATTCAATCTGATTCAAAGGTCTAGTGTGGTAGCCTCCTCCAGATGGGCCCTCACTGGGTGCACCAATGGCAAGGTCTGCACGGTTTGTTACAAGTGCATCCCAGATTCCACCGTAAACTTCTGTCAGTAATTTAACGCGCGTACCACTCTTCTGTTCATAAAACTTGCTGATAAGTCGTAGGATATTATCAATGGGGAACATGTTCCCTACCGCTATGTGTATTTCAGACTCCCACCCATCAGCTACTTTTTTAACCTGATTTTCTAAATCGTTAATGGCGTTTAACAGGTGTTGACCTTCTTCAAGAAGTAAAAGGCCTGCAGGAGTGAGTGCGGCTTTATGTCCAGATCGGTTAAATAGCTGTGTGTCTAGGTCTTGCTCAAGCTTCTTCATGCTGTAGCTAATAGCTGAAGGGACTCTGTGAAGAATCTTAGCGGCTGATGCGAAGCTGCCATGTCGATGTATGGCTTCCAGAACGAGAAGCCCGTCTACAGTAATTTTCATATTCAAATATTCTGATGAAGTTGGTCAGATATTACCGCTATTAATAATATAACTGTCTGATTAATATTGTGTCATATCTTTTACCGATTATAGCAGCGATTCAGTTTAGCAGTGCGCATAACTAATGATAATGGAGGATCTGAGCCAATGAAAAAAGCAAGAGCGATATCAATTAATAATATTGATCAAATAATTATGTTTGAAAATATCAGAGTAATCGGACATTATTTATTCAAATTATTTGTTCATATATCTAGAAATCTACTTCTGATAATGGGTTTACTCATGGTAAATGGTCTTAGCCATGCAGATGAGTACGAGCCAGAAGCCTATTGGGAAGGAACTCTAGGACCGTTAAATATTAGATCAATGTCCCCTGGCCAAGCATTACGGCTGGCACCTATGCCTAGGTCGCCCTATGGGTTACCGCAAGGTGAAACTGAAGTTCAATTTAATATAGCTGGAGCGAGCGTATTTTTGCAGTCGCCTAATGAGTATTTAATTGATTTTAATTTTACGGATACGCGTATAGCGGTTAACCACGGTTTTGGAAATGGTTGGTCCGCAGAATTGTCATTTAATGATCGGAGAATCGTTAACTTAAATCTGGATGAGGTTGTTGAAGGTTTTCATGATGTATTTGGTATTGATCAAAATGGACGAGATGAAAACCTGAGCCAGTCGAGAGTAGAGTTTCCCTTATCTTCAGTGAGTTTAGGTAAAGAGATAAATGGTATTTTTTCTCAAACAGTGGGTATAACCGTACAGAAAGTATTAATCGATAAAAGTGTTAGCTGGCCAGCTTTAGCCGTTATATTCAATTCTAGTATTGAAACGCTAAATGATGGAATGATTGAAGAAGGTGCCGTAGATTATGCTTTACAACTAAGCCTTGCTCAAAAAAAATCAACGGGTTATTTGTATGCAAATCTATCTTATTCAAAGTTTGGTTCGAATAAAACTTTGGCTGTGATACCTTTATCGGATAAGCAATTTTCCGGCATGTTTGGCTATGAGTTTACGATGGAAGCCAATGAAGCATTTATCGTGCAATACTTGTTTAGTGAAGGTGTTTTAGAAGACTTAGGTGCGCTAGCAGATGTGAGTCATGAAATACATTTAGGCTACAAGTGGCGAACTGAAAGAAATATATTTGAGCTAGGTTTAGTTGAAAATATTATAAATTTTGATAATGGACCAGATGTCGCATTTACGTTTGGAGTAACACATCGTATATAAGCATCTGATATAGATTTATAACAGGCATTACTCGCAGTAAATAAAAAAGGGTGACCAACTGGTCACCCTTTTTATCAAGTCTTAGTGACTTAGGATATGCTTAGCTACATCCCTTAGGACGAGGCAAACCAGCAATTTTGTTTGCACACTTAATTAGGCCTGTTGGGAACAGAGAGTAAATATACTTCTGGTCACTCTTATCTTTGCCGTACTCTTTCTTCATTAACTTAGAAAATGCACGTGGCTCACATACGGCACCATTTTCCTGAAAGTAGGTGCGAGCCATATTGATAATATTCCAATGCTCTTCAGTAAGTTCGCCCACATTTTCTGTGATCGCAATTTGAGCAGCTAGTTCTTCGCTCCATTCATCAAGATTAAGTAACCAGCCTGCTTCACTTAACTCGATAGTTTTACCATTAACAACGGCTTCCATTGATACACCTCTTATATAAACTTGATAACCTTAGAACAAGTGATGCTAGTTTAGCGGGCTCATTCAAAGATTGAAATAATAAACTTGAGTAATTTAGTCGGGTATTATCCATTAATTAATGCTAATACGCAAATAATTTGTCCTCTTGTTAGACAGTTGTCTGAGTTGGTGATAATCTGAAAATAGTCGTATTTGATCTTCGTATTTGAAGTGGCTTCGACTAAGCTATTTAAGTAAGGTCAATGAATACCGCATTCAAGGGGGGCATATGTCAGATCAGAAAATTGATATGTTCAAAGGTGTAATGCCTGGAGAGCCGCTGTACAAGTTGGCGCCTACTCGTGATGAAAATGGTAAGTCTTTTGTTGATTTTATGTTGATTATTCCAAAGCTGAAAAAGAAGCCGCAGGAATACATTGATCGAACATTGAAAGATATTCAAATGGTTTTAAATCGATATAAAAACGATGTGGTATTTGCCAATATGGATATGAAAATCAATTGCTTATGGATATCGTATAAGCATAAGCCGGGCCTATGTCGTGAATTAACATCCGCTATACGTCAGTATGTGCCCGAAGCAATGCTAGTGGGTGATGCAGGCTATTAATATAGTTTTCATACGAATTTAACAACAGATAAGTATCCCAATAATGAGTGCCACAGCAATAGACCCTATTATTTTCAGTGAAATAAGTGCTCTTATGGAAGATTCACTACCTGTCTTCATCGAAACTTATATAGAAAACACACATAAGTTATTAGATGAGCTAGAGCAAGTTATACTTGCAGAAGACTCAGATAGTATTTTCCATAACGCGCATCAATTAAAGGGCGGTAGTGGAAGTATTGGTGCTATGCAGGTATTTCAAATAGCTAAGCAGATGGAAGATATTATTAAAGGCGATAATGGTGACGTCGAGATGGGCAGTTTATTTGTTGAATTGAAGAGTGCATATGCCGCTGCAGAGGCTGAATTAAAAGCGTTGTTATAATAATGCTCTGTAGGTATTGTCAGGAATGCCTACAGAGCAAGCCTGTTATTGCTCTATGCGCTGTCGTCCATCAGCTACGGCTAACAGTACCTGTTCAGGGGCTGTTCCACCAATATGATTACGTGCTGCAACAGAGCCTTCCAAGGTTAATACATCGAAAACATCTTGCTGAATGATATCTGAGAAAGCTTGCAGCTCATCTAGAGCCATTTCACTTAAGTCACGCTTGGTTTCAACGCCTAAGGCCACGGCCTTGCCGACTACTTCATGGGCATCACGGAATGGTAGGCCCTTAACAACGAGGTAGTCTGCTAAATCAGTTGCTGTTGAAAACCCCTGTTTAGCTGCGGCATACATATTTTCTTTTTTAGGAGTTATTGCCGGTATCATGTCGGCAAATGCGCGCAAACAGCCCAATACTGTGTCGATTGTGTCAAATAGTGGTTCTTTGTCTTCCTGGTTATCTTTGTTGTAAGCCAGTGGTTGTGACTTCATTAGTGTGAGTAGTGAGATCAGGTTGCCATTAACACGACCTGTTTTTCCGCGTACCAGTTCAGGCACATCGGGGTTTTTCTTCTGCGGCATAATTGATGATCCGGTGCAGAAGCGATCAGGTAAATCAATGAAATCGAACTGAGCAGATGCCCATAAAATTAATTCTTCAGAAAAGCGTGATAGGTGTGTCGTTAATATGGCTGAAGCTGCGCAAAACTCGATGGCGAAATCACGATCACTCACTGCATCGAGAGAATTTCGGCAAACATCGTCGAAATCAAGCAATTTTGCAGTTAAATGTCGGTCAATAGGGAAAGTAGTACCGGCCAATGCCGCAGCGCCTAAAGGAGACACATTCAAGCGACTGAGACAATCCTGAAAACGGCTGGCATCACGTTGCATGTTTTCAAACCATGCTAGCATGTGATGGCCAAAAGTAACGGGCTGAGCAACTTGCAGGTGGGTAAAGCCAGGCATAATGGTATTGAATTCACGCTCGGCTAAATCAAGTAAGCCAGTTTGCAAGCGACGAATTTCGCTTATGGCATGTGCAATCTGCTCACGGAGATACAGGCGAATGTCTGTGGCGACCTGATCATTACGTGAGCGACCGGTGTGCAGGCGTTTACCTGCATCGCCGACAAGCTCTGTGAGGCGAGCCTCGATGTTCATATGTACATCTTCACGGGCAATAGACCATTCAAATTTGCCATCAGCAATTTCTTGTTCTATCTGGTCAAGGCCTTTTAAAAGATTGCTTAAATCATCTTCTGTCAGCACGCCAACTTTTGTCAGCATACGCGCATGTGCGCGAGAGCCAGCAATATCCTGCTTATACATGCGCTGATCAAATTGTACCGAAGCAGTAAATGCTTCAACGAAGGCATCGGTGGGCTCAGTAAAACGGCCACCCCATAATTTGTTTTGCTCAGATGATTTGCTCATAAGTTTTGCGAAGTCCTGCAAATAATGCTGCTAGTAAGAAAAATAATGGCGAATTATAACAAATATGTAGATGAAGGTTCCTGATTCTCACAATCAGTATTAGATCGACTAAACTCGGTGCATGGATATGGAATTGAATGAAAATAAGGGCTTTATACCGAACTTTTGTGATGTCACAGTAGTATTTATGCTGGTTCTACTTGTTGAGCTATTGTCATTGTTACTCGCAATGGCGCCTTCAAGTAGCGTGGGATTTTGGGATCGTCTGGCGACTATTTCGATGTTTTCTCAATGGCTGGCACTGATTAATGCCAGCTTGCTGTGCGCATTAAGAAACTGGCTAAATAAGCAAACGGTGCAGGTGTGTAGTTTGATGAGTCTTAGCTTAATGCTATCTCTCACACTGGCTTTGAGTGGTGTTGTTGTTTTTTTTGGTGAATTTATTGGCTTCGGCAAGCTTATTGAGCAGGATGTGGTGTATTTTGTGCTGCGTAACCTGGCAATCAGCGGCATTATTTATGCGGTGGTACTGCGATATTTTTATGTGCAATATCAATGGCGTTTTAACTTGCAGGCGCAAAGCCACGCGCAAATACAGGCTTTAAAAGCACGTATTCGACCTCATTTTTTATTTAACAGTATGAATACCATTGCCTGTTTAGTGCACATCGATGCGGATAAGGCAGAAAAGGCGGTAGAAGATCTATCAGATCTATTTAGAGCGAGTCTGCAAGAGAAAACCAGTCATACGCTTAGGGATGAACTGGATCTTACAGCCAGTTATTTAGATATTGAACACTTACGTCTGGGTGAGCGATTGTCTGCTAAATGGCAGCTAGATGAAGCCGCAATGGATATTGAAGTGCCATCGTTTTGCTTACAACCACTGGCTGAAAATGCGATATATCACGGCATAGAGCCAGTAGCCGAAGGAGGGCGAATAAAAATTTCAGCGCAACTCGAAAACAATCGACTATGCTTAAGTGTAAGTAATCCGGTGAAAGAACAACATGCTATGAACCGGCATCAGGGAAATCATATGGCTCAGTCTAATATTCAGACCCGACTCAAATTAATGTATGGGGATGAGGCCGAATTTATGATTAACGCTGAGCCAGATATATATACGGTTTCTATAGGAATACCAATATAAAAACATGAATATACTGATAGTCGATGATGAGCCGCTAGCAAGGCAGCGCCTAATAGGGTTAGTGCAAGATCTGAATGGTTTTGATGTGTGCGGTAATGCGTCAAATGGCAAAGATGCATTGCGTCTGGCGCAGGAGTTAAAGCCTGACGTTGTATTGCTGGATATTCGTATGCCAGGAATGGATGGCATAGAGACGGCGCATCATATGAACCGCTTAAGCAAACCCCCTGCCATAATTTTCACAACGGCCTTTGGCGAACACGCTTTATCGGCATTTGAGACACATGCTGTTGATTATCTGTTGAAGCCAATTAAGCAGGAACGTTTAGCAGATGCTCTACAGGCAGCAGCAAGATTAACCAAGCCACAATTAGAGCAAATTAAACTGATAGATGAAGAGCCTAAGGTGCGTACGCATATTTGTGTAAAAACCCGAGGCAGCCTTGAGCTGGTGCCGATTGAGTCAATCCGTTATTTTTTAGCGGATCATAAATACGTTACCTTACGTACGGATGATCATGAGTGTCTAATTGAGGAATCGCTTAAATCCCTGGAAGGTGAGTTTAGTCATTTATTCACACGAATTCATCGAAATGCATTGATTGCCGATCGATATATGACAGGGTTAGAAAAAAATACAGAAGGACACTGTGTTATCACGATTGAAGGTATTGATGACCGGCTTGAAATAAGCCGTAGGCATTTACCTCATGTAAGAAAGAAAATTAAAAATATGGTCACTTATAAGTAAGCCAAACACCAGGTAAATTATTAGTATCAATAAAAACGTCTTATGCAATTTGAGCATTATTTCATGAGGTTTCGCCAGAAGCTAAATTGCTATTCAACATACAGTAAATCAAGTTCAATTGAGCATAGAGTACTGAAAGCATCATCTAAGATATTTACTTAAAACAAAGAAAAGTCATTAGCTGTCAAGGATTTGAATCTAAGGTAAAATAAGCCTTTATTTGTTTTATGCCCTAAGGGTATACATGCTTCAGGATAGTCTATGACACAGCCACAACGTATTCGCATTGCCACCCGTAAAAGTCCCCTTGCTCTTTGGCAGGCGGAAGAGGTATCCCGTCAGTTAAAGCTGCATCATCCTGAGTTAGATATTGAGTTAGTGAAGATGGTATCAAAGGGTGACAAAATTCTTGATGCGCCATTGGCAAAAATAGGTGGAAAAGGCCTGTTTGTAAAAGAATTAGAGCAGGCAATGTTGGATGGTGAGGCGGATATCGCAGTGCATTCAATGAAAGATGTACCAATGGAGTTTCCAGAAGGCTTACATTTGTCGGTTATTATGGAGCGTGAAGATCCTACAGACGCCTTTGTTTCAAACAAGTATAAAAATTTACAAGACCTGCCTGAAAATGCCCGAATTGGATCTTCTAGTTTGCGCCGTCAGCTGCAAATAAAAGAAATGATGCCAAGTGCGGAAATGTTGAATTTACGCGGCAATGTAAACAGTCGATTACAAAAGCTCGATGATGGCGAATTTGATGCAATTATTTTGGCTAGTGCGGGTTTGATAAGGCTAGAATTTAATGACCGTATTGCAGATAGAATTGCTCCAGAACAAAGTTTGCCGTCAGTAGGTCAGGGTGCTGTTGGTATAGAGTGTCGTGTGGGTGATGCGAAGATTGAGGCGCTAATAGCACCATTAAATCATCGTGACACGCATACGCGACTTTCAGCTGAACGTGCTATGAATCATCGATTACACGGTGGTTGCCAGGTGCCAATTGCAGGTTATGCGATATTGGAAGACGATGAAATTTATCTGCGAGGATTAGTTGGTCGCCCCGATGGAAGTGAAGTTGTGCGTGCACAAATACGTGGCCCAAGGGATCAAGCCGAAGCTTTGGGAACAGAGCTTGCTGACCAGTTACTAAATGATGGTGCAGATGTGATTTTACGTGAAATGGGAATGATTGATTGACTGGAGACGTCGCTATTAACTTAGCACAAAGGGTTGTGTTGGTTACCAGGCCAGAGCATCAGGCGAGCGAGTTCATGCAACAAATTGAAGTGCATGGTGGTAAAGCCATATCGTTTCCAACTATAGAAATTCGACCAGTAGAATCAGATAGTAAGTTAATAGATAAGTTAACGAAAATAGATAGTTACGATATATTAATTTTCATTAGCACGAACGCGGTTAATTGTTGTGTAAAGCTATTTCAGACACTTAATATTAACCCACAAGAAATAAAATCAAAAATAGCGGTAATTGGTAAAGCAACGAATGCGGCAGCAACATCAGCAGGTTTTAATGTCTCTATAAAACCCAGTAGTGGTTTTAATAGCGATGCATTGTTGAAATTGACAGAACTACAACATGAAGAGATACAATCAAAGAATATATTGATTGTGCGTGGAGTTGGTGGTCTTGAGCAATTGCCTGACACACTAACTCTAAGGGGTGCAATAGTTTCCTTTGCGGAAGTTTATGAACGCAGAGTTCCCCTTAATGACGTAAAAATTAAACGCCAGCAACTGAATCACAATTGGAATGGACTAGCTATTAGTGATGTTACAGTTACCAGTAATGAATCATTGCAGAATCTATATGATATGCTGGAAACTCCGGGAAGAAATGAAATGATAAATGCGCATCTAATTGTACCATCGCAACGTTGTGCTCAGCTGGCCAGGCAGCTAGGTTTTAAATCGTTCAGTGTCGCAAAGTCTGCAGGTAATCAGCATATGATGGAAGCCATAGCGACAATATAAATTATCTACATAATCTAAATGAAGATCATTATGTCAAAAGAAAATAAAATAGAAGAATCAGTAGAAGCTACAACAGAAACAAGTGCTGCTTCAGTTCAAACAGAAGAAATAAAAACAGAGAAAAAAAACAAGCCAGCGGGTAATGGCTTTCTTTACTTTTTGATTCTTATTATAGTTTCTGCCGTAGTTGCTGCGTCATATTATTTTTTTGAAGAGCAAAAAATTCAAAACACTTTACTTAAGCAGCAAGCTGATAAAATATTAATACTCAATAATAAAGTAAGTAGTAATAATGCGGAAAACAATAAAAGGGATGAGGCGATTTCGCAAACCAATCAACAATTACAGATAGTAATTGCGAATGCAGATGAGGCAATAAGTGTTTCGCAGCAGGCGGCAGATTTAGTGAATCGCTCTCAACGAGGATGGGCGTTGGCAGAAGTTGATTATTTGTTACGTATGGCGCATAGACGTCTGGAAGTTGCAAAAGATATTGCAGGTGCTATCGCGGCATTGCAAGGAGCAGACTCACGACTAGAAGAATTATCTGATTTAAAGTTATTTAAAATACGTAAGCAATTAGCGAAAGATATTGCTAGTCTAAGAGCAATTAAGCAAGCAGATATAAGTGGGATTTCTTTAGCTATTGATCAAGCGATAGCGCATGTAAGTGAATTACCATTTAAATCAGTTCAATCAACCGTTAAAGCGCAACTGGAAAACGCAGATTCTAATGAAACGCTAAATAAAAAAACAGAGTTAGAAAAAACTTTTGTTGATTCGGTTATTGAAACGGTAAAGCAGATTGGCGATATAAAAATACATCAACGAAGCTTGGAAGTGAAATCTGGTGGCGTCCAGCAAAAGCAAGTTGAACAGCTGCACTATAGTCATTTGATCGCACTTAAATTAGCTGCATTAAATTATCATCAGAAGAATTTCGAGTATGAAGTTCAGCAGATGTCTGAATTGTTAAATACATACTATGACGCAAGTAGTGATCGTGTTAAGCAGCTTAAAGCAAGTATGGAAGAATATGGAAAAGTTCAGTTGTCTCCTGTTTTGCCAGAATTGACCAAAGCATGGGAAATGCTGCAAGAAGAAAAAAGTAAGCCTGTATATAAAGTGCAACAGGAGCCAGGGAAATGAAAAAAATAATTTTGGCAATATTAATCGCGATGACGCTTGCAGTTATAATTGGTGTTACAGCTCATTACAGTGGCTCGGGTTATGTGGTTTTTAGTTTTGCAGAATATACCCTGGAGACATCTTTCATATTTGCGGCTGGAATAGCAGCGCTGAGTTTTTTTATTTTTTATTATCTTGTTCGTGTTATGTCTCATCTGTTTTCGTTGCCTAGTTACATGAGTGACAGGCATCGTTTCAGAAAAGGTGAACGTTCTAAAAATGCACTAATAAAAGGCTTGATTGAAATGTCTGAGGGGCGTTTCGAACAAGCAGAGAAAATTTTAATAAAGCATGCTGATCAAAGCGACACATCATTATTAAATTATTTAATGGCTGCAAGGGCTGCACAGCAATTAGCTGCATACGATCGAAGAGATGAGTATTTAAGATTGGCACATGAGTCCACGCCTTCTGCGGATATGGCAATAGGCTTAACGCAAGCCGAGTTGCAATTAAGCCATAAGCAATTTGAACAGGCTTTGGCTACCCTGAATCATCTGTCAAGTGTTTCACCAAAGCATGGGTATGTGAAAAAATTGCAGGCGCGTACTTATCAGCAACTTGAGGACTGGGATCATTTGAATTTAGCATTGAATGATGTGAAAAAATATAAAGCCATGAATGCTCGCGAATATGAAAAGTTAGAAACAGAGTCTTTCATTGGAATAATGAAAGCAACCATTAAGCAGGTGGATGGCGATAAGTCTGAGAGTATATGGCAACATTTGCCGAAAAACTTAAAGCATAATGCTGAATTAACTTATTTGTATACGAATTATTTACATTCGTGCCATAAGAATGATGAAGCAGAGGTGCTATTAAGGAATTTTCTAAGTGATAATTGGGATGATGAATTGGCATTATTGTATTCAGATTTAGATGTGTCGAATAGTAAAAGGCAATTAGAGACAGCTGAGACTTGGTTGCATAGTAATGCGAGAAATGAAACTCTGTTATTGGTTCTAGGTAAACTCAGTATTAAATGTGAGTTCTGGGGGAAAGCAAAAAATTATCTAGAAACTAGTATTGGCTTACAGCCATTAGCTGAAGCATATTTGGTATTGGCTCAATTGTTAGAAGAAAAAATGGAATCTCCAGAGGAAGCGCAGAAGCTGTATCGACTAGGGTTAATTAACTCTGTAGGTAAAGGCTCAGTGAGTCATCAATACTCGGCTCAGTTAATCTCTGAAAAATCAAAGAAGCCAGTTCTTAAAATGATTCAATAGGTTATTGTTTTTTTGCAGCAATGGCTTTTACTGCATCAGCTGAATACTCAAAAGCATCTGAAAACATATTTTCTTTTTTAGCATTCTGCTGAACAAATACATCGACAGCGGCATTTACCATTGGCGGTGGCCCACTCATGTAAATATCAAATTCGGATAAGTCTGCAAACTGTTTAGCAACTGCTTGATGGACAAAGCCAATTTTACCATTCCAATGATCTTCATCCATAGGTTCAGATAGTACAGGTATGAAAACCAGATTAGGGTTTTTAGCTATCCACTGTGTAACCATATCATTCATATATAAATCACGTAGCGCCCTTACACCCATAAATAAATATATTTTCTGATCAAAGCCGACGTGCTCTATATGTTCAATCATAGCCTTTATTGGGCCAAAGCCTGTACCACCACCCATCATAATAATGGGGCGTTTTCTTCCTTCACGTAAATAGAAGCTGCCGAGAGGTCCTTGCATTTGTAAGCTAGAATTTTCAGGCATGCTCTCAAATAAAAAGTCAGTAAATATGCCGCCATCAACGTGTCTAATATGCAGCTCTAGAAAGTTATCTTTATGCGGTGCGTTTGCAATTGAGAAGGCACGGCGCTTGCCATCTTCGAGAACAAATTCAATGTATTGTCCGGCAAGATATTGCAGACGTTCATTATTATCCAGACTTAACTGCAGTGAGATAACATCATGACACAGTTTGTTTTTAGAGCTTACATGGCAGCCAAGTGTTTTAACCTGTATTTGTGATAGTTCTTCAATTTCTTCAATACTAATTTCGAGGTCAGATTTTGTTTTTGCCATGCAAAATAACGCTTGTTGATTTGCCTTCATCTCATCATCGAGTGCGATAGGCTCATCATCGTAATAGACATCGCCTTTAACAATATAACCAGCACAGCATCCGCAAGCACCACCGCGACAACCATAAGGAAGATCAATATTTTGTCGCATGGCTGCATCTAGAATGGATTCATTCTCTTCCACGTCAAATTGATGTTCAGATGGATGAATGGTTACGGTGAATGACATCTTGATCCTTAAATACGGCGAGTCTAAACAGGTTATTTTGCACTAAGTGAAAACAAAGTAAAGCTTATTGCTACAGGCTAGCCTAAGTCTTTTGCTATAATGTTGCCAATAATTACGGGAATGAAAAAATGGCACGTGTAAAAATTTATAGTACAGGGCGTTGCCCGATGTGTGATAAAACAAAAAGCTTACTAACAAAGTGGAATATCTCTTACGATGAAGCTCGTGTTGATGCTGATCATAGTGCGTTGCGAGAAATGTCGGAACTGACAAACGGAGCGAGGACTGTTCCTCAAATATCTATTGATGGAAAATGGATTGGTGGTTTTTCCGAGTTAACAATGATGCATATGGATGATGAATTAGATGAGCTTGTCGAGGCCTGACCTTTCTTCTGTAGATGTGCCTGAATGGGTGCGTTTTGTTGCACAGGACTCAGACGGAAGCTGGTGGGGCTATTCAGTTGATCCTTTGCAGAATCATCGCGGTTGGTATGAAAATGAATTAGGTGAAAATGTAAAATTGTTGCAAGGGAAGATTGTTGGTAATTGGAGAGATAATTTATTCACTTATCCGTACTAGTTAAGGCAATCACTCTTCTGGTGTTTAAGCCAGATACGACCACCAATCATTGTAAATACAATGCCAGTAATAACAAATAAAATACTATTCAGAGTGTAGCTATCTTCACGTATAGAAGTAACTAAAGAGATGCCTGTGGTGAGTGAAGCAATAAGAAAAGTATGTAAATTTATATTTTTTTCTGCAAAGCTGGCTGTAATATACCCGCTGCCAGACATAATAAAAAAGTAACTTGCAGCGCCAATAATGTATGAGATTATTTGGCCGGTTGTTTCCCATTGAGGATAGTCTTGAAGTACGACAGTGTATCCTGTCGCTGCAAGTATAAAAAATAGCTGAAAGAGAAGCCCAAAAACTATAATTAGGGTAATGCCAATAAAAAGTGCTTTAAAATTTATCATGGGAAGTTTCGTTGTTTTTTGATAAAGGAATGTTATATCCAATCATCGCCGTAATCATGGGTGATCTCTTCGCCTTCCTTTATGTCTCTTAGGGCCACTACTTCCAGGTCTTCACAATAACAAGCGTTAGGTTTCGCATTATGATTTATATATTTCAAATCAGAATCAACCAGTATGCCTGTTTCTGTATCAAGCCATAAAACATATGGGCCGTCCTCGGTGACAGGTTTATATTCGATAATACCGATCAAATCACCACGTAGGATTTTTTGTGTGGCAAATAAGCCTTTTCCATGTATGCCGCTTTCTTTTACGATGTAAAAATTATCACTCATAAATACTGAATTATTTATCGTCAAAAATATTGAGTTGATTCCAGATGTTATCGACTTTTTGTTTTATCTCTTCAGTCATAGTAATAGGCTTTCCCCATTCACGATCTGTTTCACCGGGTAGTTTGTTTGTGGCGTCCATGCCCATTTTTGAGCCGAGTCCAGAAACGGGAGAGGCAAAATCTAAATAATCAATGGGCGTATTTTCAATCAGTGTTGTATCACGTGCAGGGTCCATGCGTGTTGTCATAGCCCAAATAACATCATTCCAGTCACGAGTATTAATATCATCGTCGACAACAATAACAAATTTGGTATACATAAACTGACGCAAGAATGACCAAACGCCCATCATGACTCGCTTAGCATGTCCGGGATATTGTTTTTTCATGCTCACAACAGCAAGTCGATATGAGCAGCCTTCAGGTGGTAAATAAAAATCCACAATTTCCGGAAATTGTTTTTTTAAAATAGGCACAAAAACTTCATTGAGTGCTACACCTAAAATGGCCGGTTCATCAGGTGGACGGCCAGTGTAAGTGCTGTGATAAATCGGCTCATTACGGTGTGTAATTTTTTCTATAGTAAATACTGGAAAGCTTTCAACTTCATTGTAGTAGCCCGTGTGATCACCATAAGGTCCTTCTGGTGCCATGTCGTCTGGGTAAATATATCCCTCTAAAACATATTCAGCAGAAGCGGGTACCTGTAAGTTGCTCAGTTTGCATTCAGTGACTTCGGTTTTGCTGCCACGTAACAAGCCAGCAAATGCATATTCAGATAAATTATCTGGCACGGGTGTGACTGCACCAAGAATTGTCGCTGGATCGGCGCCTAATGCAACGGCAATAGGAAAGGGTTCACCAGGGTGCGCCTGTTGCCATTCTTTAAAATCAAGTGCGCCACCGCGGTGAGATAACCAGCGCATAATTACGCGATTTTTACTAATCACCTGTTGCCGATAAATACCCAGATTCTGGCGATCTTTATTTGGGCCTTTTGTAACGACCAGACCCCAGGTAATTAAAGGCGCTGCATCTTCTGGCCAGCAGGTCTGAATAGGGATGTTCGTTAAATCGACGTCATCTTTTTCAATGATGTTTTTCTGGCAGGGGGCCTTATTAATTACCTTGGGTGCCATATTCAGCACTTGCTTAAATATAGGCAGCTTATCCCAGGCATCTTTCATGCCTTTAGGCGGCTCGGGCTCTTTCAGAAAAGCCAGGAGTTCGCCTATCTCATGTAGTGCTTCAACCGAGTCCTCTCCCATACCCATGGCGACGCGCTTTGGTGTGCCGAATAAATTGGCTAGTACGGGTACATTTGAGTTTTTAACGTTTTCAAATAACAGTGCAGGGCCTTTTGCGCGAAGCGTACGATCACAGATTTCCGTCATTTCAAGGTTAGGGTCAACCTCTAGCGAAATGCGTTTTAGTTCACCTTGTTGTTCGAGTTGTGTAATAAAATCACGCAGATCTTTATATTTCATGGGTATAAAACTTTAAGGTTGCTGTGCGTTTACTTATAAAGGCAGAGGTAGGCGCTATCACACGCTAGCTTAACTAAAAACGAGGCATCAGCGGCAACGATGAATGTTTCATTAATAGCAATATCACGCCAATTATTTTCACCAGGTAGTTTAACTGACATTTCACCACTGATAAGCGTCATGTGCTCAATTGTGTTGGTGCCAAATTCGTATTCGCCAGCCGCCATTACGCCGATAGTTGCCTTGTCATCCCCAGCGGTAAAGGCCAGTGATTTAACTTTGCCATCAAAGTATTCATTAACATTAAACATAGTAAAAACTCATATTAAAATAAAAAAGCGGGGTTATTCTACCACGACCTGCTGATGCTTCATTAGGACGATGTCCTTGCCATTATTTAGATAGCGCGTGAATTTGTCTCTGATGGCCTCAGGGGCTGAATCGATATCGATTAATGTAAAGCCGGCTGACTGATAGAAACCTTCTAAGTGAGTATAAGGAAAGCAGTAACATTCAACAGTATTTAAATGACTTTGAATATGCTGCAACAGGTAGGAGCCAATGCCATGTTGGCGAAGCTCAGCGCTTACACACATGCTGCGCAATAGGTAATCGCCACCACTGGGGCTAAGTCTTAGTGCGGCAATAATGTGAGTGCCTTGTGACGCTATGAATATAGATTCGCCTTTCGGGGCCTGGGCGCGCATACCATTTTTTTTATAAAACTGTTTTACCAGTGGCAGGCTATAATGCTCAGCCTGTTTAACTGTTAGTTGATTAATTAATGTCCCGTGCATTTTGCTACCAATGTCATCGCGCTAAAGTTGCTTGCCTGTGCGGCCGTATAGAAAAGCAGCCAAATCAGATAAAGCTTATTGTATTGCAGCATCCAGACGAGGCAAGCAATAAAAAAGCCACAGCAATCATAGCAGAACTGGGATTGCAGCAGTATCAGCGATGGGTTGGAGAAGACTTCACAGAGCACGGTGAACTTAAACAGTTACTAGAGAACAAGCAAGGTAAGTTGGCAGTGCTTTATCCCGCTGATAATGCAGAAAAGCTCGATGTTCAGATAGAGTCAACTGCAGCGACCTCGATAGAGGTTTTAATCATTATAGATGGCACTTGGCGTAAAGCGCATAAAATATGGCAGCTAAACCCGCAACTACATCAATTGAAGGCGTTTACGTTCAACGAAGTGCGCTCCTCGGATTACCGTATTCGCAAAGAGCCAGAGGCGGGTTGTCTGTCTACTGTCGAATCCATTGTCTTTGCATTGCGCATTTTAGAGCGTAATACACAAGCCTATCAGGGGCTATTAGACCTGTTCATTGAGATGGTTGATTTTCAGATAGGTAAGATGGGTGAAAGAACGTATGAGCAAAATTATCAAAACAAATAAGATAAATTTAACTTATTTCTAAAATGCTATGGCAAAGAAGGCGTACTTGCTATATTATTCGCGCCTCTTTGCAAAAAGAGCTAATCGTGGGTGGTTAGCTCAGCTGGTAGAGCGTCGCCCTTACAAGGCGAATGTCGGGGGTTCGACTCCCTCACCACCCACCAACGGACCGGTAGTTCAGCTGGTTAGAATGCCGGCCTGTCACGCCGGAGGTCGCGGGTTCGAGTCCCGTCCGGTCCGCCATATTCAACAGACAAGCCCTGTAACGAAAGTTACGGGGCTTTTTTGTTTTTGTGGTTTCAAACTCAGTTTATTGAGCTTGAATGGAATATAATTTAACTTCAGATTCGCAATAAAAATGATCGAATAAATTGAATAATGAAAGATCCAGTTAAAAAACTTTTAGATAAACATCAGAAGTTAACGCATAGTGACATGCTTAAGGTCGAATCGCATGTGCAGCGTGAATCGGGAGAATGGTTTTTAAATACACTAATGTTAGAAGGTGTTGATGTGCCATTTAAATACAAGCGCAAGAAGTTGTATAAGAACATACAGGGGCAACGTGTGAATTTAACTTACTATCCTTCAAAGGAAGTGGTTATTGGTGTTGAAGTAGAGATAATGAATGTAGTGCGTATAAAAGTTTCTTGATTTTATTGGCTGTGTTCCAGACTTTCTATTTTTTTACTCACTTTTTCCGCACGAGTAATAAGTTGATTCAGTTCAATATTTGTCGGTGCTAGCTGTTTTGCCTGTTTCCATATGGTGAGTGCGGATTGTATTTTTTTCTGACTATAAAGCTCTTTTCCTAAATCTATCTTGGAAGTTACGAAATTCTTTATCTCTAGTTTTAGTTCGGAGCGCAGTTTAATAGCCTTCTGGTGATGAGGGTTGAGACTAAGTATCTTATTTAGATTTTTCATAGCTTCATTATATTTTTTATAGCTATGAGCGGTCTGATATGACTTTAATAGCGAAGAATATGTCTTTTGGTTTGTGTCGTTTTTAATTAAGGTTTCAAGATTCTTAATTTTTTTATTTAAAGTGGATGAGGGCTCGATTCTATATGCTTGTGTGTAACAATCTTTTGCCAACGAATATTGTTTAGATTTCTCTGCACTTTTAGCGCATTCACTTAATTGGTTGGCAGCTTTATCCAGCTCATATTTATAAACCCGTATTTCGTATTGTGTAAAACCATCTCCAGGCAATAACTTGTTTAATTCATCATATGATTTCTTATAAGAAAGAAGATTAGTCGTTCGATTAACCAGTAGTTTGTTTTTTATAATACGTGCATTTTGATTTCTTTCATTTATTAATTCGGAAAGTTCTGTTTTAATTTTTTTATTATTGTGTACTTTGTCCAATGCGTTTGTATATGTGTTAATAGCTAGTTGCCATTCATTATTTTTTTTATGTTGTTGTGCAGTTTTCAATACGTTAGATATATATGCCTGTTTTTTTGTATTTATTTCAGGTTTTCTAGCAAGAATTTTTCTATAGCCTATATCATTTTTAGAAATAGAGCTTAATGAGTCATCTATATTGTCGTAGTTGTTCTCACTAAGCCATAAGTTTATATTGTTATTTAGGTTGGCTGGTGAAGGCTTAATAAGCGCACAAGCTTGTATTTGGGATAGAGCAAGAAGAATTAGAGCAAGGCGTATATACATTGTTGTGTCATTAGTAAGAAAGAAAATATGGTGTTAATTATAGAGTATTTTCCTCTTCTGTGTTTGTATGAGATGAGTTTTTTATGCCTTGCACTAACCAGGTTGAAACCTCATCTTTTATTCCGCGGACACGAATTATCTTATGCTGAGTTGCATTAACTCGTTGTTTAATAGCTTGTTGCCTATAAAACTCTTCCAGTATGATTATTTGATCACTTTTGGCTATGCCAGCCAGGCGAGAAGCAAGATTTACGGGGTCACCTATTACTGTATATTCCATTCTATCGTTTGAACCTAAATTACCCGCGACCATTACACCCGTATTAACGCCTATTCTAAAGTGAACAGGAATTTTCTTTTCTTTTAAGCGTTGCCTATTTAGCTGTTTAACCTTTTCTTGAATTGAGACAGCGCATGAAACTGCATTATAACTGTGATCGCTAGTTAGTTCAGGGACACCAAAAACAGCCATCGCACAATCGCCCATGAACTTATCTATATGACCGTTATGATCTTCAGCAATACTTGAAATAAGAGTGAAATATTCATTTAGCAAATTGGCAATTTCATCCGGTGGCATCTTTTCAGAAATACTGGTAAAGCCGACAATATCAGCAAACAAAACTGATGCTGTTACATGTACGCCGCCAAGCTCAACTTCATCTAAGTTTTGTAATACTTTTTGAGCGACATTGCTGGAAACATAGCGTGAGAAAGCATCTTCAACCTGTGATTTTTGAAATAAGCCATGTGCCATGTGGTTAAAAGCATGAGCGAGCTCGCCAATTTCATCGTTGCGCCTTTCATTTAAGCGAAATTTATAATCACCCTCATCAATAGCTTTGCTTGCATCGACCAAGTTATAAATTGGTTTAGATAGGTGTTTACTCATTACAAAGGCAAGAAAAATCGCAATCAATGACATAAATGCAGTAATCATAATGATTACAAAACGCAAATTATTCAGTGAGCGGATCATGTTCTTTTTGCTCAGAGTAATAAAGACATAGCCTGCGGTGAGTTGCTTGAATTTTATAGGGCTGTTATACGCAATAAAAATTTCATCAGACATTGGGTCGTTACTCCACTCAAAAGAGTTGCTCTTTGTTTTAAGCGGTGAGTTTATGCGTTGTGTGATAATTGTTAATGCGGGAAAAATGCCTTTGCTCACGAGTGGAATGCCTTTCTCTGAGGCAATAATCGCGCCTTTTACCTGTTGGCTGTCGAGTAAATTACTCGTGAGTGTTTGTAAGCCGAGGCTATCATCTGAAAGCACCATTTCAGCTGCGCTATTCGCAAACTGATGAGCAATAGTTGATCCCATGTCATTAGCCTGCTGTGTGAGGACGATTTTTTGGTTTTCTAAGATAATAAAACCGAGTGTGGCCATGCCACTTACAATGAGAAGAGTAATGGCAAGAGCCAGCTTGACTGCAATTGGGACACGGATTTTAAATTTGTCTCCCATACTCGATTGAGGCGCTTCTGGTGCGGTATTATCTATTGTGTCACTCATGCTTAAGGGAAGATGCTTCGTTTATAAAATATAGCTTGGTGTAGCTAAAGGAATAAATCATAACACGCAAATGAATGTTATATGTGGAATATAGAAAATGAATAGTCATGTTTGTAACATATTGATAAATAATGATTTATATGTCTTTAGTATGCTTGTGATGGTCATGTTATAATTAGCGTCAGTTCAAAGTGAAGCGGGCAAATTCAAAGTCGCTTTGCAATATACGATTAACTCCCCCTGTGTGGATGCGGGTAATACCTGCGAGTGGCGATAGGCTGCTAAGAATTGAGGTTTCAATATGTTTCATTTAAGTGAAGAGCGTCAAGTACTGCTAACTCAAAAGATAATGTCTAGCTTAGACGATTGGGGTCTTTCGGCTGCTGATCAGGTTAATGTTTTGAATTTGCCTGATGATGTTAGAACTCGCAAATTACGTGCTTTTCATGAAGATACACCCTTGCCTAAAGACGATAATGTAGAATTTAGAGCGGTTAGACTATTGGGTATTATCGATGCCTTGCGTACAAGTTATCCAAAAAATGAATCTATGGGTGGGCGTTGGATGAAGGCGCCACATCGCCGTTTTCAAAATCGTACGCCACTGCAGGTGATGCTGGAAGAGGGTAATACCGGTGTTGATACTGTTTTGGCGGAACTTGATTGTAGTTATGCATGGGAGCTAAGTGGTTCTCAGGCGAAATAGCAGAGAGTGCTTTTATAATACACTCGGAATGTTTGTCCACGACTATACTTTAAGCATTATGAAACTATAATTTCTAGTTAATATTAATTGTGCACGGAAATTATGATTTCTGTTATTTTGGACAGTAAAATGCCTGAGTTTCAAAAAGAGCTAGATGCTAAAGATATGAGTTGCCCCGCACCAGTTATGAAGACTAAAAAAATGCTTCGAGACATGGTTGCGGGTGATGTGTTGCATGTTGTTGCGACAGATCCAGCTTCTATAGAAGATATTAATATATTGCTTGAGTCGTTCGATGATACATTGATTGATAGTTCTGAAAGCAATGGTGAGTATCACTTTTATATTAAAAAATCCTAGAGTACTATTTCAGTTCGCTAAATATGCGGTCACAGCGAGCGGCCATAATAAAATCATTAATGAATAGGCCGTTAATGATGTGAGTCCACCAATCAATGGTCACCTTTCCCCATTCAATGCAAATACGAGGGTGGTGGTTTTCCTGTTCAGCAAGGCTGGCGATGCTGTTGGCAAATTCTATTGCAGATAAATAGTTTTTAAACGTAAAGTGCTTACTTATTATATGTATGCCTTTATCGGGCATTAAAAACCAGTTATTTAGTTCGTTGAGTAATTCGTTGATTTCATCTTTAGAAAGAGCTGAAGAGGATTGGCTACAGGATATGAGTGCTTCTTTGTCTAATTTCATTTATTTGGGTCCCTCGAAGGTGTGTACAGTATTTAGTATGAATAGAAAAAAGTCTATAGAAGCAATTTCAAGTGTCACTAGTTTAACGAATAGTTTGCTCTTAAGTGGTGAGAAATATCTGCTTGAAAGTGAGCTGCCGGCAAGTAGGGTGCATATAAAGTTTACTGGAATGTTTGAAGGTGATCAGGTGGTGTGGAATGCATGTGTTCAAACAATAGAAGATTATGCGCAATACAATCCAACGACAAATGATCCAATGCAGTTTATTGAAATTGATGTAGAGGATGGTATTTGTTTCTTACAGGTTGGATTAAATGTGACGTTAATCGATAAGCCCACAATTGAGCGTACTATACTAATGATAAGAAATTACAAACGCCTACATCAAGGGCGACATGAATACGGCGCTAGAAGTAAAACGCTTTAATTATCATTAGTCTAAATATTTGAGTGGGGCATTATTGAAATGAAGCGCATTGTTGTTATAAACGCAAAAGGAGGGTGCGGGAAAACAACGGTTTCAACGAATCTGGCAAGTTATTATGCTTCAAAAGGCATGAACACTGCGCTGTTTGATTATGACCCACAGGGCTCCTGTATGCGCTGGCTTAAATTAAGAAGCGAAATATCGCCTAATATCTACGGTGTAGAGGCGCATAAAAATTCAGCAAAAGTAGTGACTATGAGTTGGCAGCTGCGTTTACCAGTGGGTACTGAGCGATTAATCATTGATACGCCTCCAGGTTTGAAGGGGATGGATTTAATTGAACAGATAAAAGATGCAGATACTATTTTGATTCCGGTACTGCCATCGCCGCTCGACATATTTGCAACCGCTGACTTCATTCGTGATTTATTACTAGAGGCAAAGGTTCGCTTAAATAAAACGAATGTGGGCATTATTGCCAATAGGGCAAAGAAAAACACGGTTGCGCTGCGCTCGTTGGAGCGATTCCTGGAGTCATTGAATATACCTGTTGTGGCAAGATTGAGAGATACGCAAAATTATTTGCGAGCTACAGAGAGCGGACTGGGAATACATGAGTTAAAAGGACAAAACACGTATATGGACAGTCAGCATTGGAAAGGTGTGGCTGAATGGGTAGATAAAGATAGAAAATAAAAAGCCTGCTAAAGCAGGCTTTTTATTTAGCTATGAAAATTGGTTTTACCTCTTACGGCGACTAACAAAACCAAGTGACAATAAGCCAGTAATGAATAACCATGCAGCAGCTGGTACAGGTACAGCAGTTAGTGGTCCATGCATGCCAACTGCATACGACATATACGACTGGCCATTGCCTAGAAGAAGATCGATATTATTCAGGCTCTCATTTAAGCCGATGCCATATTCATCAAGATCAATAAAAATTACTGAAAGATCAAAAACACCAATGTTGCCATTAGATAATAATACGTTCTCTACCATGTATTTTTCGCCAATATCTGTAAATGGATCTGCAGAGTTAACGAATAGCTGAGATGACGTTAAGTTATAGAGATTCTCGCCAATGTCTAAAGTTACGGTGTTGTTAGCTGTGAGAAAGAACAATGCAAGGTCGTCACCGGCCTGGTTTGATAAAGCTGTATTGCCAAAAGTTAGAGAAACGCCTGCATCTGAGGATAGTCCTTTTATGTAAGTGTTGTCTAGATTATCAGTAATTGCACCAGAGACATTTTCAAATACACTGCCAGAAAATGATGCTGAAGTTGCTCTCGCATCATCGTTGAACAGGTATGGCCCAATGCTTACTGGTGCGGCAAAAGCTGTGCTTGCCATTAATGAGCAAAAGCTAATGAAAATTAATTGTAATTGTTTCATATTTTTTATTTCTATGTCTTCACTGTCACAAGTGTTTTTATTTAAATCTAAAGGTCACCAATAGGCGATGATGGCGTATCTGATGGCACTATAATGATATTTGGTAACTGTGGTGCTTCAGGTATAACTGCCGGTGCGGGTACTGACGCTACAACTAATGCACCTGGTGCTACGGCACGAGTAAACGCAGAATTCTCATTTGGACGGAAATCAACTTTTGGTTGAATTACAGGTGCTGGAGTTATTCGTGCAGGGCCTGCAGCGGGTTGAATATTCTGCGCCCATGCGCCCCATGTGTGTACCGAGTCTGTGTCTGCAGCTATTGCGTATGATGGAACTGCCATAGCTAATGCTAGAATATATGCTTTTTTCATTGTGGTGTGCCTAAACATTTAATCATATTATTAGTTGGATCAAAGCAATTAATATGCCATTTATTCAAATGCCGTTGATTAAACAGTAAGTTACATAAGCAATTGATTATTGATCATTGTTTTTGTTATTTTTAGAAAGTATATCGGCTAGGTTGAATGTGTATATGCCTCGTTTGTGTGGTTTATATTAAATTAAGTTTAACTTATTGAAATTGTTGAGATAAATATGATTTTTTTGATTTGAATGAGGAAGTATGAGAAGAAATAATAGGACAAAGCAAAGTATGCTTGGTTTTCAAAGTGCCAATATTTCCGACAAAACCTTATAGGGTTCTGTCGGAAAGCTTTACAAGTCAGGTGCTCTAGAAGAAGTAGCGACGCATATTAACTTCTAGCGCGCTGCGATCGTAGTTGAAGGCATCGAGATTAGAGTCATTGTCTGTATAGGTTGCTTGTGCATTTAATGTCCACGACTTCAGATCACCTGATTTGAAGTTATGGCTTGCGCCTAAGATTAGTAAATTCTCAGTCTCGTCACGTTTTTCAGTAGCAGCTGTTTCAATTCCCTGATATGAATATTCTCTACTGCTTATTGTTAAGTATGCGCGAGCGTTTTTCCAGGCTGGCATTTGGCCGCCAAGATAAAATTCAGCACCGGTATAATGTCTCACAGGAGCTTCAGCACCATTGTCATGGTACTTCACACCAGCTTGAATGCCGATACTAGAGCTTGTATAAAATTTAGCTACATCTAAACCCCAGCTTGTAGAGGTACCCTTCAGGGTGTTATCTAGAGACCCGTCGCTATACTCCTTTATCGTTGTAATATTTTCAAAAGTAACCTCTAACTCTTTGCTGAAGCTATAAGTGAATAAAGGGTTGATGCCTGAATAAAAGGCATAAGGAGAGTTACCAAAAAACACCTTATCGAATTTAAAATTCAGCGCGGTGCGCCATGACTGAGCTTTTACAAGAGCGGGTCCTGTGCTAAGTGATATTACGCTAAGGTTAAAGTCGCTATCTTCGCTGTCACCGGTATAGCTTTTATTGTAAGCCGTGCCTTGTGTTAGCCATTCAAAGTCAATTGCCCCGCCACCAATGTTTAAAGGCTTGCTGGCGCGAGATCTATTCGAGAAAGATAATAAAAATTGAGTTCCTGCGCTACTTTTTTCTTTGCTGGAGGCATCGACCAAGTTATCAGTAAATCTGTTATCAGGGCCTAAGTTAATGTTTGAGTCTGTAAATAAGCCTGCAGAAAGATAAATCGATGATTTGCTACGGTTAGCAGAGTCTTTAATGTCGCCACTTAGCTGAGCTAAGTAGGCTGTGATAGTCAATTTGACAGCTTCTGGTGTGTCGGCGTTATTCAATACCTTGGTTAGCTCTGCTTTAGCTTCTTCATATCGACGAGTTAAGTGGTATGAAACAGCGAGTTCTAGGCGAGCTCGGTTTAAATCAGGCTGGTTATTTAATATAGTTTCGAAAATTTCTATTGAACGAAACAATTCACCATCTTCGCGATATTGCATGGCTTCTTCAAAAAGAGCTTCTGGGTCGATAGTCTCTGCAGCAAAACTTTGTTGTGTCATCAGGCATGCGTATATGCAGGCTGAGCCGATTATCTTTTTTAACATTTGAGTCTTCCTGAGTGCTGAGAGTATATTTTCCGCGATATTGCCGTTTTTCACGAGGTATTTCAAGCAAAACTATCATTAGTAGCCTATCAGGGTAAAGGTGGTGCGATAGGATAGCCAGTAGAATTATAAATTCTTAAATACGTTTTTTGTTAACTAGGTTAGTATTAGGAGGACAACTATATTAAATTGATTTAAAGCTATAAAGTGAACTTTCCTATTATTTTTCAGATACTAAGCCGTATTTCAAAAGCTCAGCAAACGCTTGTTGTTTGCTGTTCGTTGATTCTGGTAAGTGCTCCTGTTGTAGGAGCTTCGGGTTTGTTTGGATACCAGGAAAATATAAGAACGAATCTGGATTTATTTCCGCAGTGGCTGTCTGTTCTTGAGCGAAATATTACACAAAATGCTCCAGTCGGAAATTGTGAGAGTAATAGATTAGATCAATGCCACGTTAAAGTATGGCAGAATTTCCTAACGCGTATCCAAACATTGTCGAAGCGGGAGCAGCTGATTGCAGTTAATCAATTTGCTAATGAGCATGAATATATACTTGATATCGAGAATTACGGTATCGATGATTACTGGGCAACACCTAAAGAGTTTTTAGACAATAATGGTGATTGTGAGGATTATGCAATCATTAAAATGATTTCGTTGAAAAAGCTAGGTTTTGATATGAGTAAAATACGACTAGTTGTTCTGCAAGATACAAACTTGCGCACGCCACATGCAGTGTTAGCTGTTGATTCGCCGGGTGATACTTTAATAATGGACAACCAGGTTGATGAAGTGATTTCTCATAAATATATTATGCACTATGTGCCCGTGTATGCCGTTAATGAAAAGAAGTGGTGGATGTTCTTGCCGCAGTAAAAATGGTTTTTTAAACTAAAAATGACAATTTCAAACACAAATAAAAGTAAAATTACAGTCTCTATAATAACTCCCTTTGTCTCGAGTGTTTTTATGCTGGTGTTTTTAGCCGTTAGTTTGTGGCTAATCATTCAATATGTAGAAAATGAACGAGAGCGTGATTTGGCAAATTGGCAATCACGTTTAGCATTGTTAGCTGAAATACGTGCAAAAAATATAGAAAGCAGGGTTGAAGATAGAGTTGAGGAAATAAACTATCTTGCAAATAATTCAAGTCTAAGATTATTTCTATCACAACAACAAAATACAAAATTAATTGATAGTTCAATTATGTCTGCGCAACAAGGGCATATCAGAAATTTGATTAGCATGAGTGCTGTGCAGTTTGATCTAAGTGATTTTTCTAAAAATAAAAAGCAATTAAATTTAAATAAGCAAAGTAATTATGGGTTGGCGGTCTTAGGGATGGGGCAGAAATTACTTATGTCAACTAAGGGTTTTCCGGTCGACTTGACTAGGCATGAGCAAATATTGAAAAAAACATATGAATCAGCAAAAACCCAAATTATAGATTTATATAGTGCGAAACATCATATGCCTGTTTATGGATATGTTTCACCTGTTTTTAAAATCCAGGATATAAACAAAAAAACACCAGTAGGTGCGGTTATGGTTCTGCTTGATCCGCGAGATGAATTATATGGCTTGTTACTCAATAGTCAAAGTTCCACTAAAACGGATGAGTCTATTTTAGTGAGGCAGTCTGGCCCTAGTATTGTTTATGTTAGCCCTATAAATCATGAAGTTAAGTTATTTCATAAGCTGCCTGATAATAATAACCTACTAGCATCATCGAATGCTTTTCATAACGTAGGTAGTTTTATTGAAATGAAAGATTACCGTGGGGATAATGTATTAATTACGGCAAGAAAAGTAGCAGGTACGCCATGGCGGCTGGTTCAGAAAATATCCTCAGATGAAGCGCTAGAAGAATCAAATAAGCATCAGAAGTTTTTACTTACAACATTTACAGTGTTTGTTCTATTTGTTTCAGCATTGTTTATAGCTATATGGAAACATGCTACTAGTGTTCGCTTAAAAGAACTGAGTAATGTGCTTGAGGAAAGAACAACGCTGCTTGATGCCGTGACAAATAATATTCAAGAAAATATTGTTTTAACAGACAATAATTCAAGAATTATTTTTATTAATCCATCGTTTGCAAAAATGTTTTCATTAGAGTTGGAAGAGTTAAAAGAAAAACATTTATCAAGTGTACTAGGCATAGATACTGCTCGCCAATTAGAAAATGCAATTTGCAGTGAAGACGGTGTATGTGCGTTACCATTAAATGTAAATGATAATATATATACATATCATATTACATCTACGAAATTAGCCTTTGGTGATCATGAGAATGCACATTTATTTGTATTGCATGATATTAGTGAATTAAAACACGAACAAGAAAAGCGCGAGAAGCTAGGCCGTGGAATAATAGACACTCTCGTTAAAACAGTAGATTTGCATGATCCATATTGTGCTAACCATTCAGAACGCACACGAGAGGTAGCACTCGAAATTGCTAGTGCATTAAATTTGTCTGAAGATAGTTTGGAATCACTGGGTATGGCTGCATTGCTTGCTAATATTGGTAAGTTGTTTATTCCGAAATCTGTGCTGACAAAGATGGAGCCATTAACAGCAGAAGAATCAAAGCAAATGCGTATGCATATTGATTATGCAGTAGATATATTGTCAGGGCTCGAATTTAACGGGCCTGTAGTTGAAATTATTGCACAAAAAAATGAAAGGATGGATGGTAGCGGTTACCCAAAAGGCTTGGCTGGTGAGCAAATTCTAATTGAATCAAGAATTTTGGCGGTAGCCAATGCGTTTGTTGCTATGGCTAGTTCACGCGCCTACCGTGAAGGCCGGGAAGTGTCTGATGTGGTTAATGTGTTACTGGAGCAATCAGAGTCTGAATACGATCGCCATATTGTTGCTGCCTTGTTTCATATTGCCGAGAACAAAACAAACTGGAATACTTGGAAGAGTGTGAAGTAAGTTGTTCAGGTGGTATATAAGTATATTAGAGTTTCATGTTTGTATTTTTGCGTAATGAAAGACATTATGCGCCCTAGTAATAATGGGTGAGACCATTAATCAAATGTTAGAAGTTTGGAGTTTGTGACAAATATGTATGAATCGTTTTATGGGCTCAAGGAAAAGCCATTTACTTTATTGCCCGATCCAGAGTATCTGTATCTAAGCCCTAAGCACCAGCGCGCCTTAACGTTACTAGAATATGGCATGATGAATCAGGCTGGATTCAGTGTTATTTGCGGTGATACCGGCGCGGGTAAAACGACCTTGATTCGTCGCTTGTTATCTGACTTAGAAGACAATACGACAGTGGGTCTGATTACAAATACACATGAATCGTTTGGCGAGCTATTGAGCTGGGTGCTCATGGCATTTGGTCTGGATGGTGAAGGTAAAAGTAAAGCACAAATGCACCAGATGTTTATTGCCTTTTTAATAGAGCAATACGCACAAAATAAGCACAGTGTGCTGATCGTTGACGAAGCACAAAATATGAAAGCGGATACTCTGGAAGAGTTACGCATGTTATCGAATATTAATTCTGATAAAGATCAGGTCCTACAAGTTATCTTAGCTGGTCAACCAGCATTACGAGAAACTTTACGTAAGCCTGAATTGATGCAGTTTGCGCAGCGCATTGCCGTTGATTACTATCTGGAAGCATTAAGCGAAGAAGAGACGAAGGCCTATATTCAACACCGTCTTCACGTAGCGGGTTCCGATACAGAAATTTTTACAGATGATGCCTGTAGGGCGATTTATAAATACAGTGGTGGAACACCAAGATTAATTAACTTATTGAGTGATACATCTCTGGTATATGGTTTTGCTGAGCAAAATAAGTTAATAGAAGCGCAGCTAGTGCACGATGTCGTTCGTGAGCAGCATAGTAACAGCATTATTCCAACATTTAACACAACACAGCCTCATGCGACCGATAATATGCCGCCCGCACAAGCCGAGGTGACTAAGCCGATTGAGCAGCCGCCAGTAGTCGAAGCGCAAGCTCCTATTGAACCGGTGAAAGCATCATCTATTGAGAAGGTAGAAGCTGTTGTAGAGAAGCGGTCGACTCAAAGTGAAGACCGTATAATGGCTGGTCTGGCACAACGAGCGGTGGATGCAGTACATAGCGCTGATGAAGATTCGATTGCTAAAGCGCCGGTTGAAGTAACCACAGAAGAGAAAACTGCTAAGACAGTTAATACAGCAGCTGAAACTGATAAAGTTGAAGTAATAAATAATCCAGAAAATGCTGTTCCGAAGCAAGAGAAGAGTCCTGATATAGATGACGTAGCACCTTATATGACAGGTCGTCAGCAACGAGATGAAGATCTGTATCATCCAATTGTACACATCGAAGAGCCTGCTAAAAAAGGCATGAGTGGGCTGCTTATTGGTGTAGTTAGTGGGATGTTTGTTGCCTCGCTTATGATGATGATATTTGCATGGATTATTCTTAGCGATAAAAAAGAGTCCACTTCACAAGCGCCTAATACAGGGTTAGAACAAACCTCAAAAAGAGAAGCAGATCGCTTGATTCTTGAGGCAATGCAAAAAGAGCGTGATGCCGCCCTGGCAGCAACCCGTGCGCTTGAGCATGAGCGTGATGCAGCCTTAGTCGCGGCTAAAGCACAAGAGCAAATGCGGGCGGCTGAGTTACGTGCAGCTGAAATTCTTGCACAGCAAGAGAGAAAGGCCGATGCGAAGTTACGTGAGGCACAGGCAAGAATGAGACAGGCTGAAAGTGCCGAAGCTAATGCACGAGAGCGAGAACGAATTTTGAAATTAAAAGCTCAGCAACTAGCGACCAAACAAGAAGCTCAGCGCTTAGAGGCATTAAAAATTGAGCGTAAGAAAATAGAGGCACAAAAGCAGGTCGAATTGGTAAGAGAAAAACAACTACCAGTTGTTACAGAACCAAAAGAAGAACCCGCTAGAGTTACAGAGGAAGTTGTAAAAAAGGTTGAGACGCAAGATAGCAAAACATTTTCGTCTAACCCATGTAATAGTCCATCAGCAAAGTTTCTATCTACATGTAAACGTTAGAGGCTAAATACTGATTGAATACACAATTAAACAAAGGAATGTTAAATGAGTGCTAGGTATAGTGTTATTGTTATTCTTGTCGTCGCTTTATTATTAACGGTAAATAGCCTTTGGCTTTCACAGTCGGTTGTTTCTGAATGCAGTAACTGTGAAGAGTCTCATTAGTAAGTCTTAATATATTTCAAAAAAACTTCACGAATCTAAATAAAGTCTTATCCTCACAATTGATCTACAATTAGTCATAATTGTTGATCAATTGTGAATGGGACTCAAAATGCTGTCATATCAAAAATCTGAAAATATTCATCTACATTGGCGTAGAACAAAAATAATCGCAACACTTGGGCCTACAAGTAAAAGTGAAGCCAAAGTGGCGCAGCTTATCGATGCCGGCGTTAATGTTTTCCGATTAAACATGTCCCATGGAACGCATGATGAGCACCGCGAAATGGCGATGCGAATTAGGAAAATATCAGAGCGAAAAAAGCAACACGTAGCAATATTGATGGATTTATGTGGTCCAAAAATTCGCGTAGGAACTTTTGAAAATGAAGCCATTGAAATTGTTGCAGGTGAAGAGGTTATTGTAAGTTGCACTGCCGTAACAGGAAAGCCCGGCTTAATACCGTCCCAATATAAAAACTTATATAAAGATGTAAAGCGCGGAGATAGGATTCTGTTGGATGATGGCAAGTTAGAATTAATTGTAAAGTCTATTAAGGATAAAGATGTAAAGTGCAAAGTTGTCTATGGCGGTGTATTAAAAAATAAGAAAGGTTTGAATCTGCCGGATTCAAAAATATCAACAACCAGCTTTACAGCTAAAGATAAAAGAGACGCGAAGTTGGCGATAGAGCTAGATGCCGATTTTTTAGCCCTAAGCTTTGTGCGTGATGAAAAGTGTCTTAAAACACTAAAAAGATTTGTTTTAGGGGCTGGTGGAAATATACCTGTTATAGCCAAGATAGAAAAACCAGAAGCTATAAAATGGATTGATAATATTCTGCTGGAAGCAGATGGCATTATGGTGGCACGTGGCGATTTAGGAATAGAAATGCCAGCGCAACAAGTGCCATTAATTCAAAAAGATTTAATTAATAAAGCGCGTTTACATGGTAAGCCAGTTATCGTGGCGACTCAAATGCTAGAGTCTATGATTACCAGTTCAAAAGCGACAAGAGCGGAAGTGGGCGATGTTGCAACGGCAGCATTATCAAGCGCAGATGCAGTTATGTTATCAGCAGAAACTGCGAGTGGAGAATATCCCATACTTGCAGTGAATATGATGAATGATATTTTAAGAGAAATGGAAGCCTATCAATATCATCATGGAAAATTTGGTGAGACAGAGTTTGATGAATATTCTGATGACATCGTGCTGGATAGAAAGGCGGTTGCTAAAGCAGTTAAGTCATTAGCTGATGAGTTAAAGCTACAAGGTATTCTTGTGCCAACCAGAAGTGGCTCGACGGCCAGAGTGTTATCTGCGGATAGACCTGGCGCACCATTGATTGGTATTAGCAGTAATAAATCTGTTTGTCGACGGCTTTCGTTGAACTGGGGCGTTGTGCCGCTACATATAGAAAAAGAAGTCACAAATGATTGGCGAGGCTTGTGTGACAAAGTCTGTGACATGTGTAAAATATCAAAGGCAGGTAATCGTGTTTTATTGGTTTCGGGATTTAGTGATGACCCAGAAGTAAATGAACCAGTTATGAAACTAATGAATACAAAAAAAGAAGCATAAAATATTATCGTTATCAAATGGTGCAACGCTACTAAACTGCGTATTTTCGATAGAGCAAATTATTACATCAGAGGAAAATCGCTCACTTAAGCGCGTAAGCTGAATTTGGATCAAGCAGCTAGTGATTTGAAGTTTGTTAGCCATTGCAATAATTGGCTATGCGCAAGGTGGTGAAGCACAAACTTGCAAGATAGGATAAAGCCTACCCACAAGTTTGTATGAATTAAAGGCCGCTATTCTAAAAATTCAAGGCCCACACCATCACCCTCATGGCGAACAACCTTGGCGCGATTAGTCGGCGGCTCTTCACCATCACCGAGTTGGTTTTTGAGACGAACCGTTACTTCAGTGCCCAATGGTGGTAGCTCTTCTACTTCGTCTAGAAATAAATAGAGCCCTCCATCACTAATGTTACGTGTACGTACATTTATTAATCCCTTGCCAGGGAGTGTAAGCTCAATTTCTACGATGAGCCCGATGCGTAGGTGTTTTCTATTTTCAGTCGACATATTTCTTTAATTGTTTTTATACAGACTTATTGATAATAGCTGTCAATTTGCATTTTGCACAGCATTAAGTATCTCAGTAATATCTTTTAACCATAGTTCGAAAGTGGGCTTTAGTTCAGGTGTTTTGAACATATCGAGAAAGACAGCCGGGTTTGCACTGGTAAGAATTGTGTTGTCTCCCTCAGCATAAATAGCAATTTTTAGAGGAAGATAAGGAATCATTTGCGGGTATTCCTTAGCTAATCGCTGAATTTGCTCGCCCTTGCCGAAAAATACGACTCTATATTTGTCCGTTTTATAGCCCTTAGCAGTAAGTCCTACGTCGACGCGTTGTACGCGGCTCAGTTTGTAGCCCTTACTGCGAATTGCGCCTTGTAGAGTGGCCATTGTTTCAGGGAATGCCTCGCTAGACCTGACCATAATCATCTCACCCGTAACAACGGCATGTGAGCTCATAGAGAAGAATAGGCACATAAGAGGGAATAGCTGTTTAAGTTTCACAGGCTAGCATCCTCCAGAATATTGGTATAAACCTCATGCATTTTATCGCAGGACTCATTCAGTTCATTGTTATTAAATAACTGACTTAAGTGCTTAGGGTTAATGCTCATCATCTGCACAGATCCATTATTCTCTGTTACGGTAATGCGGCAGGGTAAAAACATACCTACTCTAGGGTCTATTTTTAAGGCCTCATAAAGAAAATTAAAGTTACAGAAATAAATAATAGTTTGTCGACTGCCTTTAACTTGATCAACATTAAAGCCCTCTGTTAGTGCCTGGTCGCGAATATGGATAAAATTTGAACCAGTAATTGAGCGTTTGATGTTGCTGATTGTTTCCTCAAAGGAATAAGGTGATTCGACGATTAGGCTGGCAGGTTCTTCGTCATAGAGAGGCTTTCTTTTTAAATCATTCTGCTGAAAGTTACGAATATAGCTGACAATATTATCAACCTGCTGACTATTAAGGCCAAGCTGCTCAGCAGAAGGCATTATTGAGTTAACACGCTTTTGCACAATCATATGGCGCATCATATGATCTGGCATAGCATTGAGTAGCCCCTGATTATTCAATGCAGGTGCAGTGACAGGTAGGTTTGTTGGGCGAGAAAAGTGCATGCCTGTGCCTTTGCCGCCAATGGCCTGCTCGCCATGACAGCTAGCACAGTGATTGGCAAATAATTTTTTGCCTGCAATTGCATCCCCTTTAATTCTGCTGTCAGGCCAGCTACGAACGGGTGCTTTTCGCCATTGTCCAATAAATGCTATGACTGCGTCGATGTCGCTTTCAGGCATCCAGTAAAAAGACGGCATAATGCGCCCCGGGCGTCCCAATCGGATTGTCTGTTTTAGGTATTGATTTGAAGCAGATTCAAGGAAAGTTTGTGAGGAGAGCTGTGCGCCCATACCGCCCGTTCCTTCAGTGCCATGACAAATAGCACAGTTTTGCTCATATAAGGCCTCACCTCGAATATTAGCAGGGGTCGAGAAAGAATATGAACTGAAGGTTAGCAGTAGGCCTGTTAACAGAGATCTATTTAGTTTGCTTAAGGGCATAGTCAGTATCATACCTATAAATGTAGTCATTTCATTGAATCAGATCAAATCTAATTAGTATTGATAATACGCCTAGCATCAGCTTAGGTAAATTAATGGCAGTGAATTTAAGCGTCCGAAATCTCATTCCAGGCCTTTTTTAGGCGTTTCGCAGAAACAGGTGTGAGTGTTTTTATTTCCTGAGCAAATAAAGATATACGATATTCTTCTAACATCCAGCGATACGCTTCTAACTGGCTTGAGTGTCGATGCTGTTTATCAAGTGCATCAGCACGCTTTTTATAGTCTGACCATAGTGAGGATATTTCAAGTCGTGCTTTACGGTCGCGCGCAGGGTTGTCTTGTATTTTTTCCAGGCGTTTTTCTATGGCTTTTAAATAACGCCCTAGATGGATGTAATTCTCTTGCTTGGTAGCTGCTATAAAGTCTTTGTGTAATAGGTGGTTTAGTTGGTCTTGCACGTCAGACATGGCGTCAAGCCAATGCAATGGAGGGCGCTTTAACTGCTTTTGCAATCGTTGATAAATATCCAGAATATCCGATAGTTGCTTGCGCATAACTTGGAGTGTTTCAAGCATGTCGGCACGATTTTTATCGAGTATAGATTTGAATTCTGTGGATGAGTTTGGTTTGTATTGTGTAAATAACTGATCGATAAGTCGTTGAATGAGTTGTGACTTAAGTTGTTCGCAGGTGCCAATGCTTGTGTACTTCAGGCACAAGTTTTGAGTGTCCTTTAAATTAGCTTTGAGAGTTCTTATTTGAGGTGTAAGCGCGTTAATAAAAAGCTGTCGTAAACCCTCGTAATGTGTAGTGATGGCAAGGTCCGCAGAGTTTATAATGCGCACATTAACCTGTGAGCCATCGGCAACCAGAACGGGATAGGCCTTTATAACAATGCCATGATTTTTGATTTCTATTTCAGCAGGAAGTTGATCCAGGATGCTGGCATCCACATTATCCTTTTCTAAGTCATGTGATTCTTGTTTGTCTGCATTATTATCAATGAAATTAGAAAATTCCTGTTGTAGTGCAGCTAAGTCACGGCTCTCTTTTAATGTTTTTCCATCGCTGGAAATAACTCGATAATTAAAAAATAAATAATTAGGAAGGCTGCTTTCATTCCATGCGTCATATGGGATACTAGTCCCGGTCATCTTTCTTAAGTGACCAGATATAGCATTGACGAGTGTATTTTCACCTACATTTAATGCGTCGGCACATGCTTCTGCAAAATTAGGCGCAGGTACAAAGTTCTTACGTAATTGCTTAGGTAAAGAACGAATTAATTCAGTCATCTTTTCTTCTAGCATTCCCGGTACTAACCAATCGCATATTTTACTGTCTAATGAAGCAAGGCCCGCTGCGGGAACAATTAAAGTGATACCGTCACAGTGGTTACTAGGGTCAAAATGATATTCTAAGGGAAATTGAATAGAGTTGATAAGTAGTGAGTTAGGGAACAGGTGTTCTGAGATGTGTTCTGTGGATTTCTTCATCAAATCATCAGCTGTAAGCTTAAGGTTTGACGTATCGTTATTTTTTACCCAGCGATTTAATTGTGCACCACTGTAAATGTCATCTGGTAGTTTGGAATCGTAAAAATTATAAATATCATTTTCATCAACCAAAATATCCTGTCGCCTGGACTTGGCTTCTAGACTTTCTATGTCTTTAACTAAATTTTGATTGTGTTTATAAAAATCATGCGAGCATATAAAGTCGCCTTGAGCTAAAGCGCTGCGTATAAATATTTCGCGAGACTCTTTAGGATTAATAGGTCCATAGTTAACTTTAGTGCCAGGGTTAATAAGTAGGCCAAACAGCGTCGTCTTTCGAATGGCAGCTACTTGAGAAGATTTTTTCTCCCAGTGAGTTTGTGTATAGCTATGCTTAATTAAGTGAGCGGCTTTTTCGGCTATCCATTCAGGTTCAATTTTTGCCAGATTTCGCGCATATACTTTTTGAGTTTCAACTATTTCAGAAGTAATGACCCACTTAGGACCTTTGTTGAATAAGCTAGACCCCGGGAATATGTGGAACTTTCGTTGCCGACAAGCCTGATATTCGTGGCCTTCATCTTTAAAGCCAATCTGGCTTAAAAAGCCAGTTAACAATGCGCGATGTATTGCAGTGTAGTTCGCCTCACTTGAATTGAATGTGAATTTTAGTTCATCGAGCATTTTTTTAATTTGACGGTGCGTATCTATCCATTCACGCATACGCATCCAAGAAATAAAGTTGGTTTTGCACCATTTACGTAGTTTGTTTGCGCTGAGTTCGGTTTTATTTTCGTGATACGTGTTCCAGATATTAATCCAGCTCATAAAATCGGAACGTTTGTCGATGAATTTTTTATGTGCTTCATCTGCAGCTTGTTTTTTATCTAAAGGCCTTTCTTTAGGGTCTTGAACCGCTAAAGCAGATACAATAACAAGTGCTTCGTTTAAGCAGTGTTCATTATTCGCTTCAATTAAAATCCGACCCAGTTTAGGGTCAACAGGTAAACGCGAAAGCTGCTTGCCTATTTTAGTGATTTTGTTTTTTAAGTCTATGGCACCCAGTTCATGCAATAGTTTATAGCCATCATTTACTAGTCGACTATCGGGAGGCTCAACAAAAGGAAAATCCTCAACATGCCCCAGTTGCATATTTTCCATTTGTAAAATAACCGCGGCCAAATTAGTGCGTTGTATTTCTGGCGCAGTAAATTCCTCGCGCAGATTAAAGTCATCTTCTGCATAAAGTCGAAAACATATACCTGCGCTCACGCGGCCGCAACGACCTTTGCGTTGATTAGCGGAAGCCTGTGATATTGCTTCTATGGGGAGTCTTTGAATTTTGCTACGCCAAGAGTATCTTGAAATTCGCGCAAGTCCGCTATCAATAACATATTTAATGCCAGGAACAGTTAGTGAAGTTTCAGCAACATTGGTAGAAAGAATTATACGTCGCTTGCTAGATCGGCCAAATATTTTATTTTGTTCACTGGCAGATAAACGCGCCAGTAAAGGTAGTATCTCCGTGTGTTGTAAATTTTGTTTTGATAAGTAGTCAGCAGTCTCTCTAATGTCTCTTTCACCACTTAAAAAAACTAGTATGTCGCCACGATCAATGCGTGAAATTTCATCTACACAATGACCAATGGCAATTGGCATATCAATAGATTGTTGCTTGTCATTATGTGGGTCGCGATATTCAACTTCAACGGGGTAGGTGCGACCTGATACTTCGATAATAGGTGCATTATCAAAGTGTTTAGCAAAGCGTTGTGGATCAATTGTAGCGGAGGTAATAATAATTTTTAGATCGCGTCGCTTAAGAATTAACTGTTTTAAGTAGCCGAGTAGGAAATCTATATTTAAGCTTCGCTCGTGTGCCTCGTCGACAATGATGCAGTCATACTTATTAAGAAACGGGTCGTGGTGAATTTCGGATAGCAAAATTCCATCGGTCATTAGTTTGATTAGACTGCTTTCGCCCAAGGTGTCTGTGAAGCGGACTTTGAAGCCAATTGCCGCGCCCATCTCTGTTTTTAATTCTTCGGCAATACGTGTTGCAACTGAACGAGCTGCTAATCGCCTGGGCTGAGTATGGCCGATCATTCCATAAATACCGAGCCCTGCATCCAGACACATTTTGGGTAATTGTGTAGTTTTCCCCGAGCCAGTTTCACCGCAAATAACAATAACCTGATTATCATGAATAGCTTGAATAATATCTTCACGTTTTTGGCTAACGGGTAGATCTTCGGGGTAGCTGACAACCGGTTTGTTTTGCTCGCGTAATTTACAGGTGCTGAGTGACTTTTCTACGGAAATACTTAGCTTATCGATGGTCTTGTCAACGGGCTTATTATTTTTTATATTGCTACGAATTGTTTGTAGCTTTCGTTTAAAAGGAAAGCGATCCTTGAGTAAGCACAGGCTAATTGATTTTTCGAGTTTTGATAGTTGTTGATTGTGCAAAGTGTGCTCACATAAACGGGTGATAAAGTAGCCATCTATCCGTTAAAGGTCGGGTAAAATGGCTTGTATATCTAACAATTCACTATTTTAAAGGTTTATCGTAAGTTTATGAACTATATAAATAATCAGATTGAAACTTAATGTGAAATTGGAATGAATACCCTGCTACAGCGCCTAATATCTATTTGTTTATTATTCATTGTTAGTTTGTCAGTGTCTGCCGATAGTTCACGTGCCTGGCCAATCATTACCTTCACCTGTGATAAGTCAAAAAATGAAGTAAAGCTAAAGAACGAGATTAAATGGGGTGAGAAGGGAGAAAGGTTCCCATTTAGTGAAGAGCAGGGTACTTATAATCCATGGGAACTGGTGAAAATGGAGGATCGAGGAACTCGCACATTGGTTTCCGAAAAGAAAAGATTAGACTTTAGCTGCGAGCTTAAAGGTATCAACTATAGATTTGTAATACGCCCTAAAATATTCAATCCTAATTTTAAAGGCCGCTGTGGGGATCGTTTGTCTGTGAAAGTGAGTGTATATAAAGATAAATACACATTACTAGAAAATAAGGACATGGAGCCATATTGTCATGGAAATACGCCAATTCTGCGTGGCATTAAAATACAGGGCGGTAGTAATAAGGTGAAACTGTATGAAGTACCGCGAAGTCGCTTTTAAACTGAGCAGCCAGGGTCTTTGTGATTTGGAGACGCGGCTCTAGTAAATTGATTGTAGAAAATGGTGCGCCCGACAGGATTCGAACCTGTGACCTTCGGTGTCGGAGACCGATATTCTATCCAACTGAACTACGGGCGCATATAAGCCGCGCAGTATATCAGAAATAAGAGATGCGACAATTTATCATCCAGATAGCACCAAATCAGTATTTCTAGTCACCGTTTGGTGCAACTTACCTGCCCTTTATACTCTTCTTCAGATAATCAAACAAACTACCGTTATTGTAACTTATTGATAATATGTTGTTTATTGTTAAGAGGTCGCTGTCAGTCAACTTGGTGTATAAATTGCTGCCTATATGAAATAGCGCTATTGCGCACAGCGTGGCAGGACGACCTGGTACGCTTGATTTGCTGTTCGGGACGACCCGTTGGTGAATATCTTATGGCAAGTATTTTAAGATACGATGATGCGTTATGGCCTAACTTTATCGCTGTCTCATATGTGATTGCAGGCTACATAGGTGGCTTGGTTTTTATGCTGACTGCTAGCGCATTTCTAAATGTTATTGGAATATTGGTTTTTGCGCATGCAATGGTGATTGCTGCGTATCTTATTCATGAATGTGCACATAATAGTGTGTTTCGTAAAAATCGATACCATCGTTGGTTAGGTGAGTGGCTATTATGGATTTGTGGTGCCAGCTATAGTCATTATGATGATGTTCGACACAAGCATGTTAGGCATCATACAGATCGTGCAGATATTGTTTATTTTAATTATAGAAAAAAAATACCAGCTTATCCAAAGTTTCTTAAGCTCATCTATATTTTAGAGTGGTTATATGTGCCCGCAATGGAAGTGGTGATGCATGTATTAGTAATTATTTTACCGTTTGCGAAATCTAATCGTAAGCAGCGCCGACTTCGTGTACTGGTAGTGCTGTTAATAAGAAGCTTATTTTTTATTTATTTGGCGAGTATCTCGCTGCGTATTTTAATTTTATACCCTATAGCTTATTTAATTTTTCTTACGATTATGCGCTTTATGGATGTTCATCAGCACACTTATGAGCTGTACGAAACGTTAGACAGTAAGCGCGGTGCAGAGGCAAAATTACGTAATCGTGAGTTTGAACATAACAATACATATTCCAATTTATTATCTGTAAAGCGTCCCTGGATAAATTTATTAGTTTTAAATTTCCCATATCACAACGCACATCATCAACAGCCTGGTAAGCCCTGGCATCAATTACCAAAATTGCATCGGCAGTTATACGGTGGCGATCAGCAGCAAATATTATCTTTTAAAGATCTTTTAAAAAGCTATCATCACAATCGTTTGCAACGTGTTTTAAATGCAGATGAAATAAATATGCCCGTTAAAAAAATGCATGAAAATTTTATTGGTGTTGATGGTGTCTCATTTTTAACGGCGCATTAAATAGGTAAAAATAATGACACAAGTAAAGAAATTCTGGCCGTTGCTCACTGGTACGCATCGTTATGACAAAACATTATCAACGCGTAATCGAGGGCATGGAAAAATTATTGAAGCGCCTATTCTTGCCTACCTAATTGAAACTACGAATGGTCGTATACTTTATGATGTTGGCTGTGATTACAATAAAATAAACGAAGCAGCAAAACGTAAGCAATACTATGAAAATGAAGATTTTCCGTTTGGTCCACCGCAGATGACAGAAGAACAAAAGCTGGAAAATAGGTTGGCCGCATTAGGTTTACAGCCAGTTGATGTGGATGTGGTGTTTGTTGGCCACTTACACTTTGATCATGGCGGTGGCCTAAAAGACATGTGTCATGCAGAAATTCACGTGCATGAAGCAGAAATGCAGGCAGCACGAGAGCCCGCAGATGGTGCTTATTTTCAAGACGATTTTGAAGGTGAATATCACTGGCGCCTACAGCCGTCCGAATATGATCTTATTTCCGGAGTTCGTGCTATAGAAACACCGGGTCACACAGCGGGTCATATGTCGATGTTAATAGAACTACCCAAAGGCCCACCAATATTATTAGCTGGAGATGCAGCTGATTTGCAAGAAAATATAATTGATGAGGTAGCACCAGGACTTTGCTGGCATAATAGCGAACAAATGGCGATTGACAGTATCCGTAAATTAAAAAGTATTTCAAAACAAACGGGTGCTCAGCTATGGCCTAATCACGACATTGAGTTTTATCAACAGTGTCATCCTTTTCCAATGCATTACGAATAAGAAATAATTAATGAATTCAAAATATGCAGTAATAGTGTTAGCTATTAGCTCTATTGGCTGGGGTATTACCTGGTTACCTATTCGGCTGATCAATGAAATGGGACTGGATAGCATGCAGCTGATCCTTATTGCTTTTTCATCAGCGGCCATTGTCACGCTACCCTGGTTATTTAAGCAACATTCGCTGTGGAAGCATAGCCTGCGCTTTATGATAATGATCGCCATTGCGGGTGGGGTTGCTAATGCTGCATTTCAAACAGCTATAGTGCACGGTGATGTTATACGTGTGATGATTCTTTTTTATATGCTGCCTGTATGGAGCATTATTGGTGGAAGGCTGTTTCTTAAAGAAAAAATAGATGGTACACGCATGATAGCTGCTGCCTTATGCTTAACAGGTGCAGCCATCATACTCGATGTGTGGAACGCTTCATGGCAGGGGATTAGCTGGATAGATTTGTTGGCGATCAGTTCAGGCTTGGGACTGGCCATCACAAATATACTATTTCGTTTTACGCAAACAGTACCATTAATGAGTAAGGTTTCAGTCTCATTTATTGGTTGCACTATCATTATCGGTTCATATTTTGCAGTATCAACAAGCGAAGCTGTATTGCCTAATAATCAGGCTGTGCCAATGGCAATATTATATGGCGCAGTATGGATTGTGTTAATTACCATGGGTACACAATGGGCTGTTACTCGAATGGAAGCTGGTCGTTCTTCAATCATACTTGTTATGGAGTTGGTCGTCGCTGTGGCATCCGCTGCAATAATTGCTAATGCCGATCTCGGTGTTAATGAAATGATCGGTGGAGCAATGGTAATGGCTGCTGCACTGTTGGAAGGTATGCGTAATGATGATGAAACTGCGCCTAAGGTGAGCGATTCATCGTTGGCGTGATGCCAGTGAATTCAAGGGGGTATTAATTAACAATCTAAATTTCCTTAGGGAAGTAAAAATAAATGTCCACTAAAAATATATACACATAAAAATAGTAAAAATTATTTTCCGGTATAATTTTTAAAATGATTACATTCCTCCTGTGCCATCCATTGATTAAGATCCCATAAGTCAGCAACTGGCTTACAGGAAAATGGCGCCTCATGTAAATAACCATCAGGACCAAACTCAGGTGTCATAGTCGAAATATTGAATCCTCGATTAATCTGCGCTTGCCAAATAATTTCCCACCAAGATTGATGTGCTCGAAGAGCATACTCATACTCAGGTGCACGAGGGTCAGGTACTTGTGGGCCTTGTTCATAACCGACGCGTGCATGAATGTGAAATACATTATTAGCTATGGCATGTATTACATCTAATTCAGTATCCATTAAGCGTTCGCATACGACGCACCAATGACTAAAGTCGACAGTTAAATTAATATCCGGTATTTGTTCAACAATACGTTGTGTCACCCATGGATTAAACAAGGAACGACTACGATGTGTTTCAAAGCTAATGTCTAAGTTATATTTTTCAGCTAATAAAATGGCTTGATGAAAAAAATCAATGCTTTGAGATTCTGGCCAGGCATCACACCCACCTAGGCACGTTACAAATCGCGGATATAGTGGAGCACTGTGCTGTAATTTTGATTCCAGTGAATTTAGATGATCTTGCAGCGTGGCTTGGCGATCAGGTACGTAAGACCCAGCAGTGGTAATTTCGGCAATATAAGAAATATTGTTGCCTATCAGTAATTCAAACATTTGTTGCTGTTGGGCTATTTGATCAGGAGCAGGTCCTTCTAAGCCCTGCATTTTAGCAGAAAGTAATTGTGTAATGGCCTCATCTAAAGAGGCTCCATTAAATCCCCACAGAGTTTTGAAAAGTTCTAATTGCATAAGTTCGTGCTTTATTTAGTGGAAGAAAAATAGGTGTCTCATTAAAAGTAATACGCAATAGTCATACCATTTACAAAAAGACGCGAATGCTACGTATTAGAGAAATATAGCGACCTAAAATGATGCGTGTACATAAAAATGCACGTTATAAGTGCGCAGATAAAAAACAAATAAAATTAATAATTTTTATGAATACGTATAAATATCAATGGGTTATAGAATGATTGGCGTCTGGCACAGGGATTGCACTATGTAGTAATACTAATTCTATTTTTGGTAATACTCGGAGATCCCAATGAAAAATATATTTAAAACAGTATCGAAAGCCATGGCTGGTGTACTGATGGTTGGTGCAATTAGTACTGCAGTGGCTGAGCCTTTAAAAATTGGTTACAGCGACTGGCCAGGATGGGTTGCCTGGGAAGTGGGCGTAGAGAAAGGCTGGTTTAAGGAAGAGGGCGTTGACGTTAAGTTTGAATGGTTTGATTACGTAGCGTCTATGGATGCATTTGCAGCTGGCAAATTAGATGCAGTAAGCATGACAAATGGTGATGCATTAGTGACGGGTTCAACCGGCGCGAAAAGTGTGATGGCCATTATTAATGACTATAGCAATGGTAATGACATGATTGTTGCTAAAGCAGGTATTAAATCGGCAAAAGATTTAAAAGGTAAGAAGATTGGTGTTGAAGTTGGTTTTGTGGGGCACCTTTTATTACTGAATGCATTAGAAAAAGTAGGCCTTACAGAAAATGATGTTGAATTAGTGAATGTGCCTACAAATGAAACACCTCAGGTTCTAGCATCTGGTGATGTAGATGCAATTGTCGCATGGCAGCCAAGTTCTGGTATTGCATTAACGCAGGTGCCAGGTTCAACAGCAATTTATACTAGTGCAGATGAGCCAGGTTTAATTTATGACGGATTATCAATTTCACCACAAAGTTATGCGAGAGATAAAGAAAAATGGGTGAAGGTAGCAAAAGTTTGGTACCGCATTGTTAACTACCTTAAAGATCCAAAAACAACTGATGATGCTATTGCAATTATGGCATCACGTGTAGGACTTAGTGCAGCTGAATATAAAGGATTTGTAAAAGGCACAAATATTCTAACTCTTGAAGAGGCAAAGAGTTTTTACAAAATGGCTAGCGGTTTTAAATCCATATATGGGTCTACTAAGATTTCAGATGATTTTAATGTAGCGAATAAAGTGTATGACAAGCCATTAGATTATAAGTCTTATATTGATGGATCACTAACTAACGGTTTGTAGATTCAAATAAGTAAAGATAACCGATCAGACTTCTAATAATTGAAGATAAGGCTTAAAGATGTTCTCAAAGTTATTTGCGGTGCGAAAAAAACTTGACTCAAAACAGCGAATTTATGTTTCGATACTAAGTTTTTTAGTGCCATTAATTATCTGGAGTCTGATTAGTTATGTGCCTTTTATATGGCATCCAAAGGTAGAAGTTACAGTGCCTGGGGATGTGGTTTATTTTTCGGAAGGCATGTTAATAGATCGTGAAGATTTCGACAGGGAAGTTGAAACTGCGACAAAAGATTCAAAAACAATACCGCAAGGATTGCCGGCAAATCCTATATATCTTCCAGCTCCACATGAAGTGGCAACAGCCTTGTATACAGCGTTTACAACTGAGCCAAAACGAAAAAATGAAAAGTGGTTGCATGAAAGTTTATGGGACAGTGTTCAGGTAATATTTTGGGGCTTTGTTATATCAAGTATTTTTGGAATTCCATTAGGGATATTGGCTGGAACATATGATGTGTTTTCGAGGTTGTTCGAACCATTTATAGAGTTCTTCCGATACTTACCCGCGCCTGCATTTGGAGCGTTAGCGGTTGCTATTCTGGGTATTCATGAGGCGCCTAAAATCGCAATAATATTTATCGGAACCTTTTTTCAACAAGTATTGGTTGTATCCAATACCACAAGAAAATTAGATCCAGCGTTATTAGAAGCAGCAATGACGCTGGGAGCGAAAAGGTTGTCGCTCTTATTTCGCGTAGTTATTCCAGGAATAATTACGCACTTATATAAGGATATAAGAATTCTACTTGGTTGGGCATGGACCTATTTAATTGTTGCAGAATTAATAGGTACAAGTTCAGGCATTACATGGTTTATTACGCAACAGGCACGTTATAAAAACTTCGATAATGTTTATGCCGCAATAATGATTATTGGAATTATCGGTTTAACCACAGATATTATTTTGTCCATGATAGGCAAGAGAATTTTTCCCTGGGAAAAAAGCGACGCTAAAGTCTAATAACAAATAGAAGATGATTTATGAGTGAATTAAAGTTACCAAGCTATCTTGATCAAAGTGACAAAGTAAAAGACCGCTTCGATAGGATGAAAAAACGTCCTGTTACCTTGCAAGTTAAAAACTTGAATAAAGAATTTACAACGACACAAGGTAAAGTTATCGCATTAAAAGATGTGAATTTTGAAACATATAAACGTGAATTTGTTTGTGTGATCGGTCCGTCAGGTTGTGGTAAATCAACTTTAATAAGAATTTTAGCAGGCTTAGAGACTCCTACTTCAGGTGAAGTATTGTTAGATGGAGCAGCAGTAACTGATCCAGGTCCTGATCGTGGAATGGTATTTCAGGGTTATACGCTATTTCCCTGGCTTAGTGTTAAAAAGAATGTGATGTTTGGTTTGGAAATGTCAGGACATGGCATGAAAAACTCAGAAGAACAGGCCTTGCAGTGGATAGACCTGGTCGGTTTAAGTAAGTTTGCAAATTCTTACCCTCATCAACTATCTGGAGGTATGAAGCAGCGAGTTGCTATAGCGCGAGCATTAGCTAATCAGCCACGAATTTTATTGATGGACGAGCCCTTTGGTGCGCTAGATGCGCAAACACGGGCAAAAATGCAAAATTATCTGCATGAAATATGGAAAAACATTGATGTAACTATTTTATTTATTACTCATGACTTAGATGAAGCGATTTATTTAGCTGATCGTGTGTTGGTATTGAAGGCGCACCCAGGTGAGGTGCAGGAAGTTATAGAAGTTTCAGTTCCACAACCGCGCTCAGCCGATCAATTACTAAGTCCTGAATTCTTAGCGACGAAAAGACGATTAGAAGAACTCATTCATCCGCCAGAAGAAGACGTTGATATTAATGAAGACAAGATGAATATGGTACGCATGGTTGATGTAGATAATGAAGTTGAGAGTGTATTTTAATGAAAAGCTGGCATCAGATGACCTGGCAAGAAATTGGCGGATTACCAGACAAAGGAATGGATGCCGCAATGTTACCCGTGGGTGCAACTGAGCAGCACGGGCCACATATGGGTTGCGGTATGGATGCGGAAATAGCATTTCAACTATGTCGTGCAGTAGCTAATGAAACAGAAATCGCCATGTTACCTACATTGCCATACGGTTGTTCACTAGGTCATTCAAAACGATGGCCAGGTACGTTGGCAATACAGCCAAAAACTTTGATAGATGTAGTAAAGCAAATTGGTGACTGGGTATATGCATCAGGTTTTAAGCGTTTGTTTATTATTAATGCACATGTAACCAATCAGGCACCATTGCGTTGTGCATTGGAAATGTTACGTGCTGAATATGATGACATGATGATAGCGTTAATAAATTCACCCGATGTGAGTGAACGCGTAAGGAAGCATCACTATCATGATGCAGAAGATTGGCATGCCAATGAAGCAGAGACTTCACTGATGTTGGCATTAAAGCCAGATATGGTTATTAAAGAAGAAATATGTGACGCGGATGATGCAGATCGTACAGAAGATTGTGTGTTTTCTCATCCTGTTAATCGAACAAGTAGTAATGGCGTGACCGGTAAACCGAGTCTTGCCAGCAAGGAAAAAGGACAGCAATTATTTAGCTGGATGGTTGAAGATCTAAGTACTCTTGTGCGTAAGGGCTTAAAGGAAACGCCACCTCTCCCCCATTCTTATTTTGAAAAAGTAACACAAGGTATATAGCAGTGAAGAACACAGAAGTTAAAAGTTTAGATGAAGTAAATGCAATCAAAGAAAAATTAAAAGCAGATGGTGTTAAGTATTGTATTGGTGCATATGTAGATATTCACGGTATTCCAAAAGGTAAATTTGTACCAATTGATCACTTAGGGCAAATGGCTAAAGGCTCTGAGTTATATACAGGTTATGCACTGGACGGGTTGGGGCAGGAGCCGAATGATGATGAGATTGCATCGGTGCCAGATCTGGATAGCATTACACAATTGCCATGGCGACCAGAAGTAGCATGGATGCCTGCTGATAATACTTTTAAGGGAGAGCCATATGATATTAATACACGTGTGGCTTTAAAAAGAGTTCTAAAGCAGGCGGAAGAAATGGGCTTTGGATTAAATCTGGGTATTGAATGTGAATTGTATGTGTTAAAGCAGGATGAAAACGATAATCTTTCAGTTCCAAATAAAGATGACAAATTAGTTAAGCCTTGTTATGACGTGCGCAGTTTTATGGATCAGTTCTCGTGGTTAGATAAAATGGCAACGACTATTAATGATCTGGGTTGGGACCTGTACTCATTAGATCATGAAGATGCAAATGGTCAGTTTGAATTTGATTTTCAATATAGCGATGCACTAACTAGTTGTGATCGATTTATATTCTTCCGTTATATGGCAAAAGAGTATGCAAAACAGGAAGGTTTGGTTGCTACATTAATGCCAAAACCATTTGCAGATAAAACTGGTAACGGCGCACATTTCAATATGTCGCTATATGATTTGGAAAGTGGTGAAAATTTATTTGCCTGTGACCCAAAAGATGATCCGAAGGGTCTAGGATTGACACCATTAGGTTATCAATTTATTGGTGGCGTACTTAAGCATGGTCGTGCCTTATGTGCAGCGTTTTCACCTACGGTGAATAGTTATAAACGGTTATTACGCCAAGGGAATATGGCGACATTTTCCTGGGCGCCGGTGTTCAACTCATTCGGATCGAATAATCGTACGAACTCAATACGTGTGCCTATGAATGGTGGGCGTTTTGAATCACGTAATGCTGATGGTGCAGTTAATCCATATTTAGCAGCAACCTTAGCACTAGCGGCAGGACTAGAAGGTATTAGGGAAAGTATCGACCCGGGTAAACCTCAGGAAGATAATCTATATGATTTAACCGATGCTGAACGTGAAGAGCGTGGTATTGAATTTTTACCTCAAAATTTGATGGAAGCAGTGCAGGCGTTTAGTGAAGATCCATTTATAGAGGAAACGCTAGGTAAGGAATTGAGTGATGAATTCATCCGTTACAAAACTAAAGAATGGGAAGAATATCATCAGCACATTTCGCAGTGGGAAATAGAAAAATATAGTCATATGTTTTAAAAGGCAATGCTAACGACTTATGAAACCTATTTTAATTATACAAAATGATGCTCATGAAGGTGCGGGCTTATTGTTGACGTTAATTCAACAGCGTCAATTAAAGTTTCGGACAATGCTTGGCTGGAAAATGGATTATGAAAATAATCTACAGAATGAGTATTCGGCACTTGTAATATTAGGTGGAGCACAAGGCGTTTATGAGGTAGATAAATACCCTTATTTACAAGATGAAATTAATACTACAAATGCTTTTATAGAAGCAGATAAGCCGGTACTAGGCTTATGTTTAGGCGCACAAATTGTTGCCAAAGCTTTAGGTGGTGAAGTGCTGCAAAATAAGCAAAAGGAAATAGGCTGGTTTGATATTAAGCTAAATGAAGCAGCAATGGATGATGAATTAATGATGATGCATCCAGAAGTAGCAAAAGCATATCATTTTCATGGAGACTATTTTAGTTTGCCTCCTGAATGTGAGAGCTTGGCAAAGTCAGTACTAACGGAATGTCAGTTATTTAGGTACAAGAATAATGTTTATGGATTTCAATTTCATGCAGAAGTTGATCAGGAATTAATTGAAATAATGTGTCGTACTAACAATGATTATATGCAGCTTAATGGGTATGATGCAGACAAAGTGATTGAAGAAAGTAAGGCGCAGATTATTAATTATCAATTGCGATGTAGTTTTATATTAAATAAATGGTTAGATAAAGCTAAGTAGAAGAGAATATATGAATCATACTAGCAATAAAAAACTAGCACGAATAAGTATCTCATTAGCTGAGACATTATTGATGCAGTTAGATTCGATGGTGGTAGAAAAAGGTTTCGAAAATCGATCACAGGGCTTGTCGAGCATGATTAATCACTTTATCACTGAGCATAAATCGATTGATGATGATGAAATAATGGCAGGCACTATAAATCTAGTATATGACTATTCAGTTCCTGGCTTGCAAAAACAATTAGCAGATATACAGCATGAACATATAGATGAAGTAATTAGTTCATTGCATGTGCAATTAATGAATTTACAAACGATGGAAGTTATTTTAGTGCAAGGCCCAGGTACTAGGCTGCAAAAAATAGCCGATAGAATGCAGGTTTTTAGAGGAGTGATATCAGCAACATTACAAGTGACGGCATCTGCTATGCCACCATTACACCCTTTACCGAATGAAGAAGAATCGCTACGAAGTGAGCAGGAGATAAGTTATGACAACGCTGTCATCTAATACAAAGAAAACTGAACCAGGAGACGTGCTTTATGAAGATACGATTCCCGCTGCATCACATTGGTCAATGCGTATGCGCAAAGGCACAAGCCTAAAGCTAATAGATGTTGAAGGCGGTGCGAATATGGGTATGCTTTTTTATAATCCTGAAAACATGCTGGAACGCTACAATGCACCTGACACGCTTAAAGGACAGCATACTTTTAAACTAACAAAGGGTAATTGTCTGTATTCAGATATGGGGCGTATTTTTTGTTCGATTGTTGATGATACTGTTGGTTGGCATGAAACGGTATGTGGTAATACTACAAAGCAAATGGTTAAAGATAAGTGGGGAGAAAAAAATTATCAGGAATTCCATAATGATTGGAATCAAAATGGATATAACAGTTTTTTAGTTGAGCTTGCAAAATATGGATTAGGCAAGAAAGACATGGCGGCAAACTTAAATTTATTTAGTGCAATAGGTACGGATGACGATGGAAATCTTAAATATTTAGAAAATAACAGTAAAGCAGGTGATTCAATTACATTGCGATTTGAAATGGATACTTTGGTGTTATTTCATACATGTCCTCATCCATTAAGTACAGCCAAAGAATATCCAAGAAAGCCGGTGACCTATCAAATTCTTCAAGCTGGTGAAGTTAATGAGGATGATTACTGTAGAAATTATAGAGATGAAAATGCTCGTGGATTTATGAATAATGAAATATATCATTTAGGTGGAGCGTGCTGCCATGATTAAAGAAAGTGAATTGGTAGTAGAGCAGGCTAACTTTAAGGAAAGAGTATTAGCCGGTGATTATTTTATGAAAGTAGTCAAAAAAGGCCAAACATTTCGCATACTTGATATAGGAGGAAATCAGGCGGCTGATACACTTTTCTATAAGGCGGGGGATCCAGCTGAGCGTTATAGTGCGGTGGATACAATTCGTGAACAAGGTAATGTGTATTTAACAACGGGTAGTAAATTGTTATCCACCGAAAATAATGTGATGCTAGAGATTGTTGCAGATACATGTGGCCGTCACGACACGATAGGCGGGGCTTGCGCGACGGAAAGTAATACCATACGTTATTCATTAGATAAGAAATGCATGCATGCATGTCGTGATAGTTGGATGCTGGCAATTGCAGAAAATGAACAATATGGCATGACTAAGCGCGATATCACGCATAATATAAATTTCTTCATGAACGTGCCGGTTACAAAGGAAGGTGGTTTAAGTTTTGAAGACGGCCTTTCTGCGCCTGGAAAATATGTAGAATTAAAAGCGCATATGGACACAATAGTTTTAATATCGAATTGCCCACAATTAAACAATCCATGCAATGCATACAACCCAACACCGATTGAAGTAATTATATGGGACTAGTCATTTGTCGAGACGACTCGGCAATCATTGTATAACGGTAGGACGACCTGCCCGCTAAGAATGAACGATTATGTTTAAGAAAATTCTTATAGCCAATCGTGGTGCAATCGCGACGCGAATAATTCGCACTCTTAAAAAAATGAACATTAAGTCAGTCGCAGTGTTTAATGAGGCGGATGCAGATTCTTTGCATGTCCAGCATGCAGACGAGTGTTTTTCTCTAGGTGAAGGCCGTGCATCAGACACTTATCTTAATCAGGATAAGTTATTTGAAATCATAAGTCATACGGGTGTAGATGCGGTGCATCCTGGCTATGGTTTTTTAAGTGAGAATGCAGATTTTGTAAAACGCTGTGAAGAAAAGGGTATTGCATTTATTGGGCCGACTACCGAGCAAATGGCGTCTTTTGGTTTAAAGCATACCGCTCGACAATTGGCGCATGATAATAATATTCCGTTATTACCAGGAACAGAGTTACTAGAGACAATAAGTGAGGCGCTAGAAAAGGCTGAGATTATTGGCTATCCCGTGATGTTAAAAAGCACTGCCGGTGGTGGTGGCATAGGCATGCAGCTTTGCTGGTCTAAAGAAGAGCTCGAAAAGGCCTATGATTCTGTAAGGCGTTTGAGTGAAAGTAATTTTTCTAATAGTGGTGTTTTTATAGAAAAATTTATTGAATATGCGCGGCATATAGAAGTACAGATATTTGGTGATGGTAAAGGTAAGGCACTTGCATTAGGTGAAAGGGACTGTTCTACACAACGTCGTAACCAGAAAGTCATTGAAGAAACGCCTGCACCTAACCTAAGCAATGAAATGAGAGCTGAATTACATGCAACTGCGGTTAGATTAGTTGAGGCAGTGAGTTATAAAAATGCTGGTACCGTTGAATTTGTCTATGATCAGAAGTCAAATCAGTTTTATTTTCTAGAGGTTAATACACGTTTACAGGTAGAGCATGGCGTAACAGAGCAATTGTTTAACGTTGATCTAGTTGAGTGGATGGTAAAGCAGGCCGCATGTGAACTGGAAGATCTTGAGCAGTTAGCTGAAAATTTGCAATCAAATGGATATGCAATACAGGCACGTATATATGCGGAAGATCCAAATAAAGATTTTCAACCCAGTGCTGGATTGTTGAGTGAAGTTAGTTTTCCAGAAGCCGAGCATATCCGTATTGATCACTGGTTAGAGACAGGAATCGAAGTACCGTCTCTTTTCGATCCTATGTTGGCGAAGATGATTGTCACAGCGGACAGCCGTGAGAAAGCAATACAAAATTTAGATGAAGCATTAGGGCAAACTAGCTTATATGGTATTGAAACCAATATGCGCTATGTGCGCGAGATTTTAAATACAGAAATTTTTAAAAAAGGTGATATATACACACGTTATTTAAATGGATTTAAATATCAGCCGTATTCTATTGATGTGTTAAGTGGCGGAACTTTAACAACCATTCAAGATTATCCTGCCCGTAAAGGATATTGGAATGTAGGTGTACCACCATCTGGGCCATTTGATTTTTATTCTTTCAGTCTGGCTAATCGCTTGCTAAATAATGATGAGAATTCTGCGGGTCTGGAAATTACTTTAAATGGTCCCCATTTGCGTTTTAATAATGCTACGCAAATTGTTTTATGCGGCGCTGATATGAATGCTCATTTAGATGAACAGTCAATTGAAAGCTGGCAGGTAATTAATGTAAAACCAGGACAAACATTAAAAATTGGTAAAACGCTTGCTGCAGGAGCCAGAGCCTATTTGTGTATTAAAGGTGGTATAAATTGTCCTGAGTATTTGGGATCAAAGTCCACATTCACATTAGGACAGTTTGGTGGTCATGCTGGTCGTGCACTTCGTGCAGGGGATGTGCTTCACTTTAATCCGTTAGAGAATGAAACAACTGAAGAAAAACCAAATAATAAGCTCGATAATTCTCTAAAGCCATTAATAGATAATAATTGGAAACTACGTGTTATTTATGGCCCGCATGGCGCACCAGACTTCTTTACGGATAAAGACATTGAGATGTTTTTTGATGCAGAGTGGGAAGTGCATTATAACTCTAGTCGTACCGGTGTGAGATTAGTAGGGCCAAAACCAGAGTGGGCACGCAGTGATGGTGGTGAAGCAGGCATGCATCCATCAAATATTCACGATAATGCCTATGCGATTGGTACAGTAGATTTTACCGGCGATATGCCGGTTATACTTGGCCCCGATGGACCATCTCTGGGTGGTTTTGTCTGCCCGGCAACGGTTATTTCTGCCGACTTATGGAAGCTCGGTCAGTTAAAGGCGGGAGACAAAATTAAATTTACTCCGGTCACAATTGATGATGCGGTGGCAGTAGAAAAAGCACAGATTGATTCAATAAATAATCTTACTGCAATATCCCACAATATAAGCTCATGTGAAATTATATCACCGATTATTGATTCTAATAGTGAATCTGAAGTGCAAATTATTTATCGAGCATCCGGTGACAAATATTTATTAGTCGAGTTTGGCCCGTTAATTTTAGATATAGAATTACGCTTTAGAGTGCATGCATTAATGCTGAGTATGCAGGACAATTTTATAGAAGGAGTATTGGAGTTAACGCCAGGTATACGCTCATTGCAAGTACACTATAACAGTCATGTGATTACACTTAATGAATTAATAGAAAAAATAGATGCTGCTATATCGGCATTAAAAAATATTGCCGAATTAGAAGTTCCAGCGCGTATTGTACATATTCCATTAAGTTGGAATGATGATGCCTGTCAGCAGGCAATTGATAAATATGTGCAGTCGGTGCGTAAAGATGCACCCTGGTGCCCAAGTAATATTGAATTTATACGCCGTATAAATGGTTTGGATAATATTCAGCAAGTAAAAGATATTGTGTTCGATGCAAATTATTTAGTGATGGGGCTGGGCGACGTATATCTGGGTGCACCTGTTGCAACGCCAATAGATCCAAGACATCGATTGGTAACAACGAAATATAATCCAGCGCGTACATGGACCGCTGAAAACTCTGTGGGAATTGGCGGTTCATATATGTGCGTGTATGGCATGGAAGGACCCGGCGGTTATCAGTTTGTAGGTCGTACATTACAGATGTGGAATCGTTATCACCAGACTAAGGAATTTAAACAGCCCTGGTTGTTACGTTTTTTTGATCAAATAAAATTTTATGAAGTTAGTTCGGATGAACTAAAGAACATACGTAAAGATTTTCCGAAAGGCCGATACAGTATTCAGATTGAAGAAACAAAATTTAATTTAAAAGAATATTTGAAATCATTAGAAGATAATTGTACTGAGATACAAGCATTTACAGATAAGCGTGAAAAGTCATTTAATGAAGAACTACAGCGCTGGATTGAGTCAGGACAAATCAATTTTGAATCTGATCAGGATCTGGCAAGCAATGCCGGTGATGAAGATGCATTGCCAGATAATTGTGTGGCGATAGAAAGTCCTGTAGCTGGTAGCGTTTGGAAGATGTTAGTTAGACCGGGTGATGTGATTAAGGAAGATCAGCCAATGGCAATTCTTGAATCGATGAAAATGGAAATAGAAATCGTTGCGCCGCACGCTGGTACAGTTTATGCCGTTAGTCGAGATGAGGGTCAGCAAGTGAATGCAGGTCAGCCCTTGCTAATTCTAGAAGAACGATAAATTAAAGAGATTGAGTATGAATTTAACGTTAAGCCATTTGCGTCAGGCATATAAAGATAAAACATTAACGCCATTACAATTAGTTGAAAGTATTTGGGAGCGAAGTCAAGAAACTTCGGAGCATAATATATGGATTAGACAATTAACAATTGGAGAAATAAAACTCTATTTAAATAATTTAGAAAATAGTTCTATTGATGACTTACCACTCTATGGCATTCCATTTGCAATTAAGGACAATATTGATCTTGCAGGTATTCCAACTACTGCTGCATGTTCGGCTTTTGAGTATGTTCCGGAAAAATCAGCATATGTAGTAGAGCAGCTTATTAAAGCGGGTGCGATTCCTATTGGTAAAACCAATATGGATCAGTTTGCTACAGGTTTGGTGGGCACACGTTCGCCAGAACCATGGGGATCATGTAAAAATGCGTTTAATGAAAAATATATATCGGGTGGTTCGAGTTCAGGGTCTGCTGTCTCTGTTGCGTTGGGCTTAGCGAGCTTTTCTTTAGGAACAGATACTGCTGGCTCTGGCCGTGTGCCTGCAGCTTTTAATAATCTTATTGGTGTAAAGCCCTCTAAAGGCCTGCTGAGTATGAGTGGAGTAGTGCCTGCTTGTCGTAGTCTGGATTGCGTTAATATCTTTGCTTTAACAACAGATGATGCGAATGCGATATTGGAACAGGCAGCGATTTATGATGAAAATGATCAATATGCTAGAGAAAACCCATTCGAGAATAATCTACGTCATTACGGCTTACCTAATGACAGATTCACGTTTGCTGTTCCTAAGGCAGATCAACTAGATTTTTTTGGTAATAATTCAGCACAGGCATTGTTTGAAAAAAGTGTAGAACAAATGCAGGCATTGGGTGGTGTTAAGCAAGAATTAGATTTTACTTTATTTTTACAGGCGGCAAAATTGCTTTATGAAGGCCCCTGGGTGGCGGAGCGTTATGTAGCCATTGAAGATATTATTCAACAACAACCAGATGAGTTACTACCGGTAATAAAAACAATTGTTAGTGGAGCTGAAAATAAAACAGCTATGGATGCATTTAAAGCAGAATATCAAATGCAAGTATATCGTGCGCAAGCAAAGAAAATTCTCGCTGAGTTCGATTTCTTATTAACGCCAACCGTCGGCACTATTTATACTATTGATGAAGTGAATGCAGACCCTATAGCTAAAAATAGTAATTTGGGTTACTACACAAACTATATGAATTTATTAGACTGTGCATGCGTTGCAGTGCCAGGTGGTTTTTTAGATAATAAGTTACCATGGGGTATTAGTCTGGTTAGTAACGCAATGAACGATAGGAAATTACTTTCTTATGCGAACAAATGGCAACAGCAGCTCAATTTAAAATTAGGTAATGTGAATATAGAGTTGCCTAAAACTGTTGCATCTGCAATAGCCTATACGGATTCAATTGAAGTAATCGTATGCGGTGCGCATTTGGATGGCTTGCCCTTAAATTGGCAGTTAACAGAGCGTGGCGCAATATTTGAAGAGGCAACCACAACTGCAAATGCCTATAAAATGTTTGTAATAGAAGGAAAACTGCCAAGGCCTGGATTGGTTCGTGATGATAAACAAGGTACTGTGATTAATATTGAGATTTGGAAAGTACCTAAGGCTGAGTTTGGTAGCTTTGTGGAAGGCATAGCATCTCCACTGGGTATAGGTAAGGTGGAAACTTGTGATGGTCGATGGCTATCAGGATTTATCTGCGAAGGCTATGCTGTGGAAGAAGCAAAAGAAATTACGGCGTTAGGTGGCTGGAGAGAGTATCTGTCATCTTAGTAAGTAAGTGAAAACGCTATAGTAATCCCAAGGAATAAAAATGAATGTAGAACTGTGGAGCGTGTTAATACTGGCCTTTGGCCTAGGGATGTTACATGCCCTGGATGCGGATCATATTATAGCCGTGTCGGGTCTAGCATCGATGAATACATCTACGGCGCAAGATGACGCGCATAAAAACAACAGGCAAAGTCTTATATTTTGTGCCCGCTGGGCGTTCGGGCACAGTACTGCACTTTTACTTATTGGTTCAGCGGTTATTTTTTTAGGCATGGCCATTCCTCAGCAGTTAAGCAATATGGCTGAAAGTCTTGTGGGTGTGGTGTTGATTTTATTGGGTGTCTATGTGTTATGGGATATGAAACGTCAGAATGCTCATTTACATTTTCACCAACATGATGGCATGAGTGACCATGCGCATTGGCATAGTCATCAACGAGATAAAAGTATGCATAACAACGATGCACATAAACATACACATACACCGGTCTTCGTAGGTGTCTTGCATGGCGTTGCTGGTTCGGCACCGTTACTGGTCTTACTGCCTGTTACAAAAATATCATCGCCCTGGCTGGGGTTTAGTTATTTATTACTCTTTGGTATAGGCGTCTTTTTATCGATGGTGTTATTTGGCGGCATACTTGGTCACATTTTTGCATGGTTGAAGCAATGGGGTAATCAATTCATAAATGGTTTACGTGTGCTAGTTTCAATAATTTCTATTTCATATGGCATCACTTTAACAATGGCGGTTATGTAATGTCAGCAGTTGTGGCAACAGAGAATGGTTGGTTAGCGAATTTATCACTTAAGTTTTCTGGTCGTGAAGATAAAACGATTATTTCACATAGAAAACATTACGGCCCCCTGGTTATACAAAAACCTTTTTATCCAGAAGGTGAGGTATGCCATGTTTATTTATTGCACCCCCCTGGAGGCGTTGTTGGTGGAGATCAACTGACATTAGATATCGAAGTCAATAAAGTCGGCCATGCCTTGGTGACAACACCCGCGGCAGGAAAATTTTATCGAAGTGATGGTCGAGTTGCGAAATTAAAACAAAGCTTGCGTGTAGAAGCGGGGAGTACATTAGAGTGGTTGCCACAAGAAACTATTTTATTTTCTGGCTGTGAAGTTAAGATGCAAACCATTGTACAGCTGGAAGGCGATGCGCAGTTTGTAGGCTGGGAAATATTATGCATGGGACGACCTGCCTGCGGGGAATTGTTTGATAAGGGGAGTGCGCGACAGCATTTTGAAATTTGGCGTGATAACAAACCATTGATGCTTGATCGATCACAGTTAGCGGGTAAGGATGATGTGCTATCTGAGATGTGGGGTATGCAAAATTATACAGTTACAGGCACAATGATGGTGGTAAATGTAGATAAAGAAATGCTGCGAAAAGTACGCGAAAATTTGCCAATACTTTCTGATGGTTTAATTAGCGCGACATTAATTAATGATGTATTGGTGTGTAGAGCATTGGCACATCAGGCAGAATATATTCGATTTGCATTTATTGATATATGGAAAGAATTACGATTAGATTTGTTTGGCAGAAAGGCATGTGAGCCAAGAATATGGTCAACTTAACAAAAATGATGCATGTATAAACATGACAGGAGAGAACGGTGGAGTTAACACCTAGAGAAAAAGATAAATTACTATTGTTTACCGCAGCGATGTTGGCTGAACAACGTAAAGCACGTGGCGTAAAGTTGAATTATCCAGAGTCGATTGCCTTGATTTCAGGTGCGATTATGGAAGGAGCACGTGATGGAAAGAGCGTGGCGGAATTAATGAGTTATGGAACGACGTTATTAACCCGTGATGATGTAATGGATGGCATAGCTGAAATGATACCGGATGTTCAGGTAGAGGCTACTTTTCCAGATGGAACAAAACTAGTCACTGTACATAGTCCCATTGCTTAAAAGCATCGGCTTAAAAACTCTAGCTTAAACAATCGATAGATTAATGTTTTAGGAAAAAATATGAAACCCGGTGAATATTTTATTGATGATGGTTTTATCGAATTAAATGCAGGACGAAATACAGTCACTGTACAAGTGTCTAATGCGGGCGATAGGCCCATTCAGGTTGGCTCACATTATCATTTTTATGAAACCAATGCGGCATTAAGATTTGATCGTAATGTAACAAAAGGCTACAGACTGAATATACCCGCTGGAACCGCAACGCGATTCGAACCAGGTCAACAACGAGAAGTGGAACTGGTTGAGTACGATGGTGATAAAAAAGTATATGGCTTTAATGCAAAAGTAATGGGTCAACTGTAAAACAGTAGAACATATTGAGGACTAAAAATGGCGCGCATCAGTAAGCAAGCATATGCAGAAATGTATGGACCGACGACAGGTGATCGAGTTCGATTGGGTGATACAGAACTTGTTATTGAAGTTGAAGAAGATAAAACCATCTATGGTGATGAGGTAAAATTTGGCGGAGGTAAAGTTATACGTGATGGGCAAGGCCAAAGTCAAAAATGTTCTAACGAAGTTGTAGATACCGTAATAACTAATGCACTTATTTTAGATCACTGGGGTATTGTAAAAGCCGATATAGGAATTAAAAACGGTCATATAGTAGCAATTGGTAAAGCAGGTAATCCAGACGTGCAGCCAGGTATAGATATTATTATTGGGCCAGGTACGGAAGCGATTGCTGGAGAGGGCCAAATTTTAACTGCAGGCGGTGTTGATTCACACATCCATTTTATTTGTCCGCAACAGGTTGAAGAAGCTTTAATGTCCGGGGTTACAACAATGATTGGTGGGGGTACCGGACCAGCAACTGGAACAAATGCGACTACTTGTACACCAGGTCCATGGAATATTCATCGTATGCTTCAAGCGGCAGATGAATTGCCAATGAATATTGGATTTTTAGGTAAGGGTAATGCTAGTTTACCTGAGGCTGTGGAAGAACAGATATTAGCAGGTGTAATGGGATTAAAGTTACATGAAGACTGGGGCACAACGCCTGCTTCTATTGATAATTGCTTAAGCGTTGCAGAAAAACATGATGTACAAGTCGCCATTCATACAGATACATTAAATGAATCGGGCTTTGTTGAAGATACATTGGATGCCTTTAAAGGGCGTGTAATTCATACTTACCATACCGAAGGTGCTGGCGGCGGACACGCGCCTGATATTATTAAAGCTTGTGGTGAATCTAATGTTTTGCCATCGAGTACAAATCCAACACGTCCATATACGGTCAATACCGTTGATGAGCATTTGGATATGTTGATGGTCTGTCATCACCTTGATCCGAACATTGCAGAAGACGTTGCTTTTGCGGAGTCTCGTATTCGCAGAGAAACCATTGCAGCGGAAGATATTTTGCATGATCTCGGTGCCTTCTCGATGATTGCTTCAGACTCTCAAGCCATGGGGCGTGTCGGTGAAGTGGTAACACGTACATGGCAAACGGCACATAAAATGAAAGTACAGCGTGGGCCACTAGAAGAAGATTCGGAACGGAATGATAACTTTCGCGCAAAAAGATATATTGCAAAGTACACAATTAACCCATGTATAACTCATGGTATTGCAGACTATGTGGGTTCAATAGAAGTCGGCAAACTAGCTGATCTAGTTTTGTGGAAGCCTGCATTTTTTGGTGCGAAGCCATCACTCATTATTAAAGGTGGGTTTATTGTTGCAGCACCTATGGGTGATCCGAATGCATCTATACCAACACCGCAGCCGGTACACTACAGAATGATGTTTGGTGCACTGGGTGCAGCGCGTGATGCAACCTGTTATACATTTGTTTCAAAAGCCGCATTAGAAGATGATATTAAAACTAAAATTGGTTTAAATAAAATGGTGGCGGCTGTAAAGAATACACGGAATATTCAAAAGAAAGATATGATCTTAAATGATTATCAGCCGAATATCGAAGTGGATTCACAAACTTATGAAGTGCGAGCAGATGGGAAGTTGTTAACTTGTGAACCTGCTGAAGTGTTACCGTTAGCGCAGCGTTACTTTTTGTTTTAAGGCATTAAATTATATGTTAAAAATATTTGAAATATTAGACCAACCAAAAGAAACGGAACTAGTTTTAAAATTACCATTTGAATTGCGTCAAAAAAGTCGTTTAAAAGCAGAATTAAATAATGGAACAGAAGTGGGTTTCATGCTGCCGCGCGGCCATTTGTTACGTGGTGGTGATTGTTTAAAAGCAGAAGATAATTCCATAATTAAAATTGAAGCTGCAGATGAAGAAGTGAGTACAGTGCATCACACTAATCCTATCATGTTGGCACGCGTGAGTTATCATTTAGGTAACCGACATGTGTCATTGCAAATTGGTGATGGTTGGGTCCGTTACTCACATGATCACGTTTTAGATGAAATGGTAAAAGGCTTAGGCTTAGAGGTTAAGTTTGAAAATGCACCATTTGAACCTGAAGGTGGTGCGTATGGTGGAGGGCATAGTCACAGTCATGATGATGCTCATCATCATGAGCACACGCATGATCATACACACTGATTTGAATAAAAATAATGACTGAAACTCAAAATTTCAAACCGTCCTCTATACGACTATGGCAGTTGATTAGTCCAACCTTGCCAATAGGAGCGTATTCATACTCACAAGGGTTGGAGTATGCAGTAGAGGTAGAATGGATTAAAGACGAACAAACAGCAGAGCAGTGGATAATTGGGCAAATTAAAAACAACTTGTCACAATTGGACGTGCCCGTTTTTTTACGTATGTATGAGGCATGGGAAAAAAATGATGTTGAACAAGTTCGTTATTGGAACCAAATAATATTGGCGCTTCGTGAAGCGGCAGAACTACGTCAGGAAGATTGCAATTTAGGTAATGCTTTAATCAAAGTAATGAGTGGTTTAGATGTAGCTATGCCAAGCTTAACAGACATCGTTGATGATGAAGATATGGCCTTTGTTTCAACTTTTTCATTTGCTTGTCAGTATTGGTCAATTGATAAAATAGAAGCAGTACATGGGCTGTTATGGAGCTGGTGTGAAAATCAGGTAGCGGCTGCAATTAAAATTATTCCGCTAGGTCAAACATCAGGACAGCGTATTATGTCGCATGCTATTAAAGCCATAAGTGTTGCAATAGATAAAGGTCAAAAATGTAGTGATGAAGAAATTGGATTGCTTGCGCCTGGGTTGGCAATTGCAAGTGCCTTACATGAAACGCAGTACTCACGAATGTTCAGATCTTAAGCGAACAATAAATAAATTTATTCGAGGTAAAAAATGAATCAGCAAGTTTTACGTGTTGGTGTAGGTGGGCCTGTTGGTTCAGGCAAAACGGCATTAGTCGATGTGTTGTGTAAGCGCATGAAAAATGATTATCAAATTGCAGTAGTAACCAATGATATATACACCAAGGAAGATGCAGAGTTTTTAACACGCAATGAATCATTAGAAGCCGATCGTATTATTGGTGTCGAGACAGGTGGCTGCCCGCATACAGCTATTCGAGAAGATGCATCGATGAATCTGGCTGCCGTTGAGAGTTTGCAGAAGAAATTTAAAGAACTAGATGTTGTTTTCGTGGAAAGCGGTGGTGATAACCTCAGTGCGACGTTTAGCCCTGAGTTATCAGATTTAACGATATACGTAATTGATGTATCGGCGGGTGACAAGATTCCACGTAAAGGTGGGCCGGGTATAACGAAGTCTGACTTGCTAATCATCAATAAAATAGACCTTGCCCCCTATGTAGGCGCTTCATTAGAGGTTATGGAGCGAGATGCCAAAATGATGCGTGGTGAGAGGCCGTTTATATTTAGTAATATGAAAACAGGTGTAGGTGTACAGGAAATAATTGATTTCATCGTTGAGAAGGGAATGCTCTAAAACGCAGATAACACACTCCAAGATTAATAGTTAAACAACAGGCGCTCTTAATATAAGGGCGTTTTTTTTATGGGAGCGATGCAAGGAAAACAGCGCACCAGAGACGAGCGCACTAATAATTACGCACCAAAAAGATGCGGAGGAATGAGGAAAATAAAGTTCCATAAAAGCGGAATAAATCTTAAAATATTTTAAGTTATTGATTTTAAAGAGTTTAATTATATTGGTATGCTCCGTGCTATTACCTAATACAAACGTAATGTTTACATCTTTTTAAAACAGGATTTAATTCCTAATAAAAATTGTTTCTAAAAACTTTGGAGAACCCATCAATGAAACTTATTAAAAAAATATCACCTATTGCCCTAGCGGTATCTATGGCAGTTGGCGGTGCGGTTGTACCTACTATTGCTAGCGCTGAAATGTCAGCAAACCTAGGTATTGCGAACATGTACTTATGGCGTGGTCAAAACTTGACTCCAGACGGTCCTCAGGTTTCTGGTGGTATTGAATTTTCTGGTGATACTGGTCTATACGGTGGTCTTTGGACTTCTAATGAAACTGGTGGCCATGAAACTGACCTATATGTAGGTTTCGGTGGTGAAGCTGGTGATTTATCTTATGATATTTCTTACTGGCAGTACCTGTACCCAGAGGATACAGATGATTTGGGCGATCAAGTTGACCTAGGTGATAATACTGTTTCGGATATCGTAGTTGGCTTAGGCTTCGCAGGTGTTGGTTTAACATTTTACGTAGCTAGTGAAACACAAGGTGGCCCAGATGCTACTTATATTACTCTTGATTACGGAATGGGCGATTATAGCTTCCTATTTGGTACTTGGGATGTAGATGCTCCTGATTCAGAATACTCTCACATCCAGGTTAGCTATGCAGTAAACGATAACCTTAGCCTAACTGTTAGCAAAGCGTCTGACGATGGCGCTGGTGTTGAAGAAGATCCTTTGTTCGTGGTTTCTTACAGTATTCCACTCGATATGAAATAAGATTTTATAAAATCTTAGTTGAAAAAAAGCCATCACTTGTGATGGCTTTTTTTTGTTTAAAAGATGGTAAGTTTTTTGAATAAAGTATGCAGGGGCATAAAGTAAAAGTGGACGAAGCTCTTAATGTTGTTAATAAAGAATGCTGTATGAGTAAGTGCTTAAATATAGAGTAGTATATGTGTTACTAAAACAAATAAAAAATAACACTATTCAACTAAATACAAGATGGTGGGTCGAGAATAAGTGGCTTTATTATAAATCTAATTGTTCAAATAATAATGCCAGTTTAAATCAATTTATAAATTTATTAAGCGTTTCCTTTCTTTTATTTATCAAAATAATATGCCATGTAGTTATTAATTTAATTATTAAATAATTGTCATCCGCTTACTAAAAAAATGTGAGTCCTAAGTCAAAAACGTAATATTACGATTTAATGAAATTAGTAATAAAGATTCTAAATATTAAAGATACTTGTGTGCAAATGATGCAATAAAATTAATTTTGCATGAAAGTAGTGCGGGTCATTATATTGTTATTATTCAAAAGCACCATAAAGTCGCAATCTTGGGTTGTATATAGTAAAAAAATATATGGCATAGCTTATGCATATTTAGGTTATGGATTAATTTAGTTAAATTAAAAACCAATATAAAAATACTTTAATTTATATGTGTTTTTTAAAAGTATAAATTAAAGCTAACCTATGAGGCATATGCAAAGTGGAAACGATAATTAAAGTAGATGTAACAAAACCAGCTGATGAGCAAGATGGTGTTATACATAATCGCTGGCATCCAGATATTCCAATGGTAACAATGGTAAAGCCAGGTGATGAATTTAGGGTTGAATGTTTAGACTGGACAGGCGGACAAATAAAGAATGATGACAGTGCAAATGATATTCGTGACGTTGATTTAACTCAGGTACATTACTTAAGTGGCCCCATTGGTGTTGAAGGTGCAGAGCCTGGTGACTTAATGGTTGTTGATATTCTTGATGTGGGTGTATTGAAAGAATCTGATTGGGGTTTTACGGGGTTATTTGCAAAAGAAAACGGCGGTGGGTTTTTAACTGAGCATTACCCAGAAGCGAATAAGGCATGTTGGGATTTTCATGGAATATATGCATCTTCAAGGCATATACCGGGTGTCGAGTTTGCAGGCATTATGCATCCAGGATTAATTGGTTGTTTACCATCAAAAGAATTATTAGATGAGTGGAATAAACGTGAAGGCGGATTAGTTGCAACAGATCCAGAGCGTGTTCCACCACTGGCTGCATTGCCATATGCTGATACAGCAGTAATGGGTCGAATGAAACCTGATGAAGCAAAAGAAGCTGCAAAAGAAGGTGCACGAACAGTACCGCCACGTGAGCATGGTGGTAATTGTGATATTAAAAACTTATCGCGTGGTTCAAAAGTTTACTTCCCTGTATATGTAAAAGACGGTGGCCTCTCAATGGGTGACCTTCACTTCTCACAGGGTGATGGTGAAATCACTTTCTGTGGTGCAATTGAAATGGCGGGATACTTAGATGTACGAGTTAACCTTATAAAAGGTGGTATGGCTAAATATAACGTTAAAAATCCAATATTTAAGCCAAGTCCATTAGAGCCTCGCTATAGTAACTATTTAATATTTGAAGGTATTTCGGTAGATGAGGAAGGTGGTCAACATTATCTTGATGCACATGTTGCTTACCGTCAGGCATGTTTGAATGCAATTGAGCATTTAAAATTACACGGATATACCGGTGAGCAGGCATATGCCATTTTAGGTACGGCTCCAGTTGAAGGGCATATAAGCGGTATTGTTGATATACCGAATGCTTGTGCAACTTTATGGCTACCGACAGAAATATTTGAAGGTGATATTAATATTAAAGAAGAAGGGCCTTCGGCAATAATTGAACCTGGCAGCGACTTAGCGAAGACATCGTAAGTTAAACAGAAGAGTCGGCTTAATGTCGGCTCTTTCATTAAAGATTGGTAGGAGAATATAAATGCCACTGTATGAATATAAGTGTCCTAAATGTGAAAATGAGTTTGATGAATTTTTAAGTTTAGATGAGTATTCGCCATTGAGAGTTTGTCCAGAATGTAATGCGCCATCACCCAGGTATATTACAGCTGCGCCACAACTACAAATTCTGCAAAAAAGTGAAAGAATTGCTAGAGAACGTAATGAAAAAGCAATTTTTGATCCTAAGAAATTTACTCGTAAACATGAATGCTCTGATAGCTCTTGTAAACATGATCATAAAGAAGAAGAGAATAAAGGCGTATATCAACAAATAAGCGAAGGTAGTCGTCCATGGATGTTGGGATGATTTAATAGATTCATTTAGTAAGACTCCTATTGAGCCGGATATTTTATATGTTCGGCTTTTTTTTGTAATTTTTAAATGCACGTAATTGGTGCGTTAAAAAGTATCGAATGATTGTTTGTTGTGCGTAATTATTTTGAATGATGAATAAATATAGCGATGAGTACTACTAATCAAGAGCGAATGTAATACTTGCCAGTGAAAAAGCTGCGTATATAGATGTTTATGCACTTAAATGGATAGATTAGTAAATAAAATATCTATTGGCACATAGGTTGCAATGACATTGTCAGGCTCCTGGTGTGTAAAGTTTAATAATTTGTTCACTGGGTAATTTTAAGTTAAAAAAGTAAATTTTTTAGTTAGAGGATTGAAAATGAAATCGAAATTCGCAATATCGAAATGGCGAAATATTATAGGCGCTGCGTTAGGGTTAACCCTCGCAACGAATATGGTAACTGCCTCAGCAGGTGTTAATGATACTGGTTTGGCTGTAACTGATGACACTGTAACAGTGGGTATTTTGCATTCATTAACAGGCACCATGGCTATTAGTGAAACGGGTGCACAGGAAGCAGAAAAACTTGCTATTAAACAAATCAATGAATCAGGTGGTATTCTGGGTCGTCAGATCAAAATTATTCAGGAAGATGGCGCAAGTGACTGGCCTACCTTTGCAGAAAAATCACGTAAGTTATTAGTTAAAGATAAAGTAGCCGCTGTATTTGGTTGTTGGACATCTGCATCTCGTAAAGCTGCACTACCAGTTTTCGAAAGAGAAAACGGTTTGCTTTATTACCCTACATTCTATGAAGGTCTTGAGCAGTCACATAATGTTATCTACACGGGTCAGGAAGCGACACAGCAGATCCTTGCTGGTTTAGATTGGGTTAAGAAAGAAAAGAAAGCAAAGACATTCTATCTAATTGGTTCTGACTATATCTGGCCACGTACTTCAATGAAAATTGCACGTAAGCATATTGAAAATGTATTAGGTGGAAAAGTTGTTGGTGAAGATTATAAGCCACTAGGTAACACTCAGTTTGGTTCTACTATTAATAAGATTCGTCTTAAGAAGCCAGATGTAATTTACGCTGCTGTTGTAGGTGGTAGTAACGTTGCATGGTTCAAACAGCTTAAAGCTGCAGGTATCACTTCTAAGAAACAAACACTATTAACATTGTCTGTAACGGAAGATGAAGTTTTGGGTATAGGTGGTGAAAACCTTGAAGGCTTCTACTCAGTAATGAAGTACTTCCAAAGTCAGGATAATCCTAACA